>JGI10211J34971_10000329_pt1 | contig 37942 bp, 32 predicted proteins | sample Etolagsediment_FD_34971 | JGI IMG/M metagenome (IMG submission 34971)
TTTTAAAATGAACGGAAATGAATTCCTGAAAAAATTGAAAAAAATCGCCAAAGATCGAAGAATGTCCTTGAATTTAGTCAAGTCTCACGGCAAGGGAAGCCATGGGACCCTGTACTTCGGCGACAAAAAGACAATCATGAAAGATCCGAAAAAAGAGATGGGCCCAGGACTTCTTAAAGCGATGCTTAACAGGCTCGGCCTGGACAAAAAAGACATTGAATAGAGGTGCACCATGAGAACATTCATCTACCCGGCAAAAATTGAACAAGATGAGGAAGGTTTTTTCCTCGCCACCTTCCGTGACATCCCCTTTGCGGCAACTGACGGAAAAACATTTGAAGAGGCCTTAGAGAACGCGGCTGAGTGCCTTTGTGAGGCATTGGCCTCATGCATTGCCGACAACGAAGAAATCCCCCTGGCGAGTGAACCTGAGACTGATGAACATCTAATTTCTCCCACTGCCCTGATCGCTGCCAAAGCCGCGCTCTACACTACTGTCACCGCCCAGGGCCTGAGCAAGACCACCCTGGCAGGTATCCTAGGGGTGTCAGAGACCGTCGGCCGCAGGCTCCTAGACCCGCGCTACCAGACAAAACTGATCAAGATTGACCAGGCCCTGAACGCCATGGGGAAGAAAATGGTTATCGGAATTTCATAAGCACTGTCTAGCCACGGACATTCCCTAGTGTCGTGTCATATCAATAATGTCGCAAAGATGCCGTCATTCCGGGCTTGACCCGGAATCCAGAATCTCCGAATTATGCACGAATACTGGATTCCGGCTTTCGCCGGAATGACGTGAGTGATGCTTCATTTTCTTGCATACCGGACACTTGATATATGACACGACACTAGTGCTCTGTCATATCAATAATGTCGCAAAGATGCCGTCATTCCGGGCTCGATCCGGAATCCAGAATCTCCGAATTATGCACAAATACTGGATTCCGGCTTTCGCCGGAATGACGTGGGTGCTGCTTCATTTTCTTTCATACCGAACACTTGAGATATGACACGACACTAGGCTCCGGGAGAAAAAGCGCATACCCATCGGGGTTACCCCAAACAGCTCCAGGGATACGCTTTAATTCCCGGAGAATCTTCTGTCAATGACAGCAGGATCGGACGTCATTTTCATGTTTTTTGAGACGCTCCACATAACGCGCCCACCAGCCCTTTTTGCGGGGAAGGTCATGCGCTTTTTTGTTGCACCCGCACGAAGTTACAGGCCCTCCCGGTTCCGCATTTGTGTTGCACCCGCAATTTGTCAGTCCCTTTGAACTGCTTTGTAAATTTTTCATTGCGTTACCTCCCTATTTCACTGGACAGCAACTGCCCGAAGAAGCCTGCTGCCGAATGGAACGTTCAAGGTCTTTGTCGTAGTAGACCACTTTTGTCAGGGTCGTGACGTTTCTGTACCAGTCGGCAAAAGCCCGCTGTTTCTGATCGGGGGTCTTGGCCCCTGCCAAAACCTTTTCATCCACAAACCGATCGATCAGAACGCCGGTTTCAAACCTTTTTTTGAAATAGTCATAGTTGTATCCCGCTTCTCTAACAGCCTGTTCAAGTGCCCGTTCACTCTTACCGTTTTTCTCGATGTAGGCCTTTAACTCTGACTCCAAGGTTTTGTCGTCCACTTTAAAACCGGAGCGATTAACTTCCTGGAGAAGCGTCCCCTGATTGATGAGTCTCGACAGAATCTGTCCCTGAAGCCTCTGTTCCAGGGCCTGCCCTTTGGGCGTGTTAAAAAGATCAGCGCCATAATCCTTTTGGTATTGTTTTCGAGCCGCATTCATCTCCATATCAAAATCCGCCCGGGCGATATCGTAACCGCTCACCGAAGCAATATAGTATTGCGATTTTGAAGCCGCCAGGGTCCTCTCCTTCTGGATCTCCTCGGCGGAAAAAACCTTCACGATACTGGCCGGATAACCGCTATCCGTAATGGCTTTGGCCATTGCGGCCACTTCCGTACCACTCCCCTGGCGAAAGTAAACTTCCGCCGTCCCGCTTCCCAGGTCCACCAAAACGTCCTCGATTCCCTGAAAACCGGCAAGGGCACCCTTGATGGTAGAAATACACCCGGAGCATGACATGTTGCCCACCTTAAAAACCGCTTTGGAAAGTCCTGTTCCCGGGTTCACCGGTTTGGCAGTGTCATTTCGGTCAATAACCGGTGGCGGTTCAGTTTTTTCGCCACTGAACTGGAGCGCAAAAGCCGCCGCTGCCATCAGAACCACCAGAAGAACCATGATAAGCGCCCACATCTTCTTTGAAAATAAAAATCCATTATCCATATTTGTCTCCTTTTTGGGTTTCGAACACCCCAGGCTATTAGAATTTAAAATTCATTGCCGTCTTTCCGGCGAAAGCCGGAATCCAGTTTTTTATTCGCAAACAAGATTTCTGGATGCCGGATCAAGTCCGGCATGACGAGAAAACTTTAGATTTCCAAACCTTTTAATTTTGAGCAAAGTGCCTTTCAAAATGCGCCGTGAAAACACCTTTCGACGTCCTGCCCCTTCATCTTTACTGAATGGCAACGTTCTCAACGGGATACGGCGCCATGCCTGTGTTCACCCCGAAAGGGTATTTCACGATTTTTTGTGCCCGTTCCTGCTCTTTGATCAATCCATCGGAAACACAAAGGGTCCGATGGGCCTCGCCGGCACAATCCGTGTTATGGGTCACCATTACAATGGTGATTCCAGTTTCATTCAGCTTGTGAAAGAGATCCATGANNTCACGGCTGGTCTTNGTATCCAGNTTACCGGTGGGTTCATCGGCCAGGAGAATGGTGGGGTTGTTCACAACCGCCCTGGCGATGGCCACCCGTTCCTGCTCCCCTCCGGAAATCTCGTTGGGAAGACGGTTTTCTTTATCCGAGAGCCCCACGTGCTTAAGGGCCTCCCTGGCCATCTCCTGTTTCTCCTTTGATTTCATTTTTGCAATGGCCAGGGGCAGCATCACATTTTCCATCACATTGAGGTAAGGGATCAGATGAAAGCTCTGAAAAATAAATCCCAAAAATTCCATCCGAAATTTCGCCCTTTGGTCAAGGCCAAGGGAATACACATCAATGTCATCCACCACATACCGGCCCGTTGTGGGGGTATTCAGCGCTCCCATCATGGTCAGCAGAGTCGATTTTCCGGATCCTGATTCTCCCACGATGGCCACAAATTCCCCCTGCCGAATCTGGAAGCTCATGCCCTTAACGGCCATAAAGGAAGCTTCCCCTTTTCCGTATTGTTTCGTCAAATTTTCCACTTGAATGTAACTCATCATTTAGGTCTCCTAAAGGGTTCTAAGGGCTTCGTTGGGATCAAGGTTGCCCGCCATAATCGCTGGGTACACGCTGGAAATCAGTCCCAGTAAAATGGCGGCCGCAAACACGCCCACGGCCAGTACAGGGTTAAAGGCCAGGCTCACATCAACGCTCTCGGTGAAAAAGGGAACGGACAGCTTGGTGGCAATAAGCCCCATGAAATATCCCGCTACCCCCGCAACGGCTGAGATAACGGCGGCCTCGAAAAGAACCATGCGCATGACGTGGCTCCTTTTGAAACCGATGGCCATGAAGATACCAAATTCCGATGTCCTTTCCCGCACACTGCCCATCATGGTCACCAGCACCACCAACCCCCCCACCAGCATGACCAGTAGCGAAAGACCGTAGGCAAACTTGTTGAAATGGCCTAAAGTTTCCATTCGGCCTTTCACCACCTGCCGAATTGCCATTACCTTGGCATCCGGTAGGGCCTCCGAGATCTGGGCCACCATTTCGTCAATGGGGCATTCGGCGCAAAGGGCCGCAACTTCGGCCATGGATATGCGGCCTTCTTTTCCCAGTACCCGTTGTGCCGTTGTAAGCGGCGCAAAAACAATCTGGTCATCCTGGCTTCCTGTAGGCTCAAGCACACCGGAAATCACCAGTTCTTTTTCGCCTACCGCCAGGGAATCGCCCTGTACTAGTCCGAGAATGCGGCTCGCCTCAGATCCCAGAAGAATCCCATTCTCCTGGGGGACCTTCCCTTTAATTTTCCACCAGGGCCTTAAAATGTGGGTGACCTCAAAATCCACTCCCGCCAGCAGCACGTTATGGTCCGCCGCTTTGATGGATCCCAGAACCATGGGACCCACAGCCGCCACATTGGCGGCGTTTTTAATGTTTTTAATCCGGTTCAAATCCTTCTCGAGAATCTCACGCATTTCAAAAGAAACGCCGCCCACGGCCATTCCGCCATAGGTGAGAGACAGATTTTCCGTTTTCGGCAGCACCATGATATTGGCGCCGTATTTTTCAAGTTTATGGTTGATGTCCCGGGTCAGTGTATCCACCAGGCTCATAAACGCCACAACCGCCGTCACGCCCACCAGAAGTCCGATGAGAACAAAAGAGGCCTTTGCTTTGCGGCGCTTCAAATTTCCTAGAGAAATATCGATTAGTTTCATGAATTCCCCCCCCGTGAAAAATCAAAATAGCCCTTACCCGCAAGGATATCCGCCACCTGAATCACCAGGTTTTCACCTTCAATTTTTCGGTTTAGCGGAGCAGGATTGCAGCCGCCCTTCACTTCATTGATTTTCACCGAAGCAAAGCGTTTTCCACAGTTACGGCAGACCATTTTGTCGCCTTCCTGAAAGTAGCCCTTGCCGCTGGGCCAGCACACATCACAGGCGTCAAATGCAGCACGGACCACACCATCGGAACTCTTGAGCACAAAATATTTTATGGTAATGCCGTTTTCCGCCTGAAACTCAAAATGCTTGGCCGTTCCCTCATCAAACAGCTTTACCGGATGCGAAACCGATTGGCTTCCGCCGGCGACACTGGTTCCCTCAGCCTGCGCTGAAATGTTGCGCTGAGAGGTCAGCGCGTTCCCTTGAAAAAGCATGACCGCAGCGATGGCCAAAACAGCACAAATGGAAAAAACCCCATAGGGCACCCATTTTTTCTTATTTTTATCAGTCCCCAGAACTTGCGCTTTCTTTTGGTTGCTCATTTCCTTGATGGATTCCTTTTTCTTGTTAGACATAGTTCCTCCATGATTCGCCTGTATTTCGGCGTCCAATCGAATTTATTTTTTGGTATTTTCCCGCTAATCGGACTCAAGATTGCCGGAGTGAAAAGACACTTCTGCATCTTTCTCCAGGTCCAAAAAACGGCGTCATGAAAAATTAGGTCGGTGTGTGTACCGGATCCTGGATTAAAATCGTCGCAAGAATCCCAGGCCCGGCCGGTGGGTTCAACAGATAAAGGAAGTGTTTTTCAGGTAGAGTGGAATTGGAGCCGCCCTCGGGTGCAAAACCCACCCGATCACGGCGAAACGAGCGCCTTCTTCAATTAAAAAGTTCTGGGGCTGAATGCATACCACTATGTCAGCATTGAAGTGGCGGTTCAGCCCTTTAAAATGTCCTTGAACGGCCAATGCCTGAATGCCATTTCCCGCCTTTCCCAAATGACAGCATGTGGTCGCGCTCTCATCGTGGCAGGGAGCGGTTTCAGAAGCCACTGCTTGATGCAGGTTGAATTGTTTGGACATGTGGCAAGAGGGGAGCAACGCTTCAAGGGGCGTTTTGGGGTTGAGCGATAATTCCGGAACTCCGTGAGCACGATCTGAGGGCTGCCGGACTTCTTGACAGCATTTTCCTTTACAGCGCTCGGCACCCTGGGCAAGCCCCGCCGTCACCAGGAAAAAAGCCAGTGTCCAGACCATCCGTTTGAAAATGGGTTTTCGAATTTTCATTAAAGCCCTGTTGAAAGATAATTTTGATCGTTTAAAGCGTACCTAAAATCTAGATCAAGCCCATCACATATCATGAAGCCAAAATCGTTACCGGTTCCCCACAGCGGATGTCGCCGCCCTTGAGCACACGGGCAAAAACCCCCTCTCGCGGCATGATACAGTCTCCCGCCATATGGTATATGGCGCATTTGTTATGGCATATCTTGCCCTTTTGCGTTATCTCCACCTGAGCAGAACCGCCCAGGTTCAATAAGGTTCCTACCGGAATTTTTTCCCAGTCAACCCCTTCGGTGGCGATATTCTCCGCAAAATTCCCAAAGGTTACATCCAGACCCTTTTCGCGGGCCTTTTCAATGCTCTCCGCCGCCAGAAAACTCACCTGTCGATGCCAGGGCCCCGCATGAGCGTCCCCCTCAATCCCATGTTCCTCAATCAGATGAACCTGATCAACAGGAACTTTCGGTGTCCCTTTCTTACGGCTGGTGGCCAGGGAAACGATTTTCATCTTTTCCAAATTTTCTCCTAATTGTTCAAAATCCTTAACTTGACGGGACACTAGAGAAATCCTGCCAAGGTCATGGAATCCAGCTTATCGTACATGGCCTTTGAAGCCGCCCGCCAGATGTTTCGTGTCGCACATTTTTCAGATCGATTGCACTCTTCAGGGTTTTCAACACAGTCCGCAAGACTCATTCCCCCTTCAAGGGCTTTCACCACCTCACCCACCGTAATCTCTTCGGGAGGCCGCGACAGCATGTGCCCTCCCTTGGGGCCACGGACACTCTTGATAAAATTCCCCTGCTTTAAGGGAATAATCAGTTGCTCCAGGTATTTCACGGAAATTCCCTGTCGCCCAGCGATTTCCCCGATGCTTACCGGGCCTTCATTAAACCTTTTAGCCAGATCCAGAACCAACCGGGTTCCATATCGGCTTCGCGTGGAGAGTTTCATATAATTCCATTCTATATCGTTTTGGTATAGTTTAATGGCGCACGAAACCCATGTCAAGAGAATGAATGCTATTTGAAGAATTTTTTCAGTTCTTCGGGGCTGTTTCCCACCTTAGCCAGGGCCAGCATCAGCAGCAGGCGCGCTTTGGTTCCCATGAGATCACCCGCCAGGATGGCACCTTTTTTCTCCAGCATGCCACCGCCCCCCTCGTCACCATAGGCCGGAACCACCGAGCCATAGTAGACACGGGTGGATATCACCACCGGAATGTTTTTTGAAAGAGCGTAAAGGATGGCTTCACAAGTCCTGGCATTAACATTCCCGGCGCCCAGCGCATCAATAACCAGTCCTTTGGTGCCTTGATCCACGGCATGACGAATAAAATCCCCGTTATCTCCCGCGTAGGTGCTGAGAAAAACGACCGGGGGAAGCTTTGAAGGAAGGGGTAGTTTCACCTTGCAAATTCTGTCGTTGAACCGCCTGACCTTACCGTCGTAGACATACCCCAGATATCCCTTTTCACCGGATTTAAAGGTTTGCACGTTGGTGGTCTGGGTTTTTCGCACATCCCTTGCGCCGTTGACGTAAGAATTAAGCGTCACGGTCACGCCCCACCCTCGAGCTTCCGTTGATGCCGCCTGTATGACGGCGTTCAGGATGTTGCCGGGACCGTCCGAACAGGGGGCGGACGCATCCTTCATGGCGCCTGTAAACACCACCGGCTTATCACTGTCGACGGTCAGCTCCAGAAAGTATGCCCCTTCCGCCATGGTATCCGTTCCATGGGTAACCACAACGCCGGCGATATCAGGTCTTTTGAGAATCTCACTGACCGTTCCGCTCAGCTTGAGCCAGATCTCTGGCGTCATCTGGGAGCTGTCGATGTTCATAAAATTCAAAACGCCGATATTGGCCACTTTCGCCAAACCAGGCACGGCTTTCACCAGTTCTTCCCCCGCAACCGCCGGAACCGATTGCCCGGACTGGGGATCTTTTTTTTCAGCAATGGTTCCGCCTGTGGTAACGATGGCCACGTTCGGCAGTTTCGGATCAGTGACGTGAATTTTGAGGTGCGAAGATCCTGCTGCATAAGAGAAATGACCCAAACAAAACGATAACAGCAATAACATCAAACATAGTGGGAAAAGTCTCATGATTTTCATATCTATCTCCGTTGTTCAGAAGGAAATCAGGGATACAAAACTTGTAAACATATACAACATGCCTCATCAAAATGGTATTTTTTGTGGGTCAGGAAGCTTTCCCTGATCACATAATTTCTCAGTTTCTCATGGATTTCGCGAGATTAAATTGAAAACGGTTGTTGAATCCGTTATAGAAGAATCACCGTAGGGATCATGAAGCTAAAAATCGGAGTACAAAAGTAGCCATACTTCTTTTTCAATCCCAGAAAAGAGCGTCATGAACGCTGGAATGCAGTACCCTTGATGGTGAGACACATTTCAAATCAAACGCATAAATGAATTTGGGAGGCCATGAAACATCTCCTCAATCACAAAAGCAAATTTGTGTTTCCCGTTTTGATCGCCCTTCTCCTTTCAGCCAGTTTGTCATGGAGTGCATCACCGCCATCTGAAAAGGGAACCGATTTTCCCCTCAGCCTGGAAAGCTACGGCGATCAGAGCGAGAGGGGAATTCTGACGGTCCTTATAAACCGCATCCAGAAACAACCCTTCAATCTGGCGGCGACCCTGATTTTTTTCGCTGCCATCGTTCACACGTTTCTCGCCGCCAGGTTCATGACAATGGCACATAAATGGGAATCCGAACATAAAAGGGATGTAGAACAGGGCCTTGCTGACAAATACTCGGTTTCCTACAAGGCGGAGTTGTTTCACTTTCTGGGAGAAGTGGAAGTCGTTTTTGGGCTTTGGGTTTTGGCTCTGGTGTTCGCGATCATCGGCTTTTTCAACTGGAAAACGGCTGTCAACTATATCAGCTACCGGGTCAATTTTGTCGAAGCCCTGTTCGTGGTAACCATCATGACCCTGGCGGCCACCCGACCCATTCTGAGATTGTCCGAAAGGGTAATGCAAAGAGTCGCGGGTCTGATGGGAGGCACCCTCACAGCCTGGTGGTTTACCATCCTTACCCTGGGGCCAATCCTGGGATCGTTCATCACCGAACCGGCGGCCATGACCATTTCCGCACTTCTGCTAAGCCGTAAATTCTATTTTCTCAACCCCAGCACGCCGTTTAAATACGCCACCCTGGGCCTGCTCTTCGTCAACATTTCCGTGGGCGGCACCCTGACGCACTTTGCCGCGCCGCCGGTACTGATGGTGGCCGGCCCCTGGCAGTGGGACACGCTGCACATGGTCTCACAGTTTGGCTGGAAAGCGGTTTTGGGAATCCTTCTGGCCAATGGGCTTTACTTCATCCGTTTTCGAAAAGATCTGGCCGCAATGGCCCATGATTTTGCGGTGGAAGAGCTGAAACACCGCATTCAAACAGAACCGATCAAACGCCGGGAACTTCAGGCCGAATTTGAAAAAATCGGACCAGCGGCGGCCGAAGCCCACGATTTTGAGCAAACCCTTCACCAAAAAGCCGATAAAATTATTCAGCACATCAAGCATCAGCTGGAAAGAGATTATCTGCCGGGGCTTTTAAAAAAGGGCGTCGATGAGATTCTTATCAGAGAGGCTTTCGACAAACGCTTCGAGGAAATCGAACTTCAGAAATTCAGGGAGTTTTTTCCAGGGCTGCTCCCTGAAAAACAGCGCCCCCCTTTCGTAGATCCGGATTGGGACAGCCGCGATGACCCGGTGCCGGCCTGGGTGACCGCTGCCCACGTGCTGTTCATGGGATGGACCATCTTTAGTGCGCATTACCCTGGATTCTTCATCCCGGGCCTGCTCTTTTTCCTGGGGTTTGCACAGGTCACCGCACCGTTTCAGAACCGGATCGACCTGAAAGCGCCGTTGCTGGTGGGATTCTTCATCGGGGGGCTGGTCGTGCATGGCGGGGTCCAGGGATGGTGGATCGAACCGGTGCTGGGCAAGTTGAGCGAAATTCCACTCATGCTGAGCGCCACCATTCTGACCGCTTTCAACGACAACGCTGCCATCACTTTTTTGAGCACCCTGGTTCCCGGATTTACGGACAGCCTCAAATATGCCGTGGTGGCCGGTGCGGTGGGAGGGGGTGGCCTGACGGTCATTGCCAACGCCCCCAATCCGGCCGGACAGTCTCTTTTAAAAGAACACTTCGACAATGCCGTATCCCCGGTGGGGCTGCTGAAAGGGGCGCTGTTGCCAACCATTATCGCATGGCTCTGTTTTGCCGTTTTCAGATGAGTGCCGCGGATTTACCCGTTTCAGGAATTTCTTTCATTTTTGACTCCCTCTCCCATTTTGCTGGATTCCTCAAGGCCATCAGGTTGTTCACTAATGGTCCGCCAGTTCCGCGGCCACCTTCTTGATTTCCTCTTCAATCTCCAGAAACGCCGCCACCACATCCGGATCGAAATGACTGCCGCTCCCTTCGCTGATGATGGCCACCGCTTTTTCATGGGTAAAGGGAGGCTTGTAGACCCGTTTACAGATCAGAGCATCATACACGTCGGCCACGGCCATGATGCGGCCGCAAAGCGGTATCGCATCTCCTTTAAGCCCCTGAGGGTATCCGGATCCATCCCATTTCTCCTGATGGGTGCGGGCAATATCCTTGGCATGGGTAAGAAATGAGGGCCTGACGTCCGAGTCAAACAATTCCTCCGCCTTCACAAGGGCCTGGTATCCCAGTTCACAATGGCTCTTCATGGTGGCGAATTCTTCATCGGTGAGCTTGCCCGGCTTGTGCAAAACAGCGTCGGGAACCCCGACCTTGCCAATGTCGTGCAGCGGCGCGGACTTATAGAGAAGGTCCACGGTCTTTTTATCCAGGAACTCCCCATGTTTTGGATGATCAGCCAATTTCTGGGCAAGGACCTGCACGTAACGCTGGGTTCTCAGAATATGCCCGCCGGTCTCATTGTCCCGGGTCTCAGCAAGGGAGGCCAAGCCGTGAATGGTGATCTCCTGGGTCACCGCCAGTTCCCGGGTCCGCTCCGCCACCTTGATTTCCAGAATTTCGTTCTGCATCTCCAGCTCCCGGCTGGCCAGCACCAACGAAAGATGAGTCTTCACCCGTGCCTGGACTTCAGTGATTTCAAAGGGCTTGGTGATGTAATCCACGGCGCCCATTTGAAATCCTTTTGTCTTGTTTTCGATTTCCGTGAGCGCCGTCAAAAAAACGATGGGGATTTTGGCATAGCGTTCATCGGCTTTTAATGTCTGGCAAACTTCGTAACCGTCCATCTCGGGCATCATAATGTCCAGCAGGATCAAATCCGGCGGTTCCTCCGCCACGGTCTCAACGGCTTCCCGGCCGTCCATGGCCACCGACACATCATAGAGCTCTCCCAGAGCATCCACCAGGATGTCCACATTGGCTTCCGTATCATCCACCACCAGCACGGTGCAATCCGACAATTCCTTCATCTCAACTGTCCTTTCAGTTTGCTTACTTTAAGGTCGCCATCCCATTTCAGTTTTCCACGCAGGCTTTTCAGTTTTTCTTGTTTCTTAATTAGTTTACGCTTCCATGAGAGAGATTTTGTATTTTTTCAAACGGGCATCATGGGTCAAAAGGGTAAAACCTTCTACTTTTGCCTGGGCGACGAGCATCCTGTCAAACGGGTCTCTGTGATGCGCAGGAAGGTCTCTCACAGCATGCGCATGCTCGACGGTCATATCAAGCATTTCAAAGGGTTGACTTTCCAAAACACTTCTGAAATTCCGGGGAATTTCCAGTTTCCCCAATGCCTCTTTGATTCTTATTTCCCAGACTACCACAGCACTGACAAAAACAAGATTTTTACCCTCGGCGATTGCCGCCCTTGATTTTTTTGAAAGTACCGGTTGATCGTTGAGCCACCATAAGAGAACATGGGTATCCAGCAATAGATTCATTTGTCCACCATACCAAAGGCATCAGCAATATCCGAAGGCAGTTCGTCAAAATCATCGGCTATCTTGATTTTCCCCTTTAACGCCCCGGGCCGACGTGGTTCCTCGCTTGGGCTATACCGCACGAGTTTTGCAACGGGTTTTCCGGCCTTGCCAATGACCACTTCCTGGCCTGCCATGACCTTCTCCACAAGTGCCGACAACTGGGCCTTTGCCTCTGAAATATTCGTTATAAGCATAACGGTTACCTCCAATAACTAGTCTGGTCAGATCTGGTCAGAAAGTCAATGGCTTTCTGAGCGAGAAGCATCAGTTCGGGACAAAAACCTGAAAGGTTTCTCCCATATATTCTGATTCGGATGAGCTGGAAAGGATTTCAAAGAGAAACGGGTTAATTTTGGTGCCCGCTTTTATGAGCAGGATTTCATTGCTTGTGTAGACATCTTTGGCGAATACCATCCCAAGGGCAACGTCTTTGGGAGAAATTTCCCGCACCGCCATTTGCGTCTCAGGTTCGGGTTCGTTCTCAACAATCCGGGAAAACGCTTCCAGAAGTTTGGGACCATATTCCTTTTCATCGTTCTTTAGCGCCGCCATGGCCGCCATGGGGGCCTTTCCGCTGTAAGTCAGCTTCTCATAGTCCAGGGCCAGCTTCAGTATCTTGCTGCCAACGCCGATCAGGCGTTGTGCCTGATCATCCCCCTCAAAATCGGTTCCTTTTTCCAGGTCCTGCTGACGTGCAATGATTTCCGCCACCTCGGTTAAGCGTGGGATTTTCCGGATCAATTTATACCCCAGTTGGGGGTGCCGATTGTAGGACTTCCTGGCCTCCTGCGATACATCCTCCCCCCGGAAAATCTTCTCGATGGTTTCCGGTGATACGGCAACGGAACCGATCTGGCTCAACATGGCGGCCATTCGAATCTGCCAGAAGGCCTTTAAATTGAGGGCTGTCACCAGCTCACTGACATTGTTTTTCAGCCTGGTTGTACGGCTAAAAGCGGTTGGATTGGCCACGGACAGTATATCCGTCAGAACTTCGATGGCGCCCCCAAGGGTTTTCACTACCAGATCGCGAAGTTCCAACTCAGCCAGACGCAGTTTCAAATGGGTCTTTACGCGGGCATTGACCTCGGCAATTTCAAAGGGTTTGGTGATGTAATCCACAGCCCCCATCTGAAACCCCTTGGTCTTGTTTTCAATTTCCGTGAGGGCGGTCAGGAAAATAATGGGGATTTGGGCGAAACGCTCATTGCTTTTTAATTTTCGGCAGACCTCGTACCCGTCCATCTCAGGCATCATGATATCAAGCAGGATCAAGTCCGGAGGACCCTCGGCCACCGTTTCAAGGGCCTCCCGGCCATCCATGGCCACCGACACGTCATAGAGTTCTCCCAGCGCGTCCACCAGGATATCCACGTTGGCTTCCGTGTCATCCACCACCAGCACAGTACAATCCGACAGTTCTTTCATAAAAGCACCTATCCTTTCAGTTTGCCTTGAAGGCCCTCAACCAGTGGCAGGGCGTTCTTGAACTTATATTTCTTGATGAGCTTTTCCAGGTCGGCGATATCCATATTTAACGGAGTGGGCCAGTTGAGCTTGGTAATCTCCGCCATGGCTTCTTTGCACAATTTTGGTTTACGGGTTTTCAAATGGGGAAGTAGTTCTTCCAATGCGGCCGTCAGCTGCTCTGTAGTCGCTTCAAACCCTTTTTCCTTGGGACTGTTAGCCTTTCCAAGCTCCCCTCCCAGGACTCCCAGAGCCTCTGTGATATCTTTCAGAACCTTGCCGAAAGCAGAAATTTTCTCTTCATAGGTCTCCACCTCTCCCTGTTTAATAGCTGACTCCAGCGCTGCACCGGCTTCCTGAAGATTGCCTGCCCCCACATTTCCAGCCACTCCCTTGATGCTGTGGGCCAGGCGCTCGGCCTCATCGGCCTTTTCCGATTGCAGCAGGCTTCTGATTTCCTCATCCGTTTTGGCGTAATCGTCGCGAAGTTTCATGAGAATATTGCGATAGAGCTTTTCATTGCCTCCCACCCGCATGAGCCCCTCTTTCAGGTTGATCCCTTCAATGGCCTCAGGGAGTTGACCTTCCGACACGGCGACTGATGCTTCAAGGGGTACGGAAGGGATTTCCTCCAGGGGTTCAAATCCCCGTACCCCCGGCTGTATCCACTGGCCCAGGCAGGAGAAAAGCTGTTTCACATCAATGGGTTTGGCCACGTGGTCGTTCATGCCGGCCTCAATGGCCTTTTCACGGTCCCCCGCCATGGCGTTGGCGGTCATGGCAATTATTGGAATGCGGATTGCGGATTGCGGATTGCGGATTGCTTCTGCTTCCTCCCATTTTCTGATTTCATGGGTGGCTGTGTAGCCGTCCATGACCGGCATCTGGATATCCATGAGAACGGCTTGGTAGTTGGGATCCGTTTGAACCGCCTCCAGCGCCTGTTTTCCATCTCCCACCGTGGTAACCACAAGTCCCGCACCTCCCAGGATTTCCTGGGCCACCTGTTGGTTTATCTCGTTGTCTTCCGCTAACAGCACATGCGCCCCCCGGATATGGGACGTCCCTTCCATTTCGGTGCCCGCACCTCCACGTTTTTGCTTTCCGGAGCCGCTGCCCTTTCCAAATGCCTCCATGGCGGCATCCAGCAGAATAGAAGGGTTCACCGGTTTGATCAAGAAGCCGTCCAGGCCGATCTGGTCCGCCTGGTTCATGATCTCTTCACGGCCGTAGGCGGTTACCATAATGATTTTGGGTATTTTGGTCAGGATGGGATGATTCTTGATTTTTTCTGAAGCCGTAAGCCCATCCATTCCTGGCATCTTCCAATCCATAAATACCAGGTCAAAGGGTTTTTCCGGATCCGCCATTTCCAGTTCGGACAATCCTTCGCGTCCACCGGGGGAAAGGGTTACGTCAAAGGACATGGACGTGAGCATATCTTCCAGGATCTCGCGGCTGGTTTCGTTATCGTCCACCACCAGCACTTTGAGGCCTTTGAGGTCAGGGTCCGGCACCAGATCCTTCTTTTCTCGTGCCTCGCCCACACCGAAAATGGCTGTAAAAATGAATTCACTCCCCACCCCCGGTTCACTCTCCACCCAGATCTCGCCGCCCATCATCTCCACCAGCCGCTTGCTGATGGTGAGCCCCAGACCGGTGCCGCCGTACTTCCGGGTGGTTGACGCATCGGCCTGGCTGAAGGCCTGAAAGAGCTTCCCCCGCTGCTCCTCGGTGAGTCCAATACCCGTATCCCGCACGCCGAACCGCAACTTGGCCTCTTTGCCGTCATTTTCCAACAGGGAGACCGAAATCACAATCTCTCCCTTTTCGGTAAACTTCACGGCGTTGTTGGAGAGATTGACCAGCACCTGGCTCAGGCGCAAAGGGTCTCCCATAAGGTCATTGGGCAACCCAGGATCGATTTTCAGCAAGAGCTCCAGCCCCTTTTCCTGGGATTTAACCCCCACCAGGTTGGCCACATTCTCAAGCGCCTGGTCCAGAGTGAAGTCAATGACTTCCATATCCATCTTGCCGGCTTCGATTTTGCTGAAATCTAAGATATCGTTAATAATGCCCAGCAGGGCCTGGGCGCTGAATTGGATTTTCACCAGGTAGTCGTGCTGCTTGGGATCCAGATCGGTTTTTAGGGCCAGATGGCTCATGCCGATGATGGCGTTCATGGGGGTGCGGATTTCGTGGCTCATGTTGGCCAGAAAATCACTTTTGGCTTTGGTGGCATCCTCGGCTTTGTGTTTTTCCTCGTCCAGGTCCTTCATCATGTTCAACATGGCCCGCCGCGCCTTTGCCAGCTTTGTCAACTGACTTTCCATTGCCTCAGTGGCCGCCTTCCGTTCGGTGATGTCGGCAAAGGTCACCACGGCCCCGGTTACTTCACCGTCGTGCAAGATAGGGTTACATTTGACATCCACTGCAAAAGCGGTTTTATCGGCCCGCCAGAAAAGATCGTCCTGCAGGCTGACCGGCCGCCGCTGGGTAAGGGATTCCCTCAAAGGACATTTTTCTTCAGGGAAGGTGCTACCGTCTAGCCGGGTATGATGGAACAGTTCGTGATGGTTTTCACCCAGCAACGCCTCGTCGGAATCATAACCCAGGAGCTTGAGCGCAGCCGGGTTGCAGAAGGTGATTCCGCCCATGGCATCTATTCCGTAGACACCTTCTCCCGCGGCATTCAGAATGTGGCGCACCTGCCGCTCGCTGTCGGCCACCTTGTCAAACACCGTCTTCAGACGTTCCTGATCGCGGGTCAGCACTATGGCCGTGGCAATGTTGGCGGCGGCTTTTTCAAGCCAATCCATGCAGGCTTCATTCAGGCTTTCCCGGCCTGCAATTTCCAGCACCGCCACAACACTTTCCTTGTGAATGGCCGGCACATGGTGAACCACCGCCAGGAAAATATCCCCGATACCCGCGGCCACGCTTATTTCCCCTTTTGGGAGCCGGGTCAATATGGATTTGCCACTGGCGGCCACCCGGCCCACCAACCCCTCGTTCGGAACGAACTGGGTAGGGGCGCCGGCCATGTAGTCATGGGGTTGCGCCGCTAAACGCTCGTAGGTTTGCGCCGCCCCTTCCTCCGACTGGATGAAAATGGCGCCCACGGGCACTTCCAAGAATTCCACCACACCGTTGACGGCTCTCTGCGCCACACTGTTCAGTGTGTTTTCCCCTTGCAGTGCAGCAACCAAATCGCTCTGGGCCATCTCAAAACGGGCCCGGCTTTCGGCCTTCCGGGACAAGCCGTTCAGTTCCCCGGTCCGTTCGGCAATTCGTTTTTCCAGATTGAGATTGGTTTCCCTGAGTTCGGCCTGGAGCCGGTCCTCCTTATCAAAGGCTTTTCGGGTATGACGGGTAAAGCCCAGCCCCACCAATATGAGGAGACCTAAGGCCAGAAACTGTACCACCAGAAATGATTGTGTAATTCTCCTAAATTGATTCTCACTTCGGGAAAGCTCCTCCAGGATAAGGCCCGTCGCCTTTTCAAGGCCGGCAGCCCAGTTTTCTTCGGCTTTCTTATAGGACCCGCCAAAAATGACGCTTCGGGCCTCATCCCAATTCTCAGCCGTCATCAGTTGAATAGATCGGCGTTCAATGGCCACCAATTCCCTGGTGGCAGAGGCCACAGCGGCCATCTCCTTTTCAGCGGCAGGGTTCTTGGCCAGAACCATCACCTCAGTCAGCGTTTTCTCCAGTTGGGCCAGCAGCTTTTCGTAATTCTCCGCGTATTGGATGTTACGGCTTACCACCGCCAGAGTCACCATATCGGTGGACTGAAGGTCCAGCCGCAAAATTTTTTCAATGCCGAGACGAATCTCCAGGTGCCGCTCGTTCATGGACTTGTTTAAATATCCGGTGGTGGCCACCGCAACGGCCGCTATCAGCAGGATGAAGACGGCCCCGTACAGTGATTTGACGCTGCTCAGAAATTTCATGGTGTTGCCCCCGTTATGATATAGGGTTTTTACTCAACAATATCATATTTTTCCGCCTGGCCCAATTGCACCAGAAGTCCGTTAATTTCCTCTTTCAGCCCGATCATCTTCTCCTCTCGACCCACCACCAGATTGTTGAACTCTTCCAATTCCTCAAGTTTCTGCTTCAGAGTTTCCTCCGCCTGCTTCTGTTCGGTTATATCCCTTGCAAACACCGCAATAACCCGGCGGCCTCTTAGTTGGGTGAGAACAATAGAAAGCAACACCTTCAGCAAACGGCCGTCTTTGGTTCGGTGAACGCCTTCTGCTTCAACCTGTGGATTGCTTTCAAGAAACTGTAGTAGGTTTGAAAACTTTTCTTCGTAAAACCCCACATCGATCTCGGGGACAATCATTGCAAGGAGTTCTTCCCGGGTGTAACCCAGGGAGTTGCAGGCGGCCTCGTTGGCATAGACAAAATAGCCGGTCTCTGGATCAACCCAGAATATATTTAGCGCGGCCTTATCGACGGTGTTCTGGGTCAGTCTCAGGTTCTCTTCTGCTTCCTTACGTTCAGTAATATCCCGCACCGTGCCAACAGCAAACCACTCGTTGTCCACCTGAAAAGAGGAGATATTGACCTCTACCGGGAAAGTCCGGCCAGTGCGATCCTGGGCGGTAATCTCGACGGTTTTTCCAATCATCTCCCCCTGTCCGGTCCGGGAAAACCGCTCCAATCCTGCCAGGGCTCCAATCCGGTCCGCTTCGGGGGCGGCCATTTCATGGAAATTCCTTCCCATGGCCTCCTCAGCCGTGTAACCAAAAAGACTTTCGGCCGCCGGGTTCCAGAACATTACCTCACCTTTTCCATTGATCATCACCAGAGCATCATCAACTGCCTGACTCATGGCCTTGATCTTTCGCTCACTGGTCAGATATTCCTGCTCGGCCAGTTTCCGTTCGGTGATATCCAGCATAAAACCATTGTAGATAAGAGCCCCTTCCGGTAAACGGCTGGGGGAAGCGTTCATTCGGATCCACCTGAGGTCACTCCCGAGGGGTTGTATGCGGCCCACCAGGTTCAGATCTTTTTCAGCCGAGGCGGCCCTGCGAACCTCTCCGTAAATTCTTTCTTGATCATCGGGGTGCCAGTTGAGGCCTTTTTTCTCCTGAATGACCCGCTGCGAAGGCATACCGAAAAACGCCTCTGCCTTCGCGCTAAGGTACAGGTACTCGGGTCGCCCTTCGGCGTCAACCCGGGCCTGAATGATGGCTCCGGGCGTAGTGGCGGCAATGGCCTGAAAGCGCTCTTCAGCACGCTTCCGTTCCCCCACCTCCCGGGAAAGCCGACGGTTCCAGAACAGAATTATGGCCAAAATCAATGCGATGACAACCGAAGCGGCAATCCCCGTTTTGATTAGAAATCCCCAATCGGTCCGCTCAGTGAACCGCACGTTGATCCAGTGATTGGCGATTTTCTCCCGCTCTTCTTCGGGGATGGATTGAAGGGCGTTTTCCAGAATGGAGGCCAGTTGGGGCCAGTCCTTCCGAACAGCAAACCGAAGACCGGGCCCGTAATGGGTCGTTGCAGCTATTTTGAGATCCTTTAGACCCAACTTTCGAATGGCGTAGATGGCGGATGCAGATCTATCCACATAAGCTGCTGCTTTTCCTTCATCCACCGCCTCCAGCCCCTGTTCAATATTTTCAACCAGAAGCAATTCGATTTCCGGAAAATGTTCCTCCATCATTTCCTGCTCATAGTACCCCCCAACCACTGCCACTCTTTCTCCTTTCAGATCACGAATTCCAGACAAAAAGGGCGCGTCCTCGCGGGTGACGGCCACAATTGGAAAATTGAGATAGGGCCGGGTGAAATTGAAGATTTCACTCCGCTTGGGTGTCATGGAGATACAGGGCAGCACGTCCAGATTTCCCGCTATGGCGGCCTTCATCATCTCCATTAAGCTGAGGCCCTTGACAGGGGCCATGTTTATGCCAAGTTTTTGATTCAGAATATCCACGTAACTGGATGATATGCCCTCATAAACTTGTCCGGAGCCCAAGGCCTCAAACGGCATGAAATCAGGATCAATACCCAGCCTAATTTCACGATGATCCGCAAGCCAGTCTTTTTCCTCGGCAGTCAGTATCAGGGCCCGGGCTTTTCCGGAAAACTGGCGCAAATCTTTATTGGTGATCCAGCGGGCTTCGATGTCACGCAGCTCTTCCTCCGTGATCTGACTGATTCCCCGGTTTATGGCCTCGAGGGTTGACGAATCTTTCTTGAGAACGCCCGCGAAAAGATTACGGTGCGGTTTGGATTCCAGAGACACCTGAATCTCGCCCTGCAATCCCAATTCTTGAATGGCGCTTTGCAGTACCACCCCCACATCATATACGGCCAAGACCTCGCGCCGCTGCAGGGCCATCAGAAGTTCCCTGGAACCCTCATAAGCGACGAGAGAAATTTCCGGATGTTCTTTACGAAGCTGTGATTCTTCCCCCGTACCGGCGATAACACCGACTGTTTCATGGGCGAGTTCATCCAACGTCAGCGGATTCTGCCCCCTTCTGAATGCGAGGTTGTCCTGAACAGCAATAATCGGTGCGGAAAAAGAGAGGAATTTCTCCCGTTCCGGGGTTTTGAAAAGCCCTGAGTGAATATCCGCTTTTCCTTCCTTGACCAACTGAATGGCTTTTCCCCAGTCATCAAAAATAAACTCAATTTTTCGAACGCTCTTTTCAGACCACAATCGCCAGAAATCGATCAAAAGTCCTGCAGCCCGACCTGAAGGGGTCAGCATTGTAAAGGGCGGATAGTATCGGTCACAGGCGATGGTTAATACACCCTCGGTCTTGGTCTGCGCCGCACCGACCCAGTGACGTTCAATCGCCGCCTTTTCTTCCGGGGTAATCATGGCCAGGCCTTCTTTTATGAGAGGGGGCATCGCCTTGTTGCCCTTCTTGACCGCAGCCATAAAATCGCTGGAATAAAGTGGTCTGCCCGAATAGTAGTTAAAGTTCGACAGCTGTTTACGCTTGTTAAGAAGGTAAAGGGCAACGGGGGTATCCATAACAAATACGCGGATCTCCCCTTTTTGAAGGGCGTCAAAAAGAGCATCGTTGGTAGCGTATTGGGCAAGGCTGGCGTTTGGCAGGTGTTTCTCTAAATAGCCTACGGCATAATCACCTTTGACGACCCCGATGCGGAAGCCCAACAGATCTTTCAGTGTTTCAATACCGTAAATGTTTTTGTGGAAAAAAAAGTTCGTATCCGATTTGCCCAACGGTGCGACATAGTCCAGATAGGTAGCCCGCTCTTTGGAATAGAAACACCCACCCTGCGCATCCACCCTTCCCTCTTTCGTCAACTTGAGGGTTTCAGCGAGGGGCACCAGAACAAACTTGACTTCGATGCCGGTTTTCTGACCCCACAACCGCCAGACATCCACAAGCCACCCGTCAGCCTTTCCCTCCAAGTTCTGAAAGTAGAAAGGGGCATAATCCTGACCCACCGCCACGGTGATTTCCTTGACGGTTTCAGGGGGTTCCACGGCCGCAGCCACAGGCTTTAATGCGAAAAACCCCATTGAAAACATAAGACAAATCAACGAAAGACGAAATATTCCGGCCATACCTTTTTTTTCAGAACACGGCATTTGCGCCTCCTTCATGAGTTCCGCTGCTCGTCCCCGGGTTTTCAACGAAACGAATCCTAATTCTCAGGGCCTGTTAAGAAAAACTTTGTTGCGAGGTTGGATGAGGGTTTCGAACGCAAAGAAGCCATCAAAATTGGAAACCGCACGCGCACTGCGGCGAAAACCCATTTAATCACTGGTGCCGCCATCAAAAGCCAAATCCGACCACAGCAGGGATAATTTTCAAACAGGCGCTTAGGGATTACCGCTGCCAGTCAAAATTCCATCGCATGGTGAACTGCAAACGGTGATCATGACCTGTGGTGCTGCCATCCACCGCCGTAGCATCCGTCACCGTTCGATGCCCGTAAAGATACTCCAGCCCCACATCAAAGGGAGGCCAGGGACTCCAGACCAGATTCATGGTAGCGTATTGGGTCTGTTTGTAGGTTCCTGTTCCGGCGGGGCTGGGAAGCACATCAAAATCGCTGTTCAAACGCACAAACCCGTAGGTGGCCGATGACCGAAGGGACCTGTTCCACCAGTGCTGGTAGCCGCCCCAGGCACCGAATGCGGAAATCGCCTTGAGGCTTGAGTTGGTGACGGATACAGGGGCCGCATCCAGACCCAGGCCGGATGTGTCCTGGATATAGGCCCCGAGGGCGTCCCCATATTCAAGGCCCCAGACAAAACTGTCTTTCCCCCAGGTATCAACGCTGCCGCTGAAGGCAACCCCCCAGCCGTCAATGGACTGTTCATAGCCCACGCCTTCGGCTTTCAGACGGCGGTAAAGCCCGGCTAACTCAATGTGAGCCCAATCCGGTTCATAAGAAAACTTTCCAACAACCGCCGGGAACTGATCAACCGGTGTAACGCCGTTGGGCAGGGTCATGTCCGCCTGTACATCTTCCGCACCGATGGTAAAAAAAAGTTCTTTTTTCTCCGCACCCGGACGCAAAGGAATTTTCAGGCTGGCCTGGGTAAACCGATTTTCCGGAGTCGCATTGGGGCCCTCGAAATCCAGNGTGCTCGGCATGGCGGACTGGTTGAGCCAAAGGGTGTAATCCAGGCCTGCCTTGAGCCANCCCCACTCGCCGTAAGCCTTGTAGATTTGAAATTGAGGTTCCGTGGCGGATCCCATGAGATTTACGTTCGCATAAACCTTGAAAGGACCCCAGGGGGTATCCGTCTCGGCCCAGCCGGTGAGGTAGCTCTGATTGGGACTGAAAGCGGTGCGGTTGGTAATGTCTGCGGCAGGCCCGCCTACAGGAATGTTCGCGGTAATGAACTCCCGTGCCTGGCCATCACCGGGGCTCAATCCGAGCGCGTTGAAGTCATGAATCACGTCCGCCTGAATCGCACCGGAAATCCCAACCCGAACCTCATGCCCTCCAAGTTCAAGCGGGGACGGGGACTTGGTCCCTAAGCTTTCGGCCTTTTCTTCTTGCGGCTCAGGCGCAAATGTAACAGCTTCTTCTATCCTGGCCGATGGTGCCCGCTGCGGCAAACTTTTTTTAGAACGGGCCGGGACCTGCTTCGCTGCCTCCTTCGCCGTTTTGGAAGCTGAGGGCATGGTTGTTGCGGTGCTCTTTGCGCCTTCTGGTTTCGCGCGATCCGCCTCAAGATGCTGAATCCGTTTCTGAAGTTCCAACACCATCTGTTTAAGCGCTCTGATTTCTTCCTGCATAGCGCCGTTCGAAGCTTCTTCCCCCCAGGCCGGCATCGCAAACACTCCCGCAATAACGGTTCCCCAAAGAAACAATCGAAAAATTATGCGTTTCATTTATGCAACCCCCAAGGTCTAGTGTCTGTACGTTTGATCAAATCGATTGGAAAATGTCAACTTTTAATGGTTCGTCTGCTTGAGCTGCCTCTGTTGAAAACCCTTCGGCCTGCAAACCACTGAAAAGAGATAATTTAAGGCTTTCCGGTGGACAAAACCTGCCCATCAGTCGTATTATCAACTAATAACAGGTGGAAAAAAAGGAGATAGTGCATGACCATATTATTTACCCAGTACTGGGACGTCAATCCAGGTGATTACGAGTACTGGGACGTCAATCCAGGTGATTACGATGAATACTCGGAATTTGTGTCGAAAAAATTCAATCCAGGCCTTGAAAAAATGGGCATTCAACTGGTGGGAGGATTTTACGTGGCCGTTGGTTCGGGCCCCAGAATCATGGCCGTGGCCGCCGTGCAAAACGATATGGGCCTCCTCGCCGCCCTTTCCTCAAGGGAGTACCGGATATTGTCCACGAACCTCATGAAATTCATCTACAACTACGGCAGCAAAGTGTGGATTCCCACGGGTATGTTCCGTAACCAGTCATTCAACATCCAGACCGGCGCTTGGAAATTCAACCAGTATTACGACATCGTGCCTGGCAAAGAGGATGAACACAACCGGTTTGTCAGAGAGGAAGCCATTCCCATGATGAAACAGCTGGGGGTTCCCGTCACCCATGGCTGGCGGCTTTCCGTCGGCACGGGCCCTCGAATACTTGCGGAATGCACGGCCCGGAGCTTCGCAGACATCGCCAAAGCNGTGGATTCACCCGAATACCGAAAGCTTTCCCGCACTTTAAAGAAGCAATTTACCGTTAATTTCAGCAGCCGGATCCTGGCCCCNACAGGCCGGGTGGAAGTGCCCTATCTGATCATGGGGATGATGAAAGGCTTTTAGAAAATGAAGCTGCGATTCATTTTGGTTGTTCTCTCTCTGCTGGCATTTTTTTCGGTAGCGGTCGGCGGGTACTTTTACTACAGCTCTCTGCGTGGCACTTTCCTTGGTGCGGCCGAACGGGATGCCATTGCCCATGTCCACACGAGCAGCAACCTCATATCGCAGTATATCACAGACTATAAGCGATTCGCCGGTGTGCTTTCAAGCCTCAAACCCGTTCAAAAGGCACTGGAAACGCCTGAAGGCGAAATCCTGAACCAGGCCAACGAGATTCTGGATCAGTTTCAAAAGGGCACGGGCACCGATGTGTGCTATCTGATGGATCAAAGCGGATTGACCGTTGCCTCGAGCAACCGTTTTTCAAAGGGAAGCTTTGTGGGCAAAGACTATTCTTTCAGACCTTATTTTCAAAAAGCCCTGAGCGGCAAAAGCGCTGTTTACCTGGCACTGGGGGTTACTTCCGACAAGCGCGGCGTTTATTTCAGTCATCCCGCTTACGGACATGACAAGGACATTCCCATTGGCGTGGCCGTGGCAAAGGGATCCGCTGAAAACATGTTCCAGCAGCTGCTGCACGAATCTGATTCCGCCCACGCCGCTCACGAGGCCATCATGTTTATTGTCAGCCCGCTCGGCGTAATTTTTTTCACGGACCACTCAGAATTCTTGTTCAAGACCATTTGGAAAATCAGTTTGCTGGAAAAACAGAAAATTGCCGAAACGCGCCAATTTGGCGATGGCCCATGGGCATGGAGTGGGTTCACAAAGCTGGATGGCACGAATGTGATCGACGGGTCGGGCAACCGTTATATGATGTATGCGGAGAACATTGAGGACCTTCCAGGCTGGCAAATCGTACATCTCAGCAATCTTGAAGCGATTTCTTCCGTCATTACCAATCCACTGTTCAAAACAGTGGGGTATCTCATTATCGGATTGTGCATTCTCATCGGCGCGGTCATCTTCTTTTTAAACAATCTGGCCCATTCTGAAATTGTGCGACGTAAGCAGGCCGAGGCATCATTGAAGAAAAGCGAACAAAACCTGAAAGCTATCTTTCAGGCCTCTCCAGTGGGAATCGGTCTGGTTATAGACAGAAAACTGGATTGGGCCAATGAAACCATGTACCAAATGGTGGGTTACCGTAACGGCACCCTGTTGGGAAAGGGCGCCAGGATCTTTTACGTCAATGATGAAGAATATGAGCAGGTAGGCCAAGCGCTTTACAGCGGTGTCATGACTTCGGGAACCGGTCAGGTGGAAACCCGGTGGGTACGCAAGGACCAGTCGGTTTTTGACTGTTTGCTTCGCGCATGCCCGCTGGACCCTGAAGATCCTTCCAAGGGACAGATCGTGGTGGTCAACGATATCTCGGAGGCCAAACGTCTTGAAGCACAGCTCCAGCGTGCACAGAAGATGGAGGCCATCGGAACCCTTGCCGGCGGCGTGGCCCATGACCTGAATAACATCCTTTCCGGCCTTGTCAGTTATCCTGAACTTTTGTTGATGCAGATCCCCCGTGACAGCCCGCTGCGAAAGCCTCTTGAAACCATTCAAAAATCGGGAGAAAAGGCCGCCGCGGTCGTCCAGGATCTGCTGACCCTGGCGAGAAGGGGCGTTTCCGTAAAAGAGGTCGTCAATCTCAATGAAGTCGTTACCCAATATCTGAAAAGCCCCGAATATGACAACCTCATGAGATTTCATCCCCGCGTCGAAATGGTAACCCGGCTGGAACCGCAGATTCTAAATATTCTGGCCGTTCCCTTCCATCTCTCCAAAACCGTCATGAACCTGGTTTCAAATGCTGCCGAAGCCCTGCTGGAAGGCGGGGTCATTGTCGTATCCACTGAAAACCGTTACATTGACCAGCCCGTAAAAGGTTACGAAGACGTGGTGAAAGGGGATTATGTGGTGCTGATGGTCAGCGACACCGGCATTGGCATATCAAAGAAAGACATCAGGAAGATATTTGAACCCTTTTATACCAAGAAAAAGATGGGAAAGAGCGGCACCGGCCTGGGCATGGCCGTCGTCTGGAACACGGTAAAGGACCATCACGGATATATCGATGTGGACAGCAGAGAAGGAAAAGGAACCACCTTCACGCTCTATTTTCCGGTAACCTTAAAGGAGGATAACCCCGGAAAGGGTAAAGATTCAAGTGCGCCGCCAATACAGCAATACAACGGTCGGGGAGAATCGATCCTCATTGTTGACGACGTGGAACAACAGCGCGACATCGCCACCGGAATGCTGAAAGAACTGGGTTATGCCGTCACATCCGTCGCAAGCGGCGAAGAGGCCGTGGACTATGTGAAAACCCATCCGGTGGACCTGATTGTTCTGGATATGATCATGGACCCTGGAATGGATGGACTCGAAACCTATCGGAAGATCATTGACATCAGACCCGGTCAGAAGTGCGTCATCGCAAGCGGTTTCTCGGAATCAGAACGTGTCAGGCAAACCCAGCGCCTGGGGGCCGGCAACTATGTCAAGAAACCCTATCTGGCCAATAAACTCGGACTGGCCATCAGGGCCGAATTGGACAAGTAGCCCCATCACTTCCAGATCTCCCTCATCCCCACTTTTTTGCCATAGCCTATGACCTCATCCATTTTCAGGTACAGGTTATCGAATTGGGGCAGGTTTTTCACATGCCATCGGACAAAGCGGTGAAGGGGCGTGTTCGGTTTGTTAAAGACGCAAACCCGAATGCAGTTGGCGCAGTCCCCACGGTTCCTGACCCAGAATTGGAAGCATTTTTCCGGGTTGATATACCATTTGTAGACGCCTGAGTTATTGGACAATGTGGGGCCTTCATGGGCGGGGTCATCCAGGGTGATGGCATTTCCAGGGCAGGATTTGGCGCACTTCCCACAGACCTCGCACATGCGCCGGACACCGATCCGGATGGGCTTATCCGGAATGAGGGAAAGGTTGGTAAACACCTTGCTGATGCGAACCCTCGGACCGAACCCGGGCGTAATCAAAAGGCCGTTGCGCCCGATTTCCCCCAGTCCCGCATCGATGGCCAGCGGAATACTCAAGGCGGTATCGTTCCCTGAAGGAATGGCCTTATAGCCCAGATCACGAAGAAAATGGGCCACGGACGCTGCCACATGGGCCATCTCCGAATACCCCCTTCCCGTGGCGGCATTCTCCCCGTAGGCCGGAGCCGTTTTCATGAGGGTGTAATCCATTTCGTGCACCATGACAATGGCCGTGGTGCAATCCTCGGGAATATCGTCTATGGGCTCATGGGCGAGATTTCTGGGATCAAATCGGTGGGAGTAGATCCATTTCGGATCCAGGCTGCAAATGCCCACTGCGGAGGCGCCCAGATAAACGGCAGCCCTTTTAACAATGCGGGTCATTTCTTCAGGATCGGATGTTTTAAAACGCTCTCCTTCAGGGATCCGGTCCCTCTGCGCAATTTGAGATGGATCCGGAAACCACTCATACAGGCCTTCATTGCCGGTGATGTTGCCGAATCCCCACCACCGTTCCAGATACCATGCTCCCATGGCAAAAGCCCAGTCCAGGAGCGTGTAGCCCTCATCATTCCTGAAGCGGCGCACCCCGTAGTGCTTTTTGCCCATCTCCAGGATTTCGGGACTGGACTTTTCCGGGTCCCTGGGCCTGCTGAACATGGTATTTCGCTGATCAAATTGTTCAGCATTCCCCGAGCCTATTTCATGGCGGTGTTCTCGCATTTTCAACACCCTTTTTTGAAGAATTATCAGGTCTCGTCACGGATAATCTTAACGGCTTGTTCGGCATTTTCCACATAATGAAAAAGCGAAAGGTCCGCCGAAGAAATAACCCCTTCTTCCACGAGCAGGGGAAAATCAATCAGTTTCTCCCAAAAGCTTTTTCCAAACAAAACGATGGGGATCGGTTTGATTTTTCGGGTCTGAACCAGGGTCAGGGTCTCAAACAGTTCGTCCAGCGTTCCGTAACCTCCGGGAAACACGGCCAGGGCCCGGGCGCGCATGAGGAAATGCATTTTGCGAATGGCGAAATAGTGGAACTGAAAACTCAGCTCCGGAGTGATATAGGGGTTGGGTTCCTGCTCAAAGGGGAGAACAATGTTTAAACCGAGGCTTTTGCCACCCGCCTCCTGCGCCCCCCGGTTGGCCGCCTCCATGATGCCGCCGCCCCCGCCGGTGGCCACCACATGCTGCAGTTTCTGGGCCAGTGGTCCGCATTTCTGGGAAATCATTTTAGCAAAACGCCTGGCTTCCTCATAATAGGCGCTGCTTTGAAGGGAACGTTCAGCCTTCTGCACGGCCAGCTGCAAGTCTGGATCTTTCGGGTTTGCCGTTAGTTTTTCCCGAGCGGCCGCCAGGTTTTCGGTCGCCGCCTCACGGCTCAGCGTCCTGGCGCTGCCAAAGATCACAATGGTGGACTCAATCCGGTTTTCAGACTGGGCCAGTTCGGGCTTGAGCAATTCCAGCTGCAGCCGCACAGGGCGCAATTCATCCCGAAGCAGGAATTCATTGTCCTGAAAGGCGAGCCGGTAATTGGGAAACCGGGTCTGGGGACAATCCACGAAAAGCTCAGCCGATTTGGCATCGTCACGGGCCGGTGGAAATGGGCAGTGTTCAGATCTTTTGGGGTTCACGGGTGTTTAAGGCCCCCTTTCTACTCCCACTCAATGGTGCCTGGCGGTTTTGAAGAAATATCATAGACCACCCGGTTTACCCCTTTGACGCTGTTGATGATCCGGTTTGAAATTCGGCCCATCACCTCGTAGGGAATCTTTGACCAGTCGGCGGTCATGGCATCCAGGCTGTCCACAACCCTGACCGCAATCACGTTTTCATAGGTTCTCTCATCCCCCATGACGCCCACGGTACGGACCGGCAGAAGCACCGCAAAAGACTGCCACACCTTCTCGTAAAGCCCGGCCATCTTGATTTCATCCAGCACAATGACGTCCGCCGCCCGCAGAATCTCAAGCCTTTCGTCGGTAATCTCCCCCAAGATTCGTATGGCCAGGCCGGGACCGGGAAACGGCTGGCGCATGACCAGTTCCCTGGGAAGCCCCAGTTCGATACCCACTTCGCGAACCTCGTCCTTGAAAAGTTCGCGCAGCGGTTCCACCAGTTTCAAGTTCATCACCTCGGGCAGCCCCCCCACATTGTGATGACTTTTGATGGTGGCGGAAGGGCCTTTGAACGATACACTTTCAATCACGTCCGGATACAGGGTGCCCTGGGCCAGGTACTGGGCAGACCCGAGCTCGGCAGCCTTTTTTTCAAAAATATGGATAAACTCACGGCCAATGATCTTTCGCTTCTCTTCCGGATCGGTAACACCTTCCAGGCTGTCCAGGAAATGTTTCGAAGCGTCCACCAAATGCAGATCAATCCCGTAATATTCCTCGAAAACCTCCACCACTTTGCGGGCCTCATCTTTTCTTAACAGACCGTTGTCCACCAGAATACAGGAGAGATTATCCCCAATGGCCTCGTGCAGAAGCACGGCGGTCACCGATGAGTCCACGCCACCTGAAAGCCCGCAGATAACCCGTTCATTCCCCAGTTGTTCACGCAGCGTTCCCACCGTTCTGCGAACAAAGGAGGCCATATTCCAGGAAGGTTCACAACCACAGATGTGAAACAAAAAATTGGCCAGAATCTTGGGGCCCTCGGGTGTATGGGCCACTTCCGGGTGAAATTGCACACCAAAAAACCGCCGTGAGGGTCGGCCATGGCTGCCACGGGACTGTTCTTACTGCTGGCAAGTACCACAAATCCCTCCGGCATTCGTTCAATACGATCCCCGTGGCTCATCCAGACAGTCCACTCATCTTTCTTTTCAAAACCGTGAAACAGATCCCTGTCATCCGCAATGGTCATGGTGGCATTTCCGTATTCACGATCGCCGGACTGGGCCACCATGCCGCCTCGAAGATGTGTCAGGAACTGCATCCCATAACAAATGCCCAATATGGGGATACCGAGTTCAAAAATACCTTCATCCGCAAAAGGCGCCCCTTTGTCGTAAATGCTGGCGGGTCCCCCGGACAGGATAATCCCTTTGGGGGTGAATGCCTTGATCGCCTCCAGGCCCATATTGAAGGGATGGATCTCACAATAGACCTTTGCTTCTCTAACCCGTCTGGCGATGAGCTGAGTATATTGTGACCCAAAGTCCAGAATCAGAATTTTTTCTGAAAAAACATCAATGTCCATTATTTTGTACCTTTCGGACTATTCTATTCGATAGTTGGGCGCCTCTTTGGTAATAATCACATCGTGAACATGGCTTTCCTGAAGACCGGCGGGTGTAATTTGGATAAACTTCGGTTTGTTCTGCAACTCTGTCACATTGCGGCATCCCAGATACCCCATCCCGGACCGCAATCCTCCCACCAGTTGATATACGGTATCCGCCAGGGTGCCCCGGTAGGGAACACGGCCGACAATCCCTTCGGGCACCAGCTTTTTGTCCTGCTCCGTCTTTTCCTGGAAATACCGGTCCCGGCTCCCTTCTTTCATGGCCTCCAGGGACCCCATACCCCTGTAGACCTTGTAGGTTCGCCCCTGAAACAGAATGGTCTCGCCCGGACTTTCCTCCGTACCGGCAAAAAGACTTCCGATCATGACTGAATCGGCGCCCCCTGCCAGGGCTTTCGTGATATCACCGGAAAACTTGACCCCGCCGTCCGCAATTATGGGAATGCCGTATTTCCGCGCTTCCTCCGAACAATTCATAATGGCCGTCATCTGCGGAACACCGATCCCCGCCACAACCCTTGTGGTACAGATGGAGCCGGGTCCCACGCCCACCTTGACCGCATCCACCCCCGCGTCAATCAGCGCTTTTGTGGCGGCAGCGGTGGCCACGTTGCCGGCAATGATTTCCAGGTCCGGAAAACTCTTTCTGGTCCGGGCAACGGAATCAATCACCATTTCCGAGTGGCCGTGGGAGGTATCCACCACCACCACATCCACGGAAGCATCCATCAGGCTTTCAATTCTCTCATGGGTATCCTCACCCACCCCCACCGCGGCACCAACCCGCAACCGACCCAGGTCATCTTTGCAGGCATTGGGGTACTTCTTGATCTTTTCGATATCCTTGATGGTAATGAGGCCCACCAGCTTGCCCTGTTCATCCACCACCAGGAGTTTTTCAATGCGTCTTTCGTGCAGAATGGCCTTTGATTCTTCCAGGGTAATCCCCGCCTTTGCCGTGGCAAGATTTTCCTTGGTCATCACCGAGCCCACGGTATGGTCCAGATTGGTTTCAAATCTCAGGTCCCGATTGGTGATGATCCCCACAAGGCTCTCCCCCTTTACCACGGGGACACCCGAAATCTTGTACTGGTTCATGATCTCCAAGACTTCATGAATTTTCCGATCAGGTTCAATGGTGATGGGATTGACAATCATACCGCTTTCCGACTTTTTGACCTTTTTGACTTCCAGTGCCTGTCGTTCGATGCTCATGTTTTTGTGAATAAACCCGATCCCGCCGTGCCTTGCCATGGTAATGGCTGTTTGGGCTTCTGTTACCGTGTCCATGGCCGCCGAAACAACGGGAATACTGAGCTGAATGCTCCGGGACAACCGGGTCTGCACATCGACTTCGGTGGGCAGCACGGCCGATCGGTCCGGAATCAGGATCAGGTCGTCAAAGGTATAACCAAATTGAATATTCTCTTTATCCATGTTGTTCTCCTTCAAGAAACGCTATCAAAGCCCCTTCCAGCAGATCGCTCATGCTGACCCGGAACTCACTGACTTTCAAATACCTGAGCAGCCGTGAAACCACTGCGGCACCCGCCACCAGGACCCCGGCACGACCCAAATCCAGCCCAATTCTCTGAGCAGTGGTCAGACGGCACAATTTTTCCAGACAGGACTCAACCTCAGAAAGCCCCAGCACAAGTCCGTTGATTCTTTCAGGGACAATCCCATCGGCCGAAATACCATTTTGCAGGGCACACAACGCGGCAACACTACCGCCGGTTCCGACTACGGGTCCATTTGCCGGAAAAGAGGGGCAACGCTGGTCCAGCGTTTGATCAATATATTCTATCAGGGCCTTCATCTCCATTTCGGCGGGTGGATCTGCTGCCAGAAAAGCATTGGTCAGCATCATGGCCCCCAGTGAAACGGATTTTACCACCCGGCTCTTCTTGACATGGGAAACAAACTCCGTGGTTCCTCCGCCAAGGTCGAAAATAAAATAGGGGGGGCCTTTGACACAGAGTCCCTCAAGGGCGCCTTTGCTTGTCAACAAGGCTTCCTGTTCACCGGATATGACCGTCACCCGAAGGCCGGTTTCTTCAAAAACCCCCCTCAGAAATTCATCTCTGTTATGGGCTTCCCTGATAACGCCGGTGGCCACGGCGACAACGCGTCTTACCTGCCAATCCTTCAGGGCCCGTGAGAAATCCCTAAGAACTGCGGTTGCTCGCGCTGAAGCTTCCTTTGAAATCCGTTTCGAAACCGGATTAAAGTCTCTTGCCAGATAGATATACGACCTTTCACGCGCTAACGGTTCTAACGTTCCACAATCGTTCCCCACCCGAGCAATCAAAAGCCTTGCCGTATGGCTGCCCAAATCTACGGACGCAATGTTATTCTTCATCGGTGCATTGTAACAACGAAAAACACACTTTCAAGCGTTCAGACCGACCCGCAAAAATATGAACCTTTAAAAAAACCCAAGGATCATTGGGTTCCCACGTACACAGGTCTGAAAGACCGTTCATCCCGCTTGAGACCCTCTTGAATCAGGCCCAGCATTCGATCCCTGTCAGACGGCATATCCCCCGAAACATCCAGGTAGTTGGTATAATGGTCGCTTCGGATTTTTGATGTCACATTGAGATTTAAGATGATGCTGGATAGTTCCCTTAGTACCTCATGGGGAGAAAGGAGCCGAAATCTCCCTTTCCCGATCTGGTGCAACATCAGGGTGTTTATTTTGGGAAGGAAGGTGCGCACTCGAATAAAGTCAGGGTTCATGGCATTCAGAACGGATGCAGTCTTCATCGCATGGGGAACTGTTCTTTCCCCGCCACCGATCCCCAGCAAAACGTAGACGCTCAATTCTATTCCGGCCTCTTTGGCCCACAACCCGGCTTCCACCTGCTCTGTTGAATCGGTTCCTTTCTTCGTCCTTCTCAGAACCTCGTCATCTCCACTTTCAAGCCCCACATGTATTCTTGACAATCCGGAATTTCGGAGCCTTACCAGGCCTTTAAGACCTTTTCTGTGAATATATTGAGATGAACCGTAAACCGTAATCCGTTTGAGTTCCGGGAAAAGGTTTCTCCCATAAGAGCAAACATGGGCCAGATCATCCGTGGGCATTGCAATGGAGTTTCCGGCCGGAAAAAACAGGGTTTGAACACTGGCGCCATAGACTTTTCGGGCTTCCAGCAGATCCGATTCAATGCCTTTAAGGGACCGCACCCGATAACGGGGGCCTTTTTTGTAGACCGTACAAAAGGTGCATTTGTTGTGAGGGCAACCGACTGTGGCCTGTACGAGCAGGCTGTCCGCTTCACTGGGGGGACGGTAGATGGGCCCTTCATAATGCATAGAAAACAAATATTTGAAGCATGACTGGAAATAATCTGATTAAAAAAATGTAACCCTCACTGGATCTGTCTGCTTCTAACAAACCTAGACTATACTGTCAAGCGGATAGCCCTTTGCTTTTCCGTGATTTTAGGGCAAATCGGGCTTGACAAAAGGAATCCCTTTTCAGTAAAAGGTGGCTAAATTTCATGGGAGAATTTCGATCAGCATCCCCATGGTCGCCAAAAATCGCACGGCAATGTCGGGAAATTAAGGAAAATCATCATGGATAACAAGGCTCTTAAGACCATCGCTTACTGTATGGCAGCGGCTTTTCTACTGATTGGCGTGGTTTGTTACGCGGCTTTTGAAAAAGAAGCCCCCGAAAATCCCATCAGAATTTTTTAGCCACAAGGTACACCTTTCTGAAGATGGCTACGGCATCGACTGCGCTGACTGCCACCATGACATTGAAAATGAAGGTGACACGCCCGCCGCATGCAGTGAGTGTCATGGGGCGGACGGTGAAGATGCACCGAAACTGGTGGATGTTTTGCACCAGCAATGCAAAGACTGCCACGATGAAGGTGGCAGCGGGCCGGTAAAGTGTGCTGAGTGTCATGCGCTGTAACCTTCTTTAGGGTATCTGTTACCCATGGGCAGATAGGTTTTTTCATGGGCGGGAGGGAAATATGATCAAAAAACCATTTTTTGGTTTTGGAAAACCCAAACTGGACTATGCCGATCTTGGGGGACTTGAACAGGGCGAAGTGAAAGACATCCCTTTTTCAGCGCGAGCCGTTCTGTTTGTTGAAGCGCCTCACCCCACCGTCGCTGACGTTTCATTCAAAGTGGGCGATGGCGTCAAAACCGGCCAGAATCTGAAAGTCTCACCCTTTTCCAAGGCGACCTTTACATCAACGGTAACGGGTTCCATAACAGATATTGCAAAGAAAAAGGACTATCTGGGAAAGGCGCTTTTGTCCGTCAGCATTGACGTTTCCGAAGCAGATGAGTGGGACGATGCCTTTTCCGATGGGGTCCAGGCAGCGGAACCGGAAAAGACGGGCCGGTATCTCAAAGGGCTGCCGGGACTTTCAAACATCGACGCATTGATTAATCCCAAGACGCCTTTGAAGACCATCGTAGTCAATGGCATGGACAAAGACCTGCTGGTGACGACTCAGCAGATGGTCGTAAAATCCCAAGGGGACGATCTCAAAGAAGGCATCGAATATCTGAAAAAAATAACGGGGAATCCAAACGTCATCCTGGTTGTCCCCCCCTATCTCAGCACAGAGGCGGCAAAGTCGGGGGCTGAAGTTCGGACCATCTCGACGTCTTATCCCAACAGCCTGCCTGGAATGATCATGAAGGACGTTTTGAAACAAATTGTTCCAGCCGGCGCAGACCCTTTGTCTTTGGGGGTCGGGTTCATCAGCGCTGAAGGGGTGGCTGCATTAAAGTTCGCCATTACGGAAAAAAGGCCGCCTGTGACCAAGATGGTCACCGTTATCGAAAAGGACGAAAAAACCCAAATGGTCAGGGTTCGAATCGGAACGCCCATTCACGCGGTTTTAAACGCGCTTGACATTCCCCTGGAGGAGGGCGACCGGCTTGTAATCGGTGGGCCCATGACAGGAAAAAGCATTTATACGGAAGACATGCCCGTTTTGCCGGATACGGATGCCATCATGGTGCAGGGTAAAGACCAGCTCGAACATGGGGCCGATGACCCTTGCGTAAATTGCGGCGAATGCATCAGAGCATGCCCTGTCCGTATTCCTGTTAATATGCTGGTACGCCACCTCGAGAACAGCAATTATGAGCTTGCCGCTACTGAGTACGATCTCCTTTCCTGTATTGAATGCGGGCTCTGCAGTTACGTATGCGAAGCGAAAATTCCTGTTTTTCACTATATCATGCTGGGGAAATATGAACTGTCGCTGATGGAAAAAGCGGAGGAAAGCGCCAATGGATAACCGGAAGCTGTTTGTCAGCTCACACGCCCCCTACTGGCACAATGGGAGCAGCATTGCCATCAAAAGCTACAATATCATGCTGGCCGCCCTTCCCGCCGTATTGATGGGCATCTATCAATATGGGGCACCGGCCCTGGCTGTGGTTACTTTTTCCATATCCTGCGCCATGATCTGGGAACTCATCATGAATTTTGTAATGAAGCGACCCATCAGCATCGGTGACGGCAATGCCGCCGTCATCGGTCTTATGTTGGCCATGCTCCTGCCCGCCACAACCCCCTGGTGGGTCGTGTTGATCGGCACATTCCTGGCCATTGTGGTGGGAAAACAGATTTTCGGCGGTATCGGCTGCAACCCGCTCAATCCAGCACTGGTGGCCATAGCCATGATTTTTCTTTCCTGGCAAGGGCTCATGGACTTTAATGAAGCCCTTCTCAACTACGAATTGGGGTTTCCCATGATTTACCCCCTCGCCACCCTGAAATATTTCGGCGTAGAAGCGGTTTCGGAATTTACCATCGGTGGCCTGCTCATGGGGTGTCAGACCGGTGGTATCGGAACCACTTTCGGTCTCGGCCTGATCATCGGAGGGATCTATCTAATCCTGCGCGGCCTGATCCGCTGGGAAATCGCCCTTTCCTTTCTGGCCGGGGTTTTCATTACGGCCCTCCTGTTTAATGTGGCAAATCCCGGTGTCTATGCCGGTCCCGGTTTTCACCTTCTGACCGGTTACACGCTGATTGGCGCCTTTTTCCTGGCCACCGAAGATTCTTCTTCCCCGGTCAATTTTATACCCATGCTGCTTTATGGGGCCCTGGCCGGACTCCTCACAGTGCTGATTCGCAATATCGGGGCCACGGTGGACGGTGTTGTTTTAGCCATTCTCATGCTAAATTGCGCAAACCCATTACTGGATAAAATCAGGCCCAAGGCCCTTGGAAAGGAGATGGAAAATGCGTGATCTTTTCAAACTTTTCATTGCGGTTGTGATCTTCAGCGGCATCTCCGGGGGCGTTCTGGCCGCAGTTCGAAACGCAACTCAGGACCGTATTGAGTATCAGCAACTCGTCTTCGTCAAAGGCCCCGCCATCAATCTCATTTTGGAAGGCTGCACCAACGATCCATTGCAGGACCGATTCAAAATGAAGGATCAGGATAAAGAAAGAGATTTCTTTATAGGCGAATTCGACGGCAAGAAAAATGTGGTGGCTTTTGAAACTTACGGAAAAGGGTACGGCGGCGACATCGGCGTCATCACTGCCGTCAACACGGACACGGATGAGATTGTGGGCGTTGCCGTGACCACCCACAGCGAAACACCTGGCGTCGGTTCAAAAACCAAAACAGATCCGGAATTCGGCGCCCAGTTCAAGGGGCAACCGATCACCGATGTCTTCAAAGTCAAGGCCGACGGCGGGCAAATTGACGCCGTCAGCGGCGCCACCATCTCATCCCGGGGCGTTGCGGGGGCTGTGGTGCAGTCCGGAGAAATCTACAAACGCTTGAAAAGCGATCTCAAAAACAAACTGAAAGCGTCATAAGGATAGGGGGATCATCGGTTATGGCAAAAACGGCTGTTCAGGAATTCACCAAAGGGCTCTGGGCTGAAATCCCGCCTTTTCGACTGGTTTTGGGCCTCTGCCCCGTGCTGGCCGTGACAAAAACCGTGGAAAACGGCGTCGGCATGGGGGTGGCCACCACTTTTGTGCTGGTATGTTCCAATGTCCTTATATCGCTGCTTCGAAACGCCATTCCCAAAAAGGTGAGGATCGCGTGTTTCATCGCAGTTATCGCCACGTTCGTAACCGTGGTGGAACTGCTCATGCAGGCATTCGCCTATCCGCTGTTCCTGAAACTGGGGATTTTTATTCCCCTCATCGTGGTGAACTGCATCGTACTGGGACGCGCGGAAGCCTTTGCCGCCAAGAACAAGGTTGTCCCTTCACTTGCCGACGGACTCGGCATCGGCCTCGGGTTTACCCTTTCTCTGGGCGCGCTGGGCGCCATTCGGGAGATTCTGGGCTCAGGCATGTTTTACGGCAAGCCCGTTTTCGGACCTTCCTTTGAACCTTTCGGTTTCATGGTTCAGGCCCCGGGCGCTTTTGTCTGCCTTGGGCTCATGTTGTGCGTCATGAACATGCTGGGCAAAAAGTAATCCATCAAGGAGTAGATTATGTCCGACTACCTCATCCTGATTATCAGTTGTATTTTCGTCAACAATATCCTGTTGATGCAATATTTGGGGAACTGCCCTTTTCTAGGCGTATCCAAGAAAATGGAAACGGCCACGGGCATGGCCATGGCGGTTATTTTCGTGTTGGTCATGGCAGGGTCCATCACCTGGATCGTGGATAATCTCCTGCTAAAACCCTTTGATCTGGAATACCTGCGAACCCTCACCTTCATTATGGTGATTGCCAGCCTGGTACAGTTTGTGGAGATGTTCCTTCGAAAATCCATTCCCACGCTGTATGCGGGTTTGGGCATATTTCTCCCCCTGATTACCACCAATTGCGCGGTCATGGGTGTATGCCTCATCAACATCATGGAGGAGTACAGTTTCATTCAAGCGCTGGTCGCCTCCTTCGCCTACGCCATTGGCTTTGGCCTGGCCCTGGTGCTTTTCGCGGGCCTTCGCGAACGGATTGTTCTGGCAAGGGTGCCGAAACCCCTGCAGGATACGTCCATTGGACTCGTAACCGCTGGAATGCTCTCCCTTGCTTTTTTTGCATTCAAAGGGATGGTTTAAACGTCTTTCTTATCATTACAAAAAAAGGGATCGCCCGGTTTTGAGGGAGTCCCTTTTTTTTGTCGTTTCCGGTTGGCGGTTACCAGTTTCCGGTGGAAGCGCCTTTGAACCGGCAACCGGAAACTGGTAACCGGCAACTGCAGTCCGTTAAAGATTTTTCATGGCTTATTTCTACGGTTGTTATCGTGTTATGATGCGGGTCATCCTGGGTCGGTATT
>JGI10211J34971_10000330_pt1 | contig 37930 bp, 32 predicted proteins | sample Etolagsediment_FD_34971 | JGI IMG/M metagenome (IMG submission 34971)
AATCCGAAACTTGTCATTCTGGAACACGCAAAAACAGTTTTTTATCTGAGAGCCATGGTTTTCTATAATATGTTTAACGACTCTAAGTTTTTCGGCGCCGTTTGCATTTTCCAATCTCAGCAGCAGCACACCACAATGGTCCATCGAAGAATGATATACCAGTTCTCCGAAATCCTTGTCCATGGTCACGACCATACGGCTTTCCAACACCGCAATTCGCATTATTTCTGCATCTTCCATGCAAGGGTCAATTTCTCTGACAGCTTTGGTGTCATATCCTTCCAGCCTGAAATACTTTTCAATTCCGATGCCCACGCCAACATCAACAATAAATTTCAATCCGGATGAGGAAATCATAATGATACCCTTACTGGGTACACACGCTCTTCTTCTACCAATGCAGTTACATATGCAAAAACCGCTTGAAAATCAGCCTTTTCAAGCTCCGGGTATTCATCAAGGAGTTCCATTTCCGACAAGCCACTCGAAAGTGCTCGGAGAATTTGCTCTACTGTAATTCTCATCCCCCTGATGGTTGGCTTCCCAGTCATTATTCGGGGATTTATGGTTATTCTTGAAAGTAAATCCTCCATATTTTCCATTGTCTTCTCCATGGCAAAGAAATTATTAAGCGCTGCGCCATCATACGTGCCCACAGAGGGGCAACCACANGGGGCACGTATATGGGCAACCACGGGGGGTTGCCCCTACTTCTTTTGTTCGCTGGCCAGATGCGCNGNGGATTCCACGGGGTTGGTGGCGTGCAGCCTTTCCCTGGCATCTTTCACTTCTTCCTCAGTGCCATGGAAAATAACGAGAAATTTGTCGGCCTTAACAGCCGTTTCATACTTGACAACGCTGTCCTTTGGAATGCCGATGCTGAAAAGGCCAGCTCCCAGAGCACTGAGTCCGCCCACAACAATGGCATTTTCAACCGCTCCCAGGATCATGCCGCCAACCGGTCCAAGCGCTACAATGTGTCCCACGCCGGGAATAAAGAAGAGGGCAGATCCGAACAACAGCCCCATGATCCCACCCCAGAAGGCTCCGAGCTTACCCCAGAACTTCATTCGGTCTCCCGCATTATAATACCCCACCACATTCTCTTCCGCATGATAGTCCTTGCCCAGAATGGACAGTTTTTTCATGTTAACGCCGGCCTTTTCTAACGCCCTGATGGCCGTTTCAGCTTCAGTATGGGTATTGTAAACGGCGACCGCTGCACTTTCCTTTGACATGTAACTCCTCCTTATGAATGAAAATTTTAAAGGCCCATCGAAAAATTTATTTCCCGATGACGTGTTTGGCGATGACAGTCCTCTGAATTTCAGAGGTTCCCTCGTAAAGGGTAAAAACGCGGGCATCCCGGTAATACCGTTCAACCGGGTACTCCTGGATATAACCATACCCTCCGTGAATCTGCAGGGCCTGGTAGGCCGTCCTGTTGGCCATCTCCGAGGCAAAAACCTTGGCCATGGAAGCGGCCGCACTGTAATTTTCCCCCCGGTCGCGCATGGCAGCGGCATTGAATGTTAAAAGCCTTGCCGCCTCAAGCTGAGTGGCCATATCGGCGATCATCCAACGCAGTCCTTGAAATTGCGAAATAGTTTTACCGAACTGCACCCGCTCATTGGCATACCCCACGGCCGCATCAAGACATGCCTGGGCAACCCCCAGGGACTGGGATGAAATTCCGATTCGGCCCCCATCCAGGGACGTCATGGCGATCATGAACCCGTCCCCTTCTTCACCCAGAAGGTTTTCGGCCGGAACTCGGCAATCCTCAAAAATCAACTCCACCGTNTCNGANGCGCGNAGNCCCATNTTTTTNTCTTCNTTGCCCACGCTAAACCCCGGCGTTCCTTTTTCCACCACAAAGGCGCTGATGCCGCGATGTTTTTTATCCATGTCCGTATAGGCCGTGGCAACGGTCAGATGGGAATTCTTACCCGTTGTGATAAACATCTTGTTGCCATTAATAATATAGCTGTCTCCGTCCCGGACCGCCTTGCTTTTCTGGCTGACAGGGTCGGAACCGGCGCCCGGTTCCGTCAAAGCAAATGAACCCAGCATTTCCCCGGTAGCCAGTTTCTTGAGGTATTTGTCTTTCAGGGTGTCGGAACCGAAGAGATTGATGGGGCCGCAGGCCACGGAATTGTGAACCGACATGATGACGGCCGTAGACGCACAGGCATAGGCGATCTCCTGAAGGGCCAGGCAATAGCTGACCGTATCCACTCCGGCGCCATTATACGCCACCGGTGCGTTCATGCCCAACAGGCCCAGTTCACCCATCTTCTTGAGGTTTTCGGCGGGGAATTCACCGGTCAAATCCCTTTCCGCGGCCGTGGGCAAGACGCTATCCCTGGCAAACTCCCTGACCATGGCCCGAATCATCCGCTGTTCTTCATTAAGTTGGTAAGCCATTTTCACCTCTTAGATTCAACGAAAAAGATTGTTCTGCTTCCCCTCAGTCTCGTGTCATAAATCAAGTGCCCAATATAAAAGAAAGTGAACACAACCAACGTCATTCCGGCGAAAGCCGGAATCCAGTATTTGTGGCTAATTCGGAGATTCTGGATTCCGGGTCAAGCCCGGAATGACGGCATCTTTACGACATTTCAGATATGACAGAACACTCAAGGTGTATAAAGCACCACCAGAAGTTCGGCTTCTTCAGAACTGATATTTTTCAGTTTATGAACAATGGAAGAATTGAAATGAAGGCTGTCCCCGGGACCCAGAATATTCTTGTTTTCACCCACCATCACCTCAACTTTGCCTTTGATGACATATTGGAACTCTTCGCCCAGATGCTGGTATCCCACGGGTTTGTGTTCGCTTTTCGGGTCAATAAATATCTTGAAGGCTTTCAGGTGTTTGTGGCGCGCTTCAGGGGTGAGGGTTTCGTAACTGTAGTCCTCGGTCCGTTTCTGGTACCCTTCGGCTTTTTTTTCACCGGCGCGTTTTTTCTCTTCACGAAGCAAAAGGCTGGAGTCCACTTCAAGGGCTCTCGAAAGTTGAAGAATCACCGAAACTGGCGGCATCACTTCCGCTTTTTCCACCTTGGAAATAAACCTCGGATTCAGCCCGGTTTCATTGGCCAGGTGTTTAAGGGTCAGTTTCTTATCTTTCCGCAACTTCATGAGCAGCTTTCCGATGGGTTGGTCTTTTTTAGCACTGGACATGACGCCCTCCTGATACCGTCGTTAGACTTCTTTGTTCTTGGATAGCCTGTAAACTTTTACCATTCGCAGAACAAACCCCAAAACCAGGGTGCCGCTGATGAGAATGATGAGATTGGAAGCAAAAAACTGCATAATAAAGGAATAAGGATCCTCCAGTTTGTAAGCTGAAATCAAGATCAAAATCCCGAAGAAGGCAAAGAAGCAACCGGCAAGGACCAAAATGGCTTGACGCAACCACCAAAAAATATTGAACATGAACCTCTCTTTTTTACACAAAGGGATTATTTTTCGGCGGGAAGCCCTCCAAGGGCTGGGAAGACCAGGTTTTCACACGCTGAATAAGGATCAATGGTTCCCTGAACAATGGCATCGACGGCGCGATCAAATTCTCCGGTTTCCGTCAGTTTATCCAGCACCTCCTCAAACAATCGGGCCTTGATCATGTCCACCATCTCCTGGCGGACCCTGTCCGGGCTTCGCCTGGATTTCAGCCCGCCCGCTGATTCCTCCAGATAGTGAGCGTGCTCGTCCACTGCGTCGAGGAAAACGTCCACGCCTTTGTCAAAGATGGCCTCGACTTTGATAATCGGCGGTTTCCAGAGCCCTTTATCATGTTTTCGCTGGTCCATCTCGATCATCAGTCGCAGTTCGTTAAGGGTTTTGTCGGTCCCTTCACGGTCACTCTTGTTGATGAGAAAGATATCCCCCACTTCCAGTATGCCCGCCTTGATGGCCTGAATGTCATCCCCCATGCCGGGAATCACCACAATGACCGTTGTATGAGCGCTTCGCACCACATCCACTTCGTCCTGGCCAACTCCCACGGTCTCCACCAGGATCACATCTTTTCCCATGGCATCCAGAATGTCGATGGCGCTCCGGGTGGATTGGGTCAAACCACCGAAATGACCCCGGGTGGCCAGAGACCGGATAAAAACGCCGGGGTCCATGCTGTGCCGCTGCATGCGGACCCGGTCCCCCAAAATAGCACCGCCGCTGAAGGGACTGGTGGGGTCCACCGCCAGCACCCCGACAGTCTTACCCCGTTTTCTCAGGTGTGCCACCATCTGGTCCACCAGGGTGCTTTTTCCCACTCCCGGCGCACCGGTGATGCCGATGACGTAGGCCTTTCCCGTGTGTGGGTAAAGCGCCTTCAGGGCCTCACGAACGTCGGGCATGCCATCGTCCACATCGCGGATAAGCCGCGCCACCGTCCGAACATCACCGCCCGTCACCTTTTCAACCAAATCTTTCATATACCGGCTCTCTTTATCTGGGCTTTACGTTTTCCCGAACCCATTTGACGATTTCATCGAGTGTTGTTCCCGGCGAAAATATTTCTTTGACACCGGCCGCTTTGAGCTTTTTAACATCTTCATCGGGNATAATGCCGCCGCCGCACACCACAATATCGTCGGCACCTTTTTCCCGCAGCAGGTCCACAACCGTCTGAAAGAGATACTTGTGGGCACCGGCNAGACTGGACAGCCCCACCATGTCCACGTCTTCCTGTATGGCCGCTTCCACGATTTCCTCGGGCGACTGGTGAAGACCTGTGTAGACCACTTCAAAACCGGCATCACGGTAGGCCCGGGCAATGATTCTCGCTCCCCGGTCATGCCCGTCAAGCCCTGGCTTTGCAACCATTACTCTGATTCTTCGTTCGCGTTTCATAATGCCCTCATTTTCTAGTAAATTCCCGGATCGCGATACGTTCCGAACACGTCCCTGAACACGTCGCAAAGCTCTTGAAGGGTAGCGCCGGTTTTCACTGCCGTAATAAGATGCTCCATGACATTTTCACTTCCGGAACAGGCCTCCCCGACCCTTTCCAGGCACCTTGAGACTGCGGCGCTGTCACGGTTCTCCTTAAAGCGGTTGGTCTTTGCGATTTGAACGGCCTCAAGTTCCTCGTCGATTTCAAGCACTTCAACGGGAATGTCCTCTCCCTCGATGGCGTATTTGTTTAAACCCACCATGATTTTTTCACGGTCGTCAATTTGTTTCTGGTAGTGATAGGCTGCATCAGCGATTTCCTGCTGCGGATAATTCCGTTCGATGGCCGCCAGCATCCCTCCCATATCGTCGATCTTTTGAATAATCTCAAAGGCCTCTTCTTCCATGCGGTTGGTCAGTGCTTCCACGAAATAAGATCCCCCAAGAGGATCGATGGTGTTGGCGACCCCCGATTCTTCCGCAATAATCTGCTGGGTTCTAAGGGCGATGGTGGCAGCCTCTTCCGTGGGAATGGCCAGTACTTCATCGAGGGAATTGGTATGAAGCGACTGGGTTCCGCCCATGACCGCCGCCAGACCCTGGAGCGCGGTTCTGACCACATTGTTGTACGGCTGCTGCGCGGTCAGGGAACAGCCGGCCGTCTGCGTGTGAAACCGCATCCACAGGCTTCTGGGGTCCTTTGCTTTGAAACGTTCCCGCATAATTCTGGCCCACATGCGCCTGGCAGCCCGGAATTTCGCCACTTCTTCAAAAAAGTCCAAATGGGAGTTAAAAAAGAAAGAGAATCGCGGTGCAAACTCATCGACGCGCAGGCCTCTTTCCAGTGCTTTTTCCGTATAGGCAATGCCGTCTGCCAGGGTAAAGGCAAGTTCCTGCACCGCCGTGGAACCCGCTTCGCGAATGTGGTACCCGCTGATGCTGATGGTGTTCCACCTCGGCACCTCTCTTGTGCCGAATTCAACCGTATCCGTCACAATACGGACAGACGGTTCAGGCGGGCACATGAAGGTTTTCTGAGCGGCGAACTCCTTCAGCATATCGTTTTGAATGGTACCGCCCAACACTTTACGGTCAATCCCCCGGTTTTCCGCCATGGCAATATACATGGCCCACATGATGGCGGCGGGGGGGTTAATGGTCATGGAGGTGGTGATCTGATCAATGGGAAGCCCCGCAAACAGATCCTCCATGTCTTTGAGGGTATCGATGGCCACGCCGCATTTGCCGCATTCTCCCCGGGCCTTTGGGGAATCTGTGTCGTACCCCATCAAGGTGGGCATGTCAAAGGCCGTTGAAAGACCCGTCTGCCCTTCTCGGACCAGCAGGTGGAACCGCCGGTTCGTGTCCTCGGCGCTGCCAAGCCCCGCAAACATGCGCATGGTCCACAAACGGCCCCGGTACATGGAAGGCTGGACCCCCCTCGTGAACGGGTAGTCACCGGGAAATCCGATATCGGTGGCAAAGTCCTGTTCTTTGACGTCAGCGGGTGTGTAGATATCCTTGATTTCATTGTCTGATACCGTGGAAAACCGCGTCAGACGCTCGGGCTTTTTGGCATAAACTTTGCGAAGTTTTTCCTTCCAGGCGCCGTACTTTTCTTCGATATCTTGAAAAATCTTCGGATTAAAGGTCAAAGCCATGGTTACCTCCTCAGTAGGTATTAGGTGTAAGGGTTAAGGTTTAAGGCATCAGGTTTGAGGTTCAATGTTATAAAAAACACGTCTGCTCACACCTCGCACCTTATCCCTTATCCCTTAATGAGGTTTTTCGCCACCACCAGACGCATGATCTCGTTGGTGCCCTCGTAGATCTGGCATATTTTGGCATCCCTCATGTGACGCTCCATGGGGTACTCTTTGCTGTAACCATACCCACCCAAAATCTGAACCCCTTCCACGGATGCTCTCATGGCCGCGTCAGAGGCGTACATCTTGGCCATGGCCGCTTCTTTCTCATAGGGTTTTTTGTGGTCCTCCAGCCAGGCTGCACGAAGCGTCAAAAGTTCCGCCGCATCCAGTTCCGTTGCCATGTCCGCCAGCTTCCACTGAATGGCTTGAAAGGCGGTAATGGGTCTACCGAACTGCTCCCGGGTCTTGGCGTAGGAAACCGCGTCTTCCACAACAGACCGGCCGATCCCAATAGCCTGCGAAGCAATGCCGATTCGGCCTCCATCCAGCGTGGTCAACATCTGTTTAAATCCTTCCCCTTCTTTTCCCAAAAGAGCGTCCGCGGGAAGCCTTGCATCCTCAAAAATCAGCTCAGAGGTTCCGGACGCCAGGATACCCATCTTCTCTTCCACACGCCCCACTTTGAATCCCGGGGTGTTTTCCAAATCCAGAACAAAGGAACTGATCCCCTTATACCCTTTTTCTTTGTCGGTCACGGCAGCGATGACAGCGTATCGGGCCACATTGCCGTTGGTAATGAATTTTTTCTCACCGTTTACAACCCAGCCATCACCGTCTTTGACGGCGGTGGTGCGCATGCCGGCAGGATCGGACCCGGCCCCGGCCTCAGTTAGCCCATAACATCCCAGGTATTCTCCCGAGGCACAGGGTTCGAGATATTTCTTTTTCTGTTCCTCCGTTCCGTAGGCATAGACCGGAAAACAGTACAGGGAGTTGTTGACACTCATGATGACCCCGGTGGACGCGCATCCTTTAGAGATTTCGATAAGGGCCAGCACGTAACTCACATAGTCCATGCCACCGCCGCCATATTCTTCCGGAATGGCAATGCCCAGCATCTTCAATTCTCCCAATTGTTTCACGATATCGGCAGGATGAGCATGGCTTTCATCCAGCGCTGCCGCCTTGGGTCGAATCTCAGCCTCGGCAAAGCGTGCCGCCATCTCTCGAACCATCTGCTGTTCTTCGGTTAAGGCAAAATCCATGTTTAAACCAGCCCCCCTTTAAATTCCGGTTTCCGTTTCTCCAAAAATGCCGACATCCCTTCCTTTCCATCCGGGCTAGACATACACAGGGCGAAACCATCAGCTTCCATAAAATGCCCGGTGCGAAGATCCACATCAAATCCGCGGTCGATGCAGTTTTTAATGGCCTTCATGGAAACTCTGCCTTTGCCGGCCATGAGTTTAGCGGTTTTCATGGTTTCTTCCCACAATTTATCGGCGGGAAACACCTTGTTGGCCAGGCCGATCTCTTTGGCTTCCTGCGCACTGATGATGGCACCGGTCATGCAAAGTTCTTTGGCCATGGCTTTTCCCACCAGTCTCGACAACCGCTGGGTTCCGCCGAATCCGGGCATGATCCCCAGGTTGATTTCCGGCTGACCGAACTTGGCGTTTTCAGAAGCGTAGATAAAATCACAGGCCATGGCCGTTTCCGTTCCGCCGCCCAGGGCAAACCCGTTCACACAGGCAATGACCGGAATTGAAAGGCTTTCCAATCGAAACAGAAGGGCCTGCCCTTCCAGCGCAAACTGCCGGCCCTGCAGCGGCGCAAAGGTGGCCATGTGGCCGATGTCCGCACCCGCGATAAAGGCCTTATCCCCATTGCCGGTCAGTACCAGCACTTTCATGGTCCCTTCGGCTTCAATTTTATCCAAGACCTGGCCCACTTCGGCCAGCACGGCAGGGTTGATGGCATTCAACGCCTTGGGCCGATTGAATTTGATAATGGCTACATTTCCCTCTTCTTCATAAATAATATTTTCGAATGACATTGTTTCTGCCCCCGTAAGATTATAATCGTTAAAAAAGGTTTCCGGTTGCCGGTTACCGGTTTTTTCCGTCAACCGGAAACCGGCAACTGCAAATCGTTTATCAGCACGCCTCCAGAACCATGGCCATACCCTGTCCACCACCGATACAGAGAGATGCCAGGCCCAATTCAAGGTTGTTTCGCATCATTTCGCAGGTGAGCGTCAGCACAATACGGGCGCCCGAGCATCCGATGGGGTGACCGATTGAGATACCGCTGCCCACCGGATTGGTTTTTTCCATATCGGCGCCAAGTTCCCGAACACAGGCGATGGCCTGAGCCGCAAACGCTTCGTTCAACTCGATGGCGCCAAAGTCGTTAATATTCAAGTTTTCTTTTTTCAAAAGTTTTCGAACGGCCGGTATGGGGCCAAGCCCCATGTAAGCCGGGTCAAGCCCGGCGGAGGAAAAGGCGCGTATTTTGACCAAGGGCTTCAACCCCAGGTTTTTTGCCTTTTCTTCGCTCATGAGCAGCAGGGCCGCTGCCGCATCGTTGATGCCCGAAGCGTTCCCCGCCGTTACGGTGCCGTCCTTTTTGAAGGCGGGTCTCAGTTTGCCCATCTTCTCCGCGCTGGTGTCCATGGGTCGTTCATCCGTATCGAAAATCAATGGGTCCTTTTTCCGCTGCGGTATCACCACCGGCACGATCTCATCCTTGAAAAGACCATTCAAAATNGCCTTTCTTGCCCGCTGGTGGCTCAGGGCTCCCAGTTCATCCTGCTCTTCCCGGGTAATACCNTATTTTTCAGCAATGTTTTCCGCGGTAAGTCCCATATGGTATCCGTAGAAGATCTCAAAAAGGCCGTCCATGACCATGAGGTCGACCAGTTCCGCGCTGTTCATTCTGGCGCCCCAGCGGGCCGCCGGCAGGGCATAGGGAATCAGACTCATGTTTTCCATACCGCCCGCCAGAATTACATCCGCTTCACCGGCGGCAATGGCCTGGGCCGCCAAAGCAATGGCTTTCATGCCGGAAGCGCAGACCTTGTTCAGCGTAAAGGCGCTGGTTTCCTTGGCAATACCGGCCTTGATCATGGCCTGGCGCGCCACATTCTGTCCCTGGGCCGCCCCGACCACGTTTCCCATAATGACTTCATCCACTTCGATGGGTGCAAAAGCATCATCGTAATCGTAGGCCTGTTTCTCAAGATCGATCATGCCCAAGTTCTTAAGGGCGTCGGGCTCGAACTGGGTCAGATTTTCCGTGGCCACCGGTTTCAGCCGCACACTTTTGAGGGTTTCTTTCAGTACCAGGGCTCCCAGATCCACCACCGGTGTCGATTTCAGCGTCTTTCCGAACGTACCCACAGGGGTTCTCTTTCCCGAAACAACTACCACATCTCCCATTCTTATTTCTCCTGTTCTATTCTTCGTTATAAACCACCAATGTCACCGCTTCACCACCGCCCAGACATAGAGAAGCCTCTCCCACCCCGACGCCCTTGTCTTTCATGGCATAAATCAAGGTGGTCAATATCCTGGCCCCGCTGGCTCCGATGGGGTGTCCGATGGCGACGGACCCGCCATGAACGTTTACTTTTGAGGGATCAATACCCAGTTCCCGGTTGATGGCCACGGAGGATGTGCTGAATGCCTCATTGATTTCGTGAAGGTCTATATCGCCAACCTTGAGGCCATCTTTTGCCAGCACTTTCGGTATGGACAAAATCGGCGCCACCAGTACATATTCCATATCCAAGCCGGAGGCGCCCTGCGCTCCCACACGCACCAGGGGTTTGCACCCGAGCGCGTCAGCCTTTTCCCGGCTCATCACCACCAGGGCCGAGGCGCCATCGGCAATTTTAGACGCATTTCCGGCTGTCACCAGGCCATCTTTCTTAAAAGCCGGGCGCAGCTTTTGAAGCCCTTCCATACTGGTCAGCGGCTTTCGAGTGGGAATTTCATCAGCACCAAAAATCACCGGGTCGCCTTTTCGGCTGGGGATTTCAACCGGCACAATTTGTGTCTTGAATTTTCCCTGTTCCTGGGAGTCCCAGGTTTTTTTATAGGAATCATAGGCGAATGCGTCTGAATCTTCACGGCTGATGTTATATTTCTCCGCCACCAGTTCCGCACTGATGCCCATGTGAAAATCGTTAACATGGTCCCAGAGTCCGTCATGAACCATCGCGTCCACCATCTTGTTGTTGTTCATCCGGTATCCGGTCCTGGCCTTTTGCAGCATGTAGGGGCACAGGTTCATGTTTTCCTGGCCTCCGGCCACCACAACATCCGCATCGCCGCACAAAATGGCCTGGGCCGCCAGCATCACCGCTTTGAGGCCTGAACCGCAGACCTTATTGATGGTAATGGCCCCCACATCCCAGGGCAGACCCGCGCGAACCATGGATTGACGGGCGGGGTTCTGACCCAGTCCGTGGGGCAGTACACTCCCCATGATCACCTCGTCCACATCCTTATTTTCCACACCTGCCCGATTCAAGGCCTCCTTGATGACCAAGGCGCCCAGATCCGTGGCGGAAACAGCACTCAGGGATCCGGCAAAATCACCCACGGCGGTCCGGCATGCACTGACAATTACAACCTCTCTCATGGTATTTCCCCTTTTTCAAAAACCCTCACCTAAAATGTGAACCCTATCCTGAAAACAGATCATCAATATATAGTAAAGGACTCATTTTCAAGTCAAGACAATTCCCCTCCTGTGACGCTCATTGGCGCTTGATAGTTTCCTCAAAGCATTGTATCATTTTCACCCTGTGTAAACATATTTCAGGAGCCAAACCCATGAGCGAACCCCTTAAAACCCCCTTATACGAGCAGCACCTGGCGCTGAAAGCCAAAATGGTTGAATTCGGGGGCTGGGAAATGCCGCTCATGTACCCGGACGGCATCGTTCGCGAGCACCTGAATACGCGGCGCACGGCAGGCCTGTTTGACGTAAGTCACATGGGCCGTTTTCTGATCCGTGGAAAAGACGGTTTGGATTTTCTCCAGCATACCCTCACCAACAACGCGGCGGCCCTCGATATTCATACGGTGGGTGCTCAATACACCCTCATTCCCACCCAAACGGGTGGGGCCGTGGACGACGCATACCTGTATCGGTTCCGGGAAGATGAATTTTTTCTGGTGGTCAATGCGACCAACCGGGATAAAGACTGGGCGCATTTTAAAGGGTTTATGGCGGACTTCCCTGAAATGGAACTTTCAGACCATACCCACCAAATGGCCATGTTGTCCCTTCAGGGTCCTGAATCGAGAAGGATTTTGAAAAAAGTTTTATCGGGTGGACGGCTTCCGGAACCGAGACGCAACTGCGTCAGCACCGGTTTCATTTCAGGAACCAGCGTGCTCCTGGCCCGCACCGGTTATACCGGAGAACCCGTTTGTTTTGAGCTGTTTATGGAAAGCACCCATGCCCCCGTGATATGGCAACGCCTGCTGGATGAAGGGGCCACTCCCGTTGGGTTGGGGGCACGCGACACCCTGCGTCTTGAAGCGGGGCTGCCCCTTTATGGACACGAACTGGGCACGGACCCCTATGGCATGGAAATTCCCATACTGGCCTGTCCCGTGGCAAAGCCCGCTGTCAGTTTTTCGCCGCTAAAAGGCGATTTTGTGGGAAAAGCGGCGCTGGTAAAACAATTTGAGACCCTCAAAAAGATTATCGACCATGATTATACGGATCTCGCCAATCTGCCTCGAATGATCCGGCCCATAGCACTCACTGAAAGGGGCGTCGCCCGACCCGGATCGGAAGTCCTTGAGGGAGAACGACCCGCGGGAGTTATCACCAGTGGTACCATGGTTCCCATGTGGGTAACCCGTGGTGAAGGCCTGGAATCGGTATTGACGGATCAACACCGACTTCGGCCCATTTGTCTGGGCCTTGTGGACAGCCATATTGAAGCAGAGGACCCAGTCCTGGTGGAAGTTCGCGGAAAGGCCACCAAGGCCGTGGTGGTGCCCTTTCACCTGCGATCCGATGCACCCCCCTATGCCAGGCCGATTCTCTATGGCCATGGGGCCGAATCGAAAACCGGTGATGAAGAGGATGCCGTTAACAGGGTTAACCGACTTATTCAAAAAGCCGCGGATAACCACGTCTGGCGCCAGAAGTCCTGCATCAACCTCATTCCGTCCGAAATGACCCTTTCCCCCATGGTGCGATGTCTTTCCGTTCTGGACCCGGCCTTTCGGTATGCCGAGCATAAAAATGCGAAAGCTTTTTATGATGCGGATATCTTCTATTACCAGGGGACGGATTTCATCGGTGAGGTGGAACGTCTTCTGGCGGCAGAGCTGCAAGCGTACCTGGGTTGTAAGGAAGTGGAAACCCGTGTTATCAGCGGACAGATGGCCAATATGGCCGTCTACAGCGCCATGCTGGACTATCTGAATCGGGCAGACCGAAAACAGGAAGCGCGACGGCTGCGACAGGTCATGTGCAACCATATCGGCAAGGGCGGGCATCTCAGCAGTCAGCCCATGGGGGCACTTCGAGATTATGTGGCCCACGACCCCAAGACTGAACGGCCGGCGGTGGTCAATTTCCCCGTGTTACCGGATAACCCCTACAAAATTGATGTCCCCGCCACCCTCAAAGAAATCGAAATATACCAGCCGGAGTTGATTGTTCTCGGGAAAAGCATGGTGATCTACCGTGAGCCCATTATGGATATCGCACGGTTTCTGGAAGATCAGCGCATGACGCGCACGGTTTTGATGGTGGACATGGCCCATGTACTGGGTCTCATCGGACCCCACTTTCAGGAACCCTTTAAGGAAGGCGCCCATCTGGTCACCGGTTCCACCCACAAAACCTATTTTGGAACTCAGCGGGGCATTGTGGCGTGCCCTTTCACGGAACAGGACGACCGATACGAACTCTGGGAAACCATTCAGAGACGCACTTTTCCCGGATTCACTTCCAACCATCATCTGGGAACCCTTCTGGGGCTGCTTATGGCGGCTTACGAAATGAACCATTTCAAAGATGACTACCAGCCAAAGGTCATTGCCAACGCAAAAGCCTTTGCAACCGCGCTTTCGGAATGTGGCCTTGAACCGGCGGGCGATCCTGAAATGGAATATACGGAAACCCACCAGGTGATACTGCCCGTGGGGTACGGACGCGGTCCCGAGATGGCCCTGAGACTGGAGGAAAACAACATCATTTGTAATTACCAGGCCGTTCCCGAAGAGGAAGGCTTTACGGCATCGGGGGCGCTGCGGCTGGGGGTTTCGGAAATGACCCGGTTCGGAATGGAAGCGGCGGATTTTCAGGAACTGGCGTCACTGATCTCCGAAGTGGTGCTGAAAAATATCTTTGTTAAAGCCCGGGTTGAAAGGATGCGGGAGCGGTTCCAAAATCTGAAATTCTGTTTCTCCGGCAAGGAATTCGAAGGTCGCATGCAGGACCTTCACCAACTCCTTTAACAGAGCAGACAAAAATATAGATAGTGCCATCCCCGCTCGTAACCGCCCGCTGAAAAACGTAACCACCACTACCCATCAAAATATTTCCAATTCAGTGGTATATGTTCCAAAGGGATCAGATCAATGGTTTGTGAGCGGTTTCTTTAAAGCACAAGACTGCCATCAGTCCCACCAGGGTTGAAAAAACCAGATAACAGGCGGGCATCCAGTTATTGTTTCCTGCGATTTTGATGAGCCATGTGGCGACCAGCGGCGCTGTTCCGCCAAAAAGTGCCATGGCGATGTTATAACTCACGGAAAGGCCGGTGTAACGAATTCGGGCCGGAAAAACTTCCGCCATGGCAGCCGGTGCTACCCCTTGAAGCATACTTTCCATAACGGCAAAACCGAGCATGGCCAAAAGTATTGATACAAAAGTTTGATTGAAAAGAAGCGCAAACAGAGGAAACGAAAAAAGAATNAAGCCCGACAGACCCAGAAGCAGCATGGGTTTTCGGCCGAAGCGGTCCGAGAGTTTTCCCATTAATGGAATGATACACATTAAAAACACCATAGCGATGGTATTCGCACCGAGCGCCCTGTGCATGGGGATTTTCAAAAAGCTGTGCAGGTAGCTGGTGAGATAGATAAATACGAGATAAATGGAAACTGCAAATCCCCAATTGAAGAAGAAGATTCTTACGCCGGCTTTCAGGTGTAGATTCAAAAACTCCCGGACAGGTGACTGAGACAGGTTTTGTGTTTGCTTCAGGGTCTCAACGACATCTCCCTGGTCCATTTCCCTTCGAAGGTAAAAACCCGCAAGACCCACCAGCAATCCCAGAAGAAATGGGATACGCCAGCCAAATTGATCCACCTGGCTCGGTGAAAGCAACGAGGTGATGATAGCCCCGACGCCGGATCCCAACAGCATGCCACCGATCACACCAAAGGTGCTCCAGCTGCCGTAAAAACCCCGTTTGCCGTTGGGCGCCTTTTCCACCAGAAAGGAGATGGAACCGGTAAACTCGCCACCAACGGACAATCCCTGAAGTAGACGAAGGAGGACCAGGAGGGCTGCTGCAACCCAGCCCCATTCTTCATGGGTGGGAAGGCATCCCAAAAGGGTGGTGGGGATGGCCATGAGCAGAATGGACAAAACCAACGCCCTTTTTCTTCCCATTTTATCTCCGATGATGCCGAAAAAGAAGCCACCCAGAGGGCGCATGAGATAACCGGCGGCAAACACACCAAACGTTGCAATGAGGGAAGCAATTTTGTCTTCACTGGGAAAAAAGTTTTTCCCAATGACCGTAGCGAAATAAGCATAAACGGTAAAATCATACCATTCCAGGATATTTCCCACAAAACTGGCCAGAAGAGATCGAATATGGACGTGCGATACGGAGTCCGCTGTCTGGGTGGTCATTGAATATCTCCAGATCTTGGCAGGGTTTTAAGGATATTCATCATATACCTCCTATTAATCGGGGTTCTATCTCCATTATTCGGGTTGACACGAATAATCAAACCTTTACAATCCAGGAAGGGGGTTTAATCCTGCCCCCGGTTACATCTTTCATTTCCACATCCCAAACGACCTCTTGAAGAACGCCGTCCATGCCCCTAATCCAAATGTCCACCAAAAAACGATTGGCATAAACCGCTTTGGGAAAAACTTCCACAGCGCAGGTCTTGCCTGCACAGATTTTTCTAAGCACACGCCTCAGGCCGAATCCCACGGGAAACCCAACCAACCCCGCATACCGCTGTCCCCAAACACAGGCCACGTGAAATGCGGCATCCAGAGGAAATGGCGAGCCAAGGGGAATCGGCAGACCCGCACGCCTGGGGGCATGAACGGTTCCCAGGGCGCCCTTCTCGAAAAGATTTACCCCTTTCAAATTGTGGTAGCTGGGTCCAAATGGGACCAGAGTGCTGTAAATGGTTTCTGTTGAAACATGATAGCCCGGAGTTTCATGGAGCTGNGGGATGGATGACGTCGGGTTTTTTGGAAAATTCTTGAAATGCAAAACCGCATGGTCCTTGGTTCTGGTAATNTTTGCTTTTTCGGATCGGGTTCGGGTTATGAATCTTGAAACCACGGTACCATCATCCAGTACTTCGAGATCGTTAAAGGCTTCAATCTCATTGGCCCCTTTTTCAATAACCAGAAACTTGTTAAAAACGGCATTGTGTATGCTGTGAATGGGTGTACCCGGAAGATGCGCCACCGTAGTTGCCGCCAGTATTTCCATGGCCTCAACCGCCGGCAGAACAGCGTTGCCCTGAAATTGGTGGTCCATCAGGTAAGACGGAACCTTAATGTTCAGCGGCAGGCGTATTTGCGCTGTTATTTTGGAAAGACTTCCCATAGGTGACGGGTTTTTTCGTCAATGGCCACGGGGGTGCCGCCCACGTTGAGGGCGCAGTGGCAGGTAAATCCCTTGCACACGATTTCGCCGGTTTTACCATGGGTAATGATATAATCAAACGTCAGGCGAACCCGCTCGAGTTTTCCAAGGGCCGTGTGAATCCACAAAGGATCATCGTATCGAAGGGATGAATGGTATTTGACCCCCACTTCGATAATGGGGTAAATATGGCCACCGGCCTCGATTTCCCGGTAGGGGTAGGCCGTATCCCGCATCAAAGTGGCCCGACCCAATTCAAAAAACCGAAAGTAGTTGGCATGGTAGACCAGACCTGACCGATCCGTGTCCGCATAAAGCACACGCGTACCGCATCTGTGCCAGATTCGATCATCGGCTTCATCTCGGACGTAAGTTTTTTGGTCGCCCAGGGGTCTAGGGATAAAAGGTTTGGGCCTCATTTCATACCCCCTTAAACACAATGCAGCAGTTGGTCCCTCCAAACCCAAAGGCGTTGGAGAGAAAGATTTCATGAGACATCTTTCGGGTTCTGTTAGGGACCACATCAACCCCTTTGAGCGCGGGGTCGGGAATATGATTGATGGTGGGTAAAATCACGCCGCGCTGCATGGCCTCGATGCTCAGTGCCCCCTCTATTGCAGCCGCTGCACCCAGGGTGTGCCCGATCTGGCTCTTATTGGAGGAGACGGGCATTTTCTCAAGGTGTTTCTTAAAAACCCGTTTGAGGCATTCCACCTCCGCGCTGTCCCCCCTGGGCGTTGACGTACCGTGGGTGTTGACATATTGAATGTCGGAAGGCTCGAGCCCCGCATCATCCACCGCCTCGCGCATGGCCCTCACCACCGTATCCGGGTTGGGCCGTGTAAAATGAAAAGCGTCAGAAGACCACCCCACCCCCAGGACCTCGGCCTTTGGTGTCAGTCCGTAAACAGACAGCATCTCTTCCGCCGCAAGGACCAGTACCCCTGCCCCTTCCGATAGCACAAACCCCTTGCGGTCAATGCTGAAGGGACGGGATGCCTGGGCCGGATCATCATGGGCGCGGTCTTCCGGCAGAATTTTGATGGTGGCGTTCATGTTTTCAAATCCGTGAATAATCTCCGGCATCAGGCAGGTGTCCACGCCTCCCGCCAGCACAAAATCGCAGTCCCCGTCCCGAATCATTCGAGCCCCCATTCCAATGGCATAATTGCCCGAAGCGCAGGCCCCCTGAGGAGAGAAGACGGGACCGGTAAACTTCAGCAACATTCCCGCTTTTCCCGACGGCAGGTTGGCGCACAGGTTGGGCAGGAGGTAGGGGCTTACCTTTAAAGGCCCTTTGTTGACATAATTGTCCATGGCCACTCGAAACGCGTCGGTACCATTGAGCGCCGAACCCACCAGGCAGGCGGTTCTAGGCGCTGTATCCGGATCCATCTCAAGGCCGGCATGTAGCAGGGCCTCGCGGCAGACGGCAACGGTCAGAAGGACAAATTCCGCGTTCCAGTTATAAACTTCCTTTGCATCCGCAAAATCGAGTTCCCGAGGATTCCAGTCGGGTATCTCCCCCACCACATGGCTGAGGGCCTTGACCCGGCAACGGGACACTTTCCGGAAACCGGCCTCTCCGTTGACCGCCCGTTTCCAGGTATCGGGAAAGGTTTTTCCCAGCGGGGTGGCCGCCCCATAACCTGTTACAAAAACCCGTCTGTTGCTGGGCGCTTTCATTTCGCCTCCATGTTATCCCAATTGCCTATATCCAGAATCTCCAGTTTTTTGGCTTTTCAAGGAGCCGTTTTCGCTTATTGACGCAGGCTATGCAATTGCAGTGGTTCAGAAGTGGGTGTGCCCCTTTCCTCGCGGCCAACTCACAAGAGGCGTTAATCATTTCAAAAATCGCCATTCTTTCGGCTCTCTTCGTTTTTTCAGACACCCCATGTGGTTTCATAAGTTATGCGGTCCTTCCGATTTAAAATATTTCTCCCGTCCTCGGTGCTGACGAACATAAAATCGACTTTGCCGTAGACCCCCCATTCAGAATCAAACTGCGCAAAAAAATCGCTCTTTTGATAGCATTCGTAGCCCAACTTCTTCATTATTGGGGCGATCTTCGGCCAATGCTCTTTATCAGCCAGCAAATCAATATCCGATGTGTATCTCGGAAGCCCGTACACCCCAAGGGCCATTGCTCCGATTAAGCAGAACGGTATCTGTTCTTGAAACAAACTGTTCGAAATTATTGAAAGCATATTGGCTAATTTTTGGGATTCCATATGATTGCTCAGTCCAATTTCCGAAACACGACACATGAATTGCAGCCGCCAAATCCAAAAGCGTTTTTGAGTACGAATTCCTGTTCCAAACGCCTTGCCCCTTCCGCCACACAGTCCAGCACCATGTCGGGGTCCGGGGTGTAATTGATGGTGGGCGGTAATATGCCCTTATTCATCCCCTCCATGGCCAATATGGCTTCAATGGCGCTGGATGCCCCCATGCAATGACCCGTGACCGATTTGTTGGCACAAACGGGCGGCATACTATTGCCAAACACCGCATTCAGAGCATCAAATTCCACCTTGTCCCCCACTTTGGTGGACGTGGCATGAGCATTGACGCAAGCGATGTCAGACGGTTGCAGACCAGCGTCGTGAACAGCTTCCCACATGGCCCGACGTACGGTTTCAAGGTTGGGCGCCACAAAATGTTTCGCATCGGAGGTCAAGCTCCAGCCAGCCAATTCAACACTATAATGCAGCCCATGGGCATCTGCAAACTTCCTTGAGGCCAAAATGATACTGCCCGCACCTTCAGACACCACAAATCCACGACGGTCAATGGAAAACGGTCGACTGGCCCGCTGCGGGGTTTCGGGTGTTTCTCCCTCCTTGGGACCATAGGCGCCNTTCATGGTGTAAAATCCCGCCACAATCGGTTCCACAAGCGGAAAATCGACGGCCCCGCAAATCACCAGATCAGCTCGACCCTGGTCCAGCAGCATTTTCCCCACGATCATAGAGGTCAGCCCCGTGGCACAGGCCGTAATGGTGGATGTAATGGGCCCGGTAGCGCCGGTCAGGATGGATATTTTCCCGCCCACCATGTTGATACAGGCATTGGGATTGGTAAAGGGGTGGGGCATCCGGCCTTCACGAATCATTCGCCGATCCGCCTTCAACACCGCATCCTGCCCACCCACGGCGGAGCTGAAGGTGACGGCCGTCCGTGGGGCCAATTCCGGGGTGATTTCCAAACCGCTTCTCAAAAGGGCCCGGTGGGTCACCAACATGGCGTTTTTAAAAATGGGGGAAGTCCACTGGGCCAGATTCCGGGGTGACAGAAAGGGATAATGAGAGGCATCCCACTCCCCCACCTCTCCCGCAATACGAACCGGAAAATCCCTGGTCAACGGAAATCGCGTCAGCGGACCTACACCGCTTTCTCCCCGCAGCGCCTTTTCCCACTGGGTCTCCAGGTTGGTCCCCAGAGGCGATACCGCATCGTAACCCAGAACTACGGCACGTTCTACCATGGGATAAACTGGTAGAGTTTAGCAAACATTTCGTATACTTCAATCCACCCTTTCAAGTCCTCTTCAGAGCGGATGTGGGCACGCTTGTTCACCATCACCCAGCTCATATGAGCCGCCCCGTCCTTGCAGGTGGAACAGTCCCGGGTCTCGGAGGTGCAGCAGCGGTGCATGGTCTTGAGATCCGATGCCCAGCGGATAAAGCCGATCAGGCGTTTGGGTGAGGGATTTCTTTTGTCTAGGGGTTGGGTAACGGAAGGGCATTCATCCCACCCGAATGATCGGCCCAGCATCTTCCCGGTGGTGATGATGGAATGGTAGTATTTGGAGGAAATGACCGTGTCGGGGTAATCATCCAACATCTGGTCCATCTCGTCCCGAATATTTCTCAACTGTTTTTCGGTCCACGAGAACTGGTCCACCCCTTCGTCATTTGAAAGCAGCTGCATGTGGACCTTCAAACCCGCGTCCCTGATTTTTTTAACCAGCCGCTCTGTTTTCCCCATCTGCTTGGGCGTAATGGTATACAGGTAATAAGCATGGGGGTCGCCCGCATAATTTTTGCTGGATATGGAAAAGGTGTCCCGGCCCCGAAGGGTTTTTTCATCGGTTTCATCACCCCACAATGAAATGCCCACCATCATGTCAGGGAACCGGCCCCGAGGCACCTTGATGAGACCGTTTGTGGCGCAAAAGGTGGGGAGCCTTTTGTAAAAGGCCTCTACCCGGTCGAGACAGAGGGTGGGCTCCCCGCCGATTAATATGGCCAGATTAACGCCCCTGGCCATTTCCCGGTCGATGAAGGCCTCCCATTTGCGGATATCCATCTCTTCCCGGGCAGCTTCATGCTCCCCCGAAGAGAAAAAAAAGCATCCTTTACAGCGAAGGTTGCAGCGGTTGGTCACATCGTAAATGGAACTTCTGATATTCAGTTTGGATATTCGTTTGTATCGGTTGTACCATTCTTCATTCAGCAGGGAACTGACGGTTTTCATTTAAAAGAAACTCCTTAAAAACGGTTGCCAGTTTTCGGTTGTCGGTTGCCGGGGATTTTTACCGTTAACCGGAAACCGGAAACCGTCAACTTTTCATATCCGATGACCGGGCGGAGGCACAAGCTCTGAACAGAGATTTTTCCCTTTCTCATACCCCACCACCCACACCGCAAGATAGGTATCCACATAATCGAGCCATGCCCTGAAACTATCCGGATGGGTCCCGTGACGAAAGAGCTTTGCCGTCACAATGGCGCTCCCCGCGGCATAGTGCCGGCAGTCAGCGCAGTCCGTGTCCGGAACGCAACAGGCGGCATCACGATTCCATGTGAGATCCGTGCGGTACTGCCTGAAGGAACGGCCCAATCCCTGGGCCTTGGACGGGTTCATCCTTGGGTATGGGCAGGCGTAGAGATCATGAAGGCCACTGGAGTGGGTGTGGGCCACGATATTGTATGGGGAAAACAAAACGCTGTTAGGGTATTTTTCAAGCAGCGTCATCATCATTTCGCGGACCCGCGGAAGGGACTTTTCCGTATGCCGTAGCGGACCGTCGTAGCCCACAGGCGCCGAAAACATATTGAAGGTGATGTTACAACCTGCCTCTGAAAGCATTTTCAGAACAGTTTCCGCATCGGAAATGTTATTCCGGGTAAAGGTGTAAACAAAAACCGCCCGCTCGTCTCCCTGGTAATTGGCAATCTGCTTCACCAGCATGCCTTTCCGGTGCCGAATCCGGGCACTGGTTTCATCATTTCCCCAGACGGAAACATGGATTTTATACCCAACGGATTCCGGGATTTTCCGCAAACCATTGCTGGCAATGGCGCCCAGGGGGATTTCCCGAAAGCAGACCTCACAAAGCTCCGGCACAAGGGACGGCTCAGCACCCGCCAGAACCGCGTAGGTGATGCCCCGTTTCTTCTCTGCTCTCATGAGCTGCCGCCATTTTTCAGGAGCGCCGTTCTCCTGAGCGAACTGTTTCTCCCCCTCATAATAATAGCAGCCGTCACACCGAATGTTGCAGCGATGGGTCATATCGTAGGTGGACTCCCGCAGAAAAAAATATTTCCGAACCTTTTCCCACCGGCCATTAATTTCAGGGTCATCCAGAAGGTCTTTAAACCGATATTCGGACTTCTCAGGCTTATTGTGAGATGCGTCTTGAGTGTTATTCTTTGAACTCAAATTTCTTACCCCGGCGATCATTTCCCATCCCAAAATGGGCTTGTTCTTGAAGAAAGCGCATGAAAAAATTTCCAGAGATATACCACTTCCCATCACAAATTAAAAGTTCATTTAAAACGATCTTTTTGTGTTGCCGGCAACTTCCCTCTGGTCTTCCTGATCGCCGTTGCCACCATGAGCATCCCGGAAGTTCCTTCCCTATTCATTGAGTGTTGAATAAAGAAGGGAGGCCACATAGGTCTGCAATTTATTGATTTGTGTTTTTGTTTGACATTAGCGTTGTGCATTCATAGAATTCAAAATATGATAGCACTGTTCAAGGAGGTGGGAGGTGTTTATGAAACAACTGACCATCAGAAAAGTTTCCAGTGAATTGGCCACGGCGCTTAGTTCTGAGAGTCGACTCAAAAACCAGTCCATCAACCAAACGGTTCTCGATCTGCTGCACCAGGTCCTTGGGCTGGGTGTGCAGGGGGGAACCGACAATGGCCTCAGCAACCTTGCCGGTACATGGACAGAAGATGAATTTCTGGAATTTAATAAAAACACGGCCATGTTCGAGGAACTCGACCCCGAGTTATGGGAACCATGAAGATCTGTCTGGATACTTGCGCCTACAGCCATTTCAAAAGGGGAAGTGTCAGCGCCGTAAGTATCATCTCCAGGGCGCGATGGGTTGGGATGCCCGCCATTGTGCTGGGTGAATTGAGAACCGGGTTCCGCCTTGGGAAGTATTTCGATCGCAACGACATGGAATTGCAGGAATTTCTTGGCAGCCCGGTGGTCCATATACTTGAGGTGGACAACATGGCAACCTATCATTATGCGGAGAGTGTTGCGGACCTCCGACGCGCGGGGACTCCGGTACCCACAAACGACATCTGGATCGCGGCCATTGCCATCCGAGAAGGCGCCATGGTGATCACTTACGATGCGCACTTCAGGCATATTCACCGTGTGGGAACGCGACTACTTGAAATGTAAGGACCTCGGCCCTAATGTTGGATTCGAGAGTATTCCCAGAGATTGGCCATCACATGGGCCGCCCGTTCAGGCGTTTCGTAGTTAACCAGGGCTTTCGCATTTTCAAGGTCCTGGATTTGATCATCCCAGATGCCCGGGGGTGACAGGATGCAGCTGATGACGGGTTTTTTCTGGGCCCATTGTTTCAGCAATCCGGTGATGCCTTTCAGGGCTTCCACATTAGCAGATGCAAACATCATCAAAAACAAAATGCCGTGAACCCTTTCATCCTCCATGACCGCTTGAACAATCCCCTTGATGGCCTTCGAATCGTACCAGGCAGGACCCATGTCCACCGGGTTGGTGCGAAGGGCCAAAGGGGGAAGGAGTTCGTTGATACGGCTTTGGGTTTTTTGGGAAAACCGGACGATATCCAGCCCCCGCTCCTCACACACATCGCAGGCCGCCATCGAAGGGCCTGCCTGACCCGAGAGGACCGCAATGCCCGGTCCCGAGGGAATAGGGCATGAGGCAAATGCTTTGGCCGTATCCAGGAGTTCCTGATTGCTGTCAACCGACAGAATTCCCGCCTGTTTGAAGGCATGGGTATAGATCTCGTGTCGCCCGGCCAGGGATCCGGTATGGGAGCGGGCGGCAGCATCTCCAACCGCCCCACTGCCGGTCTTGTAAGCCACTATGGGTTTTTTTCCTCTGTGTCGTTTTGCGGTGGCCAGCAGGTTCTTGGGGGTATCCGTACCTTCCACGTAAAGGGCCAGGGCCCGCGTATCCGGATCTTCCATCAAATAATCAACCATTTTTGCGAAATCGACATTCAGCCGATTGCCAAGACCCACGATTTTTGAAAACCCCACCCCGTCCCGCATGGCCAGAAAGCCCAGCAGATGGGAAATGCCCCCACTCTGGCTCACCAGGGCGATATTTCCCTTTTTCGCCAGAGAAAATTCCGGAGTAAAAGACGCATTCAGGTTTGCGTTCAGGTTCACCATGCCGAAGGTATTGGGGCCGATAACGGGAATTTTCGCCTCATGGGCAATCTTCGCGATCTCATCGTGCAAAAGAGCCCCTAACGGATCGTCGATCTCCTTGAAACCAGCGGTTATCAGCACGATTCCCTTCACATGTGCCGCTGCACATTCTTTGAAAACGGCTGAAACCCTTTTTGCGGGCACCACCACAATGGCCAAATCAACGGAGACAGTCGGTGCCGAGACAGACGGGTATGCCTTATGGCCAAAGATCTTTTCCGCCCCAGGGTTCACCGGTATCAAACTTCCCTTGAAACCGCCGTTCACCAGGCTCTTCATAACGTGGTACCCCAGTTTTGCGGGGTTGTCCGATGCACCGATGACCGCTACGGATTCCGGGTTGAAAAGGGAATGCATGGGTTTAAACTCCTTTCTTTAAATCAGCTAATGCTTTATAAACATCACGCAAAGGATCAAAATGGCGAATTTTTTGCGAGCTCCTTTTCGTTCATCGCTTTGCGGCTTGGCGTCTTTGCGTGAGATTTTTCTTGAGCAGTGTGAATACTATAGCTCCCCGTTTTCCCGCGCTCTTGGAAAACTCAGCACAAAGGTACTGCCCATCATTTCCCAGGCTTTCAACTGTATACGACCGCGATGGTTTCTCACAATCTCCCGGCTGATGCACAGTCCCAAACCCGCCCCTTTCCCCGCCGCCTTACCCGTAAAAAAGGGCTCGAAAATACGGTCTTGAATCTCCTCCGGAACCCCGATGCCCGTATCCGACACGGAAACCTTGACCTTGTTATCTTCCACGTAAGATCGAATGGCAATGAGACGCCCTTTAATGCCGTCGTCATCGGCTTTGACGGCCATGATGGCATCCGCGGCATTGGTCAGGAGATTGTACATGACTTGCTCCAGGCGATTGCTTTGTCCGAAAATGAGCGGCAGATTCTGCTCCAGATCCAAGGTCACGCGGATATTGTCCAGCAATAGCTGTTGTTCAATAATAACAAGGGTTTTTTGAATCACATCGTTGAGCTGAACCTTTTCTTTCTGAAAACCCCGCTTTTCCTCAAACTCGGTGAGGCGATTGATGATAATGGCCGCCCGGTCCACCTGGCCACTGATTTCCGTTGCCACCTGCAACATGCGGTCATCGGGAATCTTCAGCTTTTTCTGAGCCATCATCTTCAAAAACTCACTCCCCACCTTGATGGCATTGAGCGGCTGGTTCAGTTCGTGGGCCACCCCCTGTGAGATGCCCCCCATGGTGGGCATGAGCCGCAGCAGGTCCCATGCGGTCACCAGTTCCACATGGAGCATGACCGAGGGCAGGATGAGCAGGGCGCCGGCCAGGGAAGCTACCATGGTGGCCACCATTAGCAGGCCAAACACCGCCGTGGGCTTGAAATGGGAAAAAATCAGGACGGAAAACCCCAGGCTGATGGCCAGGGTCGTAAAAATAATCGGTCTGCCTACGCCGTAAATGGTGTCCCGCAATGCCCGGTCTTTATCCAGGTCCTTTTTGAATTCGTAATTGTACCGCACCAGGTAATGAATGGTATCGTCAACAGCCAGGCCGATGGCAATACTGGCAATGAGGCTGGTGGCGACGGAGAGCTCAATCCCGAGCCAGCCCATGAGACCGAAGCTGATCACAATGGGAAAAAGATTGGGAACGATGGCCATGAAGCCCACTTTGGCGGATAAAAACAGAAGGGACATGGCAGCAATGATCAGCACAAGGGTGAGGGAGAGGCTTTTCACCAGCCCCTCGGTGAGCATTTGGCTGCTCTGTGAGATGACAATACCGAAGCCGGTCACATGGGCATCAAATTGCGCTTCATAGTTTTCTTTCAGAAACTCGGTGATCTTTTGCTTCAACGCCAGGAAATCCCTTGAACCGGAAATATGGGTTCGTAACAGGATATTGGCCTGTTTCATATCCGGATCCATGAAACGCTGAAACATCTCCTGCCCCAGCATGGTCTTGTAGCTGTTGATGAGCATGCGAACCTCAAAACCTTCTTCGGGCAGCGCGTAAAGCTCTTTTTTGTATTCATTGGTGGCATAGTTCACCAGCTTTAAGAAATCAGCCAGGGATACGGTTTTGTCCACACCGTTTAAGCCATTTAAGAATTCCTGGATTTTGGCGATCTGCTTCAGGTGAGCCGGATCCTCAAAATACCCCTCCGTTCGAGCGTTCAATACCAGGTTCACCGGAAAACTGCCGGATGTCTGTTTGGCAATGTCTTCAAAATTGCGGCTGATCGGGGTGCTTTTTTTAAAAAACCCCACGGGGTTTGTTTCCACATGGATCATCATGATGCCGCAAAGGGCAATGACACTGACAATCGACACGCCTAACAGCACCCACTTACGCCGCTTGATATTAAGATAAATGACCTTTTCAAGAAAGAAGTTGATGGGGCCCCGCACATCGGTGGGTTTTCCCTGTACCTTTCTGGGCAGCGGCAAAAGGGCCAGTGTGGCCGGGACAGCATAAAGCAGCATCGCCAGCATGATCAAAAGCCCCAGACAGGAGAAAAGCGCAAATGATCGAATGCTGTGAATCTCGTTCAACATGAGAGACGCCAGACCGATGATGGTGGTGATCACCGCCAGGACCGTGGGAAAGCGCACGTGAATAAAACACCCGTAAACAGCTTCTTTTGAAGAAGCGGCAACTTTCGTTTCCGAACGGTAAGCAGAAAGGATGTACATGCAGTAAGCGGTACCCACGGCGATGAGGAAAATGGGCACAATCATGGTCAAAAGCGAGAGCGGGGTATTGGTCCAGGCCATCAAGCCGAACGTCCAGACCAGCGCCAACAAAACTGAACCGCCGGGAATGAACACCGATCGCACATCCCTGAAAAGGCAGAGCAACACCAGTGCCATGATCACAAAAGTGATGGGGGGCAGTTTGAGAAAATCACTTTGCGTATAGAGGGCAAGGGCCTGGGAAACCAGGGGCATGCCAATCTGGTAAAGGGAAAGCGTGTTGTCTTGTCCCTTCAGAAGCCCTTCGATCGCTTCGATAACCGGCGTTTTATCGGGCATGTCATCCAGGATGACGGAAATTACGGTGGTTTTCTGGTCTTCGGAGAGGAAATTCTGTTTAAAAAGGGCAATGGGGCCGATGATGTCCCTGAACGCTTCGGGGGTCCAGCGGGCCGTGAGGTCCATATCCCCTTTGATCCCCGGCAGGCTTAAAACCCGTCGCACACCGTGGATTTTTGAAATGGCCTTTGCAAGGTTCCCCAGACGCTCAAATGTTTGCGGGGCAAAGATATTGTCTGCTTTGGCAGCAACCAGGATCATTTCCTCACTGCCGAACATCTTTTTGAATTGGCGGTAATAGACGCTTTCCGGAAGGTTTTCGATGGCCAGGTCGTGGATGGAGGTCTGAAAACGGAGCTCCGGCAGCCGGGTGGCAAAAAGGATGGTGATGAGACCGACGAGCGTCAGGATCAGAATCGGATGCCTGATCACAAAGCGAAGACGACGTCCCGAATTGAGCAACCCCATTACCCCTGCCATGAAACTCCCTGACTTTTAAAGGTCTTGTCCATTTTCGAGAGCCCTCTCAGCTTTTTCAAGGGCCGCATCAAGGGCTTCTTTCTGAACCGGTTTGTGAATGAAATCCGTTGCGTTAAGATCCATTGCCCTTTTTGCCAATTCTTTGTCCCCATGTCCGGTAATAACAATCACCACGGCACCGGGTGAAATTGTCTTAATCCTTTTCAATACTTCAAAGCCATCGATCCCCGGCATTTTGATGTCCGTGAACACAATGGATGGGTGTTCCGCCTTAAACACTTCAATGCCGTCCTCGCCCTTTTCAGCGGTAAGGACTTCAAAACCGTAGGCCTCCAGAAACAGTTCAAACATGGCCAGTGTCGGTTTTTCATCATCAATAATCAAAACTTTGCGTGTCAAATTGAGTTCTCCTTAGAATTATGCTTGTACGTGCGGCAACAATACAACGAATGTAGTGCCGATTCCAGGCCCACTGTGAACCCGAATCTCACCGCCGTGTTCCACCACAATTTCATAAACAATGGCCAAACCAAGCCCCATCCCTTTCCCTACTTCTTTGGTTGTAAAAAAAGGCTCGAAAATCTTGTCCCGGGTATCTCTGGATATGCCGGCGCCCGTATCCGAAACCGCTATGGCAACCTTACCTTTTTCTGAAAAAAAAGATCGGATGCTGATGTGGTTACCCGCATTTGAGTTGAACGCTTCACGATTTTGGGAAATAGCGTCACGGGCATTGCTTAACAGGTTGAAAAAAACCTGCTCCAATCGGTTTTTGCTGGCAAGAACCTGTGGAATATTACCCCCTGGAAAAAACCGCACATCAATATTCTGCAGCTTTAATTGTTGACCGAAAATATTAACCACATTTTCAATGGGAGCGTTTATGGGGACCGCTTCCCGGTTGAAATCCGCTTTTCTGGCGAAATCCCGAAGCCGCCTAATGATTTCAGACGCGCGGCTCACTTGAGCGCTTACCTCTTTGGCCACCTGGGACAGTTTTTCCGGTGATATGACCCTTCCCTTTTCCAGCATCAAAATCAAAAAATCGTTTCCCATCTTGATGGCGTTCAGGGGCTGATTGAGTTCATGTGCAATACCCGCTGACATTTCCCCAAGGCTTTTCATTTTGCTGGCCTGGATCAACTGTGCGTCCTTTTCCATGCTATCCGTCACGTCATTGGTTGCCAGGATGATGACCTCCCGGCCTTGATATATGCCAGGGCAAGCCCTTACGTTCACATAGAAGGGCTGATTCCCCTTTCGGTAATGCCGTGACCTTGAGCTCATTACACAGACGTTGGTCATAATTTTTTGATCCGGTGTCTCATCTTTCCCATTTTCGTATTCAAAAGTTCCCAAATCATCAAACGGTCGGCCGATCAATTCCCCTCGGTCATAACCGTAGGCTTCCTCTGCCGCCGGGTTGGCGTCCAATATGACAGATCTATTCCGACTGACCACAAACACCGGGTTGGGGCCGCTGTCGAAAAGATAACGGTATTTCTGCTCGCTTTCCTTGAGCTGCTCCCTGGAAGCCCGAATGGAGGCGGTCATGTGATCAAACGCCTGGGCCATCTGTTCGATTTCATCGCTGCGATATCCTTTTTGTGCGTCACTCTGGTCAGTATCCGGCGCCATGTCCAGATTGCCACGACTGATTTCCTCCGCCCTTCGAATCAGTTCACCCATGGGCCGGGTGATATATCCGGAAAGCCAGTGGGCAACACCAAAAAAAATAACGATAATGACGGATATAAACCCCAGGAATGTGATACGAAGTCGGCTGACAATTTCATCGATATACCCTTTGCTCAACCCCACGTGCACAACGCCGATTTGGGAACCGCCATCTTTTACGGGGTAGGTGATGTCATAAGCGGATTCTTCGCCAAAAGAAAGTGTTTGGGTGCCGAGGGCCCAGCCGGGATCCAACCGTCCGTTCTGAAGCATCACTTTGGGAAAACCGTTTGAAAAAGTATGGCCCAGAAGGTTTCCCTTTTGATCCACAACAAACATATAGGCGATGAGCGATTCGCGGTTTCCAAGCCTTGAAGCGTTAAAAAGGATTCGGTCCAATGCTTCCCTGTTCGCTGTGAGGACCAGGGTTCTGCTCTCATCCGCAACACTTTCAGCAATGCCCACCCCCCGCTGCTCCATCCGTGTGATGAGGCTAGACACCAGCACCCATCGGGCGACCAGGGCAATGCCGACACTCACCAGAAGGATAACGGCAACGGACGCAAAAAATATCTTGTTTTTGTGGCTTAAACGGTCCAGCACAATCATGAAACCCTCACACCGGTACCTTCCCCAGTTCTTTTGCCGCCATCTCGCTTAAGATAAATTTCTGAACCTTACCGCTGCGGGTCATTGGAAAATCCGTCACAATTTTGAAATGGCGCGGTCGTATCCCTTCAGCCACACGGGCAGCGGCAAAGGACATCAGATCCTGATCCTTCAGCCGTGACCCTTCTTTCAGCTTGACCCAGGCTACCACCTCTTGTCCTTTTTCAGGATCGGAAACCCCAAAAACCTGCACTTCCGAAACTTCCGGGTGCTGGTAGAGGCATTCCTCCACCTCCACGGGATAAATTTCCGTTTCATCCCTTACGATAACGTCTTTCAAACGACCGGTAATCTTAAAATACCCGTTTTTGTCCATTTCCCCCAGATCCCCCGAATGAAACCATCCGTCCCGGTCAATGGCCGAGGCCGTGGCGCCCGGCATGCGGTAATACTCTTTCATGAGATACCCCCGGGTGCACAGTTCTCCCTGTTTATTGGGGGACAGATCCTCACCGGTCCGGGGATTGACGATTTTCACCTCATTGCAGGGCAGTGATGTTCCGATGGTTCCCACCCGCAGAGACAGGGGATCCTCAGGGTGGGTCATGGTGATCCATGAGGAGGTCTCCGTAATGCCGTAGCCCACCGTGAGGGCGGAGACGCCGATCTCTTCCACAAGGCGTTTCATGAGCTCCATGGGACAGGGGGCGCCGCCCACAATACCGGTACGCACCGTGTGCCAATCGGCTTTATCAAATAATGCGTGTTCCAAAAGTCCGATGAACATGGCGGGAGATCCGTAGATGGCCGTACATCGTTCATTTTTAACCGTATGAAGAACCTGGGCCGGATCAAAGTTTGCCGAAGGCATCACCAGGGCCGCACCGCGGAGAAGACCCGACAGGGCGATACATGTATTGCCGAACATGTGAAAAAGCGGGAAAAAAAGACAGAGTCGATCCACCTGCGTGATTTTCTGCCGTTCTGTGGAACAGAGGGACTTGTTGATCAATCCCAGGTGGTCCACCACCACCCCTTTTGGTTTGCCCGTGGTGCCGGAGGTGTACATGATGGCCACGGGATCTTCGGGCTGAACCGCATCCGCCATCTGCTGGATCTGCTCAGGACTCACCGTTTGCCCCTTGCGCAACATTTCCGGCCAGGGAATCCCGATTCTTTCCGATCCAGGAGAGATCACAATGATATGCGCCAGTGAAGGGATTTTGAGGGAAGCCATTCCCTCCGCCAGCTCACTTGAAACCATCAACGCCACACATTCCGCCTGTTCCAGAATGTATTTGAGATCTTCAGGAGCAGCCCCTGGGTCCACGGGGACGAAAACGGCGCCCAGTTTGGCGATTGCCAGCATGGAAACAAGCCACTCCGGAATATTGGCCGCCCAAACGGCCACATGATCACCCGGTTTGACCCCCAGTGCCGCCAGGCCGCAGGCCGCCCGCGCCACCTGCCATGAAAGCAGTTGATAGGTATACCGGGTCCCCTTCTCTCTGTGAATCAGCGCATCACGTTCGGGGTAGCGCAGCGATATTTTTTCCAGCATGCCGCCGATGGTATCCTTTGTGATTTCCATAATATCTCCTGTTTCCCTGTTCATGAATAAACCCCAATTGGAATATTCTCACGCAAAGGCGCCAAGACGCAAAGGTTTTAGAAAAATTTCTTAAAGTGCTTTTCTTTGCGAGCTTTGCGGCTTTGCGTGATCATTAAAAAGCGCTGTAGCTTAGTGCCTATTAGCCCCCCGTTGTGACAAAATCAACTTTTTTCCGTTTCCCGTGCACCAGGTCGATGATGGTCACTTCGGGGGGCGAGAGCAGCCTCATGGGCGGTCCCCACGTCCCTGACCCCCGGCTGACGTATAAAGCGGCGCCATCGGCCAGTTTCAGTAGCCCCGCATCGATGGGAAACAGTAATTTGATGATCAGGCTGAACGGAAAAATCTGTCCTTTATGGGTATGCCCGGACAGCTGAAGGTCAAACAGGCCCTTGGAGGCTTCATCCAAAAGAGGTCTGTGCTTTAAAACCAGCACAAACCGATCTTTGGGTACTTTTGAAAGCAATTGACGTTCCCTAAAGTCTCTTTGAAGGCCGTAGCGGCCCGCGGTGAGGTCATCCACACCTGCAATCACCAGAATGCCGGGAATATCAAAGGCCTTGTTGTTCAAAAGCACAAACCCAGCCGCTTTACAGAATTGTCGCGCTTTGTCAATTCCCACATAGTATTCGTGGTTTCCGTTAACCGCAAATTTACCATAGGGCGGTTTGATTTTTTGAAATTCATCTCCCAGGTCCTTGATGCCATCAATCTGCCCATCCAGCAGATCTCCCGTGGAAACCAGGATGTCCGGTTTTGCAGCCCGCACCACATCCAAAATGCGGGAAAGCCCCGCCTTCCCCATGATCAATCCCAGGTGGACATCGGAAATCTGAGCGATTCGTAATCGACCGACTTCTTTCGGAATTTCGGGCGATACCATCACCACGTGTTCCGTTCGAATCGACCTCGCTTCAATCAGCCCATAGATACCTGCCAGGGTAGAAACGCAAAGCGCCAAAAAGAACAATGCCCTTGTGGATAAGGTCCAATTGAAAAACGGCCCTCCCACCGTGTGGGCACCCACGTAAATCAGCAGCCGGTAAAGGTCCATCACNGCTGCTGCCGCCACAAACAGGAACAGAAAGCCCATCCAGATGTAACCCGTATAGGCCAGCACACGGGCCAGTGGTTCCATCCCCTGTCGCTCGGCCACCCGGACCAGGATGGGGCAAATCACCATCAACCCCATGAACAGGGCCAACGGCAGTGNCAGTCCTTTATGGAACCCGAACGCCCGCCCGATTTTCATGAAAGCATAAAAATGAAGGGACCCGTAGAGTGTTATAAACACACTTAGAAAAATGATCATTCGCATAATAATCTAGGTTTGNCTGTTCTTAAGCAAGGCGTAATAAACCACCGGCACCACCANCAGGGTAAAAAGCGTGGAAGCGAAAAGCCCGAAAATGAGGGCCCAGGCGAGACCTGAAAAAATGGGNTCCAGGGTAATGGGCCACGCACCAAGAGCTGTTGTGGCGGCCGTCAGCAAAATAGGCCGCAATCGAATGGCGCCGCTTTGTAAAATGGCCTCTTTCAGTTTCTCCCCCTCTTTCACAGCGCCGTTTACAAATTCAATGAGCACCAAAGAGTTTCGAATGACAATGCCGCCGAGAGCGATCATACCGATCATGCTGGTGGCCGTAAAAAAAATCGGGTTGTCGAAACCGCCTACGGGATCGGCCAGCAACACATTGAGCAGCCAGAACCCCGGCATGATGCCGATCAGCGTAAGCGGCACCGACACCATAATCAGAAGGGGCATGAAAAAGGAATTCATCTGAATCACCAGCAGGGTGTAAATCCCCATGAGGGCTGCCATGTAGCTGATGCCCATATCCCGAAACACCCTCAGGGTAATCTTCCATTCTCCTTCCCCGGCCCAATCAGCCCGCAATCCTTGCGATAGCGGTTGATCATCGATCCGTTTTTGCATATCCAGAATGGCTTCGGCCGGCGCCCGGCCGGCCATCTCTGCAAATACATATACCACCCGCTCCAGGTTCTTATGGTATATGGGCTGGTCTTCGGCCACCTTTACAAAAGTCCCCAGCTCCCCCAGGGGAATCATTTTGCCGTCACGCGCTTTTACGGGAATCTGGCTCAGTGCCACCACTCCGGAGCGACCGGCCCTGGGGAGAATAATTTTCACCGGTAACGGGCGGCGTTCATTGCGTCTGTGGACCGTGGCGGGATTTTCGCCGCTGAGTGCGGTTCGAAGGGTTCCGGTGATCATGGCGGTGCTCACGCCATGAAGTGCAGCCTTTTCCTTGTCCAGCACAAAATCGATCCGGTCTCGCGGTGTTTCCGTGGTATCGTCAATATCCACNACAAAGGGTTCTGTTTTCATGATCCCCTGTATGGCTTTACCCCCGGCAATCAGGTCATCGTAGGACTGATCCGGGCTGCCGTAAATCTCTGCCACAACCGTCGCAATTACGGGAGGGCCNGGCGGCATTTCCACCAGCTGGACGTTGGCACCATTTCGGGCGGCAATGGCTTCCAGGTCCTTGCGCAGGCGAAGCAGAATGGCGTGACTCTGTTGTTTGCGCCGCCCCTTTTCCGCCAGATTGACCCGGATATCCGCCACATGTCCCCCCTGACGCAGGTAGTAATGGCGTACCATACCGTTGAAATCCATGGGGGAGGCGGTTCCCACATAAGAAATAAAATTCGTTACCTCGGGCACTTCTCCAATGTAGCGCTCAAAATCTTGAACCACCCGGGAGGTCATCTCCAGCGTTGTCCCTTCGGGCATGTCGATGACGATCTGAAATTCGTTTTTGTTGTCAAAGGGGAGCATTTTCATGGGCACATACCGGTAAATGGCCAAGGCCATGGAGAGCACCAACAGCAAAAAGACCGTTGCGTACAAAATGAACCGCTTAACGCCAGAAACCAGAAAGGGTTCAACAACCCGGCGATACCCCGCTTTGACCCAGCCGGGTGGGGTGTACCATCGTTGCTCGTGCCGGATGGTTCCTGCTGCCCGGCTGCGGGTGCAGAGCGCCGCAGCAACAGGTAGCTCAACCAGGGCACCACCGTCAGAGCGCACACAGTGGAAAAACTGACGGTGAGCGGTACATTGGCCGCCATGGGCGCCATGTACGGTCCCATCATGCCCGTAATGAAGAAAAGCGGTACGAAGGAGATAATGATGGCCAGGGTGCTCATGATGACCGGGGGCAACACCTCCTGAACCGCGTAGAGCGTCGCCGAAAGCGGGTTTCTCCGCCCTGAGCGAATGTGGCGCTGAATATTGTCCACATTGGTGATGGGATCGTCCACCACAAGCCCCAGGCTCAAAATAAGGGCAAACAGCGTCACCCGGTTAATGGTAAACCCGAAGGTATAGTTCACAAAAAGGGCCAGGGAAAAGCTTAAGGGAACGGCCAGCGCCACCACCAGCGCCTCCCGCCATCCCAGGGTAAACGCGAGAAGGCCCACCACGGTGAGGATGGCAAAGACCAAAGACCCCAAAAGATCGTTTACCTTGTCTTGGGCCGTCTGTCCGTAATTTCGGGTTACCGCCACTTCCACCCCGTCGGGTATCACGGTTTTTTTGAGTTCCTGCATCTTTTTAAGGATTTCATCGGCCACCTGAACCGCGTTGGTTCCCCGTTTCTTGGCCAGTGCCAGGGTGACCGCCGGCATACCATCCGTCACCCCTTTTGGCGAGACTGCGCTGGCAGCCGCATTGGCAAAGCCAAACCGCGTATAGGCTGCCGGTTCAGCAGGGCCATCTATCACCCTGGCAATATCTCGAAGATATACGGGCCTTCCCCGGTGTGTGGAGACCACCAGGTCCGCCACATGCCGGGCGGAAGTGACAAATGAATCACTGCCCACCCATACGGACCGGTTGCTGCGATTGAAATTTCCGGCCGTGACAGCCGCGTCGGTCCCTTTAAGCGCCTGCCAGACATCCATCATGGACACCCCCAGGCCGGCCAGCCGGTTCGGATTCAATTCAACCCGCACTTCCCGGGAACGCCCCCCCACAATGCTGGTTCTGGAAATGTTCGGAACCATCGCCAGCCGTGTCAGGACTTCTTCTCCCATGCGCCGCAATTCATGATCATTGTATTTTTGGGAATAAAGGGTCAGATTGACAATTGGGACATCGTCTATTTCAACCGGTCGAATGAGCCAGCTCTGCACCAATGGGGGCGCCTGGTCCATGTTCATGGAGATTTTGTTATAGAGTTTCACCAGGGAGCGTTCCCGGTCCTCCCCCACATAAAAGCGAACCGTGACAATGGCCATATCCCGACGGGAAACGGAGTAGACATACTCAACCCCGTCAATCTGCCAAAGCAGCTTTTCCAGGGGGGTTGCCACCAGTTTTTCCACTTCTTCCGCGGAAGCACCCGGTGCCTGAACGTAGACATCCGCCAGGGGCACCACAATCTGTGGCTCCTCTTCCCGCGGTGTCATCAGAATGGCTGCCGCCCCCATGGCCATGGCAAAAATGATAAACAGGATGGAGAGCTTGGACGTGATAAAGAGTTCCACAATCCGGGCAATCAATCCCGGTGGTCGCGAGTCCTGCTGGCTCATTGCACTTTCCCTTTCAGCGCGACCACCTCACCCCCGTCCAAACCGGAAAGCACCTCCACCCGGGTGTCAAAAACCCTTCCCGTGGTCACATAGACCCGGTGCCAGTCTTCATCCGATTTGATACGGACCATTTCCAATTGCCCTACCCGCTCAATGGCGTCTTCCGGTGTCCAAACCATGGATACTTCCCCAACCGGCACCATGAGACGTCCGAACATTCCGGGATGGAGCCCTTTTGTCTCCGGCAAATCGACCTTAACCAGAAATGAACGGGTGGCCGGGTCCGCGGCTGGAACGATTTCGGTCACCGGACCGGACAGAGATTTTTTGACGGCCGTGACAACGACTTTCAAGGTTTCCCCCATTTTGATCCGGTCAATAAACCCTTCCGGTACCAGGGCTTCCAGCCGCAAGACACCACGGGTTTGAAGCACCAGCAGCGGTTTTCCGGGAAATGCCATATCTCCGGGCTCCACCAGCCGTTCGACCACTTGCCCCTCGGCATCGGAGCGAATTTCCGTATAATCCTCAACGATGCGTGCTTCCAAAGCGCTCTTTTCAGCCTGTTTAATACCGGACTCACTTTCTTTTAAACTTTCACGGGCCTGACTGAGACCGGCTCTGGCCTGCTGAAAAGCCGCTTCTGCCGCCTCCATCTGTTGTTTTGTGGCCGCTTCTGATTTAAAGTAGGTTTTTACGCGCTCATAAGACGTTCGCGCCCGCTCGAAAACCGCCTCCACTGATTTTACGGCCTGACGGGCCTGGTCCCGCCTTGCGCGAGCCGAAAAAACGGCCTGCTGCGCCCGATCCAGTCGAGCCTGAAACTCGCGGCTGTCCAGCAGCACCAGACGATCTCCTTCTTTAACAAAATCCCCGGGTTTTACCAGGACCTCAACAATACGGCCCTGCACCCTTGATTCCACCCTGGTTTCCTGCCGGGGACGTACCGTTCCCGGCGCTTCATAAAAGTCCGTTATGGTTTCACGAACCGCTTTTGCGGTACCCTTAGGGGTCCACTTGCGTTTTTCCAGCGGTACCACGCCCGGCCCGATTTTATTCGGGACAAAAACGCCCGCCATGTAAAGCATCAACAACACCAGGGCCGCTATGCCGCAAAGGAAAGCAAAAAAACGCAGTCCCTTTCTAGGTTTCTTTTCATTCATGACAATCCATTCCCCATTTTCTCAGAGGACGGAAGACAGATGACGGACGACGCTGCTGTCCTCTGCATTCCGTCATCTGTCCTCCGTCATCTGTCTTCCGTCACCCGCCCAGAACCCCATCGCCCGGCCGATTGCCGCAGCCGTTTTTTCCCGGTCAAAAAAGGCCGTGGTATTGCGCAAACGGGCACGATTCCTGGCCAGTTCAGCTTCCAGATACCGCGTAATGGTGACGGAACCGCCTTCGTACTGTTTCGTAACCAGACGAAGGGATTCTTCACTGTAAGCCACACTCGCCCGACTCACCCGCCATCGGCCTTTGGCCTCCTCATGTTTCATGTAAGCCCCTTTCAGCTGCAGCTGTACCGCCAGGGTGGACTTTCGATCGGCCGCCAGCATCTCCTTTAAAACCGCACGGGCACGATCCACCTGGGACTTTCGCTTGAATCCGGTAAACAAATCCCAGTTAAGGATAACCCCCGCGGTCCAGTTCTTCCGGTCCCATTCAAAATCAAACCCCGGGTCATCAAAATAGGTTCTCATTTGCGCGTCCAAGCGCGGCAGGTATTCTGAACGCGCTACATCCAGATCCATGCGTGAACGGACCACCTGCAACCGGGTTTTTTGCAACTCCGGGCGGTTCGCCATGGCCATCATCAGTGCTTTCTCATAGGAATCAGGCACCTTTATGGGAACCTGCTGATCCCC
>JGI10211J34971_10000331_pt1 | contig 37917 bp, 38 predicted proteins | sample Etolagsediment_FD_34971 | JGI IMG/M metagenome (IMG submission 34971)
TTAAGTTTTCCCGTTTGCTCGCGGGCAACCGGCTTTAGAATAAAAAGTTACAATCTTACTCGCGGAAATTTACTACCCTGAAGGGTATAAACGGTTTCGCCGTTTGCATCATAGGCCACGATAGCCGGGAAATCAACCACCTCAAGCTTCCTTACGGCCTCAGCGTCTAAGTCTTCGTAGGCAATCACTTCCGCCGAAATAATATGCTTACTCAGCAATGCCCCCGCCCCGCCGATAGCAGACAAATGCACCGCACCATATTTTTTCAGCGCCTCTCTGACTTCGGTGCCTCGATATCCTTTTCCAATCATTGCCCGCAGGCCGTTAGCAATTAACCCGGGGCTGAAGGCATCCATTCTCGATGAGGTAGTGGGCCCGGCAGCGCCGATTACCCGCCCAGGCCGGGCAGGTGTAGGCCCTACAAAATAGATAATTGCGCCTTCGAGCTCAAAAGGTAGCTGCCGCCCTGCTTCTATCGACTCGCACAATCTTTTATGCGCCATATCCCGGGCCGTATAGACTACACCGGTTATCAGAACCTCATCACCCGCTCTTAACGAACGCACATCAGCTTCACTCAAAGGCGGCTGCAATTTCTTTATTTCGCCCATCTCTTTTCTTGCTTTTTCTACGAACTATGAACTAATAACTACGAACTACATCAGTTTACAATACTTCAGTGATTTTGCGAACTGAAAAGCTCGGAATTTTCCTTAAAATAGGGCCGGGAAAACGGGCGTTACTTATATAAATCTGCTCATTTCTTTTAAATTCAATGTTGCCATCGGCCAATCGATGTTATAATTATACTGCTATGGCTAAGTATCCGATATATCTCGAGCTTAGCGGTAGGCGGGTTGTCATAATAGGGGCTGGAGCGGTAGCGGCGAGGAAGGCCCAATCGCTGCTGGACGCAGGGGCTCGGCTGGTAATTGTAGCCGAACACATCAATGATATGCTGACGGCCCTTTGTCAGGGCGCCAACGCTAAGTTAATAAAATCCAGGTATTCCAGGGATTATCTCGTGGGCGCGGTGCTTGCTATAGCTGCAACGGCAAACCCTCAACTTAACAAGCGGATTTACAATGATTGTCAGGAGCTGGAGGTTTTATGTAATGTTGTTGATAACCCGCAGCTTTGTGATTTCTTTGTGCCGGCTGTCGTCAAACGCGGCGACCTGCAGATAGCTATCGGCACCGAAGGACATAGCCCTGCATATGCCGGGCATTTGAGAAAGAAATTAGAGCGGACCTTCACCGACAAACACGGCGAGTTTCTGACCGAACTGAAAATGCTCCGGAAGTATATCATTGAGCAGGTGCCGGACTCTACGGACCGCAAAGCGCTATTAGGGCAATTGGTCGATGATAAGTCGTTTGAATACTTTGTTCAAAACGGCCCAGACAAATGGCGACTCTTCGCTGACAGACTTATATCAGCACAAAGTGATAAAACCACGATGAAAAACAGCAACCCCGACTAAAAATCATTTTGCCTCTGTTAATCTCGGCTCCGCATTGTTCAGGATTCTATCTTGTCGATTACTACCTCAAGATATTTTTGCCGGTGTCCGATGCGCCTTTTGCTGTTTTTGCGTTTGCGAAGATGCATCGGATACAGCTTCTTACCCTTGACTACCGACTCTTGGGCGGTCCCCTTAAACGATGCCACAACCTTTGCGCCATCCAGATATGGTCTGCCGACTTTGACATTTTCACCATCGCTCACAAACAAGACTTTATCCAGTTCGATGCTCTTAGCGTCTGGTGGGACATCGGTCAGGTCGATATTCACACAATCGCCTTCAGTGATTTTATATTGCTTTCCACCTTGTTCAATTACCGCATACATTCCAAAAACTCCCTGCTTTTATACTCAAAAATCCGAACCCCCCTTGCTGTCTGCGACAGCAGACAGGGGGGTATTCTATGTGTTCGTTCTTTTCTTGTAAAGCAAATTATTGTATATTTTTGTATTCTGTTGCCGAAGACGAAGTTAAAATCTTAGTCGATGGCATTTTTGGGAGCAATTTAATGCAGATAGCAATGATAGACGACAAAATCATACCGGCCGGTGAGCTTGAGCCGGCTTACCTTGACCGCGGAATCTACTTCGGTGACGGCGTCTATGAGGTCGTACGGAGCTACAACGGCAAAATCTTCGCACTCGAAGAGCACCTCCAAAGATTTGCCGGTAGCCTGGCGGCGATTGAAATAACCGGGGTGGATATCGAACGAATTCGTTGCCGAGTCCAAGAAGTCTTCGACTCCGCGGGCATTGTAAATGCCAAGATATATTTTCATATCACCAGAGGTTCAGCCCCAAGAAACCATACCTGGGAAACTGACCTAAAGCCAAATTTCTTCCTGACTGTCACGGAGTTACCGGATGATACGGAAGCAAAAACCAAAGGCATCGCAGTATCCACCCACCCCGACTGGCGGTGGAAAAGATGCGACATAAAATCGCTGAATCTGCTGCCCAATGTTCTTGCCCGTGCTGACGCCGCTAAAAAAGGCTGCGAAGAGGCGATATTTGTCAACGAAGCCGGCCTGGTAACTGAGGGAGCGGCTTCGGCATTTTTCGCAATCTTCGGACAAACACTACAGACCGCTCCGCTTACAACCAATATCCTGCCTTCCATCACACGCAAATTTGCAATCCAGGCAGGCAGGAATATCGGATTGGATATAATCGAGAAATCGTTTACGCCGCAGCAGGCAGGCTGCGCGGATGAACTTTTCATCGCGGTAACTACTAAAGGTATTGTCCCCGCAGTTAAGTTCGATGACAAGGTAATCGGCGGCGGCAAACCCGGCAATTATACGAAATCGCTCGCCCGGGAATTCCGCTCATTCACCCAATGAGTCTTTCGCTGTTCCTACCTCCCCCTTTTCCAAAAACCACCGGAAGTCCCTCGAAAAGTTGACTTCAATCCATAACTCTAATTACGTCTGCCCCCTCAAACACACCTCCATCCATCAGTTTACCACTGACGGCCAGCACCATCTCGCCCCGCTCAAACTCGATTATACCCTGCATCTTCGACCAGGTAAACTCAGCCGCCACAACACCCCTTACTTCATTCGTCCAGGCTCTATCAGCCTCAATTATATACTCAAGAACAATACTGTTCGAATCAATATCTCCGACGTTGTGGTCTTCGGGAAGCTCGATACTGCACGTAATCCACTGCGCCGTGCTGTCCAGGTAAAACACATCCGGCTTTATGTCAATGGCTGCAGCAACAGCTTCGGCCTCCGCAGGATAATGATAGCCCATATCAATAATTCCTGACTCGCTTAAACCGTCCGGCCGTGTGCTGAATTCCTCGAAATGTAGGTCTGCTGCAAGCTCACTTCCGGCATCAACACATGGACTGTTCTGGTCAAGGTAATAATCGCCCAGTACCCCGCCGACAAACATCGGTTCTGAATCGAGGTTGCCCTTACCCCATCTCAGAATACAACCTTCCTCGACCACCGCCGCCGACTCTCCGCCCTGCACATCGCAGTATAAAACGGATAATGACGAAACACCGTCTGACTTGCCAACAAGAATCTTAGGCGTTTTTTTGCTTTCGTCCCCCCAAAGAATGCTGTTCTCAAGCGTCACGTCACTTGATTTGTAACAATATATCCCGCCACCCCTGGCCGACCTATTGTCGCTGAAGGTGCAATTGCGAACCACAAAGTTGCTGGCTGCGCAGCTAATTGCGCCACCGGCGGGCGCAATGTTATTGCCGAAGATGCAGTTGCTAATAATTGGCCTGCCAGCGTTACAGTAGATAGCTCCACCGAACATCGAAGCGGAGTTGCTGCTTATGGTGCAATTGCGAATTTCAGGACAGCTTCCGTCATTGCAGGCAACTCCTCCGCCAACGACCGCAGTGTTACCAATCATAACACAACTGCTAATTGTAGGACTGCTTTTGTTGCAGCAGTATATTGCCCCTCCCGCAAGAGAATGCCCGTTGACAATGGTCAAGCCCGCAATCACTGAATTGCCATCTTCACCTGTACAAAATTTGAAGCCACGCCCTGCTATTTCACAATCTACAACGGTCCTTTCTACGATTCTAATATTATCAGGGTCTCTGCTGCGGACGGTGATGGCCTTACCACCAAAGTTGATTTCTCGATTCCCGGAACCTCGGTACGTACCCGACAAAATGACAACCACATCCCCATTACTGCAGTCATCTATCGCTGCTTGAATCGTCGGGTATTGGCTGGGTACCCGTCGTTCTGCAGCGAAAGCGGTAGAGACCGATAATAGTATGACCGTGCCGAGAATCGTACTTTTCACTTTTTTTCCCATTCTATGCTAACTACGTGCATCATATCGGCTAACCAACCACAGCAACTTAATTATTTCATAAGACGACTCTTGATAGGCTTACTTCGTCCCCACAACAGGGTTGTTGAAAGCAAACGAGCATAACAGGGTCAGGGCCGCAATCAGATGCAGCTCCCTACCGGGTTCAACTATAGCCTTGACGGCGAGAGTCCGGAATCGAGAATCGAGATTCAAGACCCCGTTCGCCCTGCCTCAGCTCTCGAACGCGCCAACTGGTCCACTGCAACCGCCGCGATTATAATCCCACCTATCACTATCAGTTGAACATTTGTTGATATGCCCAGCAGCGTACACCCGTTTCGCAGAAAGCTTATCAACAGCGTCCCTATTATGGTGCCGGTTATAGTACCTCTGCCGCCGGCCAGGCTCGCTCCACCAATCACAACCGCTGCGATAATGTCGAGCTCAAGCGCAATACCAGCCGTTGGCTGGGCGGAGGCAGTCCGGCTGGCCGCAATCATCGCCGCTATGCCGACAAGAAGCCCCGTAAAGGTATAGATGCAAATAAGGTTGCGGTCCACATTTACGCCAGCGTGAAAAGCCGACTGACGATTGGAGCCGATGGCGTAAGTGTATCGGCCCAAGCGAGTATACTTCAGGATAAAGCTGGCAACTGCTATGATCACAATAAATATCAACACAGACACGGGAATGCCGTGCAAAACCTCAATCTCCTCCCCTGTAGGCGTCGTCTTGAAAGTTTTCCAGAGGGGAAGGATTCCTTCGCCAAGATACTTATAAGCCGACACATAATACGCTTCTCCATCGTTCATTACATAGGATATTCCCCGAAACGCACTCATAGTACCTAACGTTACAATAAACGGCTGAAGCTTGAGCTTTGTAATAAGCACCCCATTCAGAAATCCACAGATTAGGCCCGTAATTACCCCCACAATTGTACCGAGAACAAGGGCGCCTGCCTGTGGGTCCGCCCCTCCCACAGCAATCATCGAATACGCGCCCACCATACCGCAAAGGGCCAGCATTGACCCTACGGAAAGGTCTATTCCTGCGGATATGATAACCGATGTCATACCGACAGCGATGATACCGTTAACGCTTGAGCGGCGCAGTACATTCAGGAAATTGTCCCTTGTCAGGAACGTATCCGGCTTCAACGCTGACAGAGCACAGATTATCAGTATCAGACTCGCAAAGGGCAGAAACTGCCTCATCAATTTGTTCATTTACTTTTCCTCCACCGCAGCTAAGTGCATAACTGCTTCCTGTGAGGTTTCTTTGGTCGTCAAATTTCCCACGAGTCGTCCTCGACGCACCACTAAAATCCGGTCCGATATCCCGAACAGTTCAGGCAGTTCGGATGATATAAACAGTATCGCTTTGCCCTGCTCGGCCAGCTTGTTAAGAAGTGTGTAAACTTCCTTTTTCGCTCCGACGTCGATTCCCCGTGTCGGCTCGTCAAAAATCATAAACTTCGACTCTGCCAGCAGCCAGCGGGCAATTAACAGTTTCTGCTGATTCCCGCCGGACAAAGACCTGACCGGAGCTTCAGGACCTAACCACTTTATCGCAATCCGAGACCCAATCCTCTCCACGATTCTGTTTTCCCTCGCAGGCCTGATTATTCTTTTCATACCTATCGCGACAAGATTTGGCAGGGTAATATTCCAACTGCACGGAAGTTCCAGACATAATCCAGTCCGTTTGCGGTCCTCGGTCAGCAAAGCAATACCGTAGGAAATGGCATCGGCGGGAGAATTGATTGACAGTTTTTTGTTATCGAGCATGACCGAACCGGAAGTCTTTTTGTCAACACCGAAGATGGCTTGCGCTATCTCGGTTCGGCCGGCGCCGACAAGACCGGCCATCCCGATAATTTCGCCGGCGCAAATATCAAAAGAGATGTCGCTTATCCCATTGTCCGACGAAAGACCATCGACACTTACCCGAACATCACCGATTTTAACATCACGGGCAGGAAAGAATTCTTTCAGTTCACGTCCAACCATATAGCGGACAATTTGCGGAATATCCAGCTTCGTAACTGACTCGCAATGAACGACCTTGCCGTCGCGTAAGACTGTTATCTCGTCGGCCAGACCGATGAGCTCCTCCAGCCGATGGGAGATGTAAATTATTGAAATACCTTTTTTTTGCAGCCGTTTAATTACTGCAAAAAGTCCCTCGACTTCGGCCTCGGGCAGCGACGATGTGGGCTCATCCATAATAATTATAGAGGCCTTGCGTGCAAGGGCTTTTATAATCTCGACTATCTGACAATCCCCTGCGGACAGTTCCGAAACAATGGCTGTTGGGTCAATATCAAAATTGAAACTTTTCGCCAGCTCGACTGTTTTCTTCACCATTGTTTTGCAGTCAACGGTGAACGGCAGATACCCCCTTGGTTCATTGCCGAGGAAGACATTTTCAGCCACGGTCAGGTGTTCAGCCAGGTCCAGGTCCTGATAAATCATCGATATGCCGACCGCCAGGGCCTGCTCCGGCCTATCAAATGTGTAAGGCCGCCGGTAGATTTCAATCGTTCCGCTGTCCGGCTGCTCAACGCCCGCTAAAATTTTCACGAGTGTTGATTTGCCCGCACCATTTTCGCCCACAAGTGCGTGAACCGTGCCGGAACGAACGGTAAGACCAACATCCAAAAGTGCCTGAACCGGACCAAACCGTTTCGATATGCCCCTCATTCGCAAAGCAACATCGCCGCTCAGGGATTTATCTTTCTGGTTGACCGCTGTCATTGCAGGTTAAGCAAATCCTTAATTTTAGCTTCGGCCAAACGTTCTTTTGTCACCAGTTCGACGCCGGTATCGATGCGCTTCGGGACCTCTTTGCCGTCAAGCTTAGCGATTACGGCCCTGACACCCTCATAGCCCATCTTGTAGGGATTTTGCACTACAAGGGAATCAATAACTCCTGCTTTGAGCCCATCGACAAGCATCTGGTCTGCATCAAAACCAACCATCTTTATTTCTCCCGCACGCCCCTGACTTCCCAGTGCTGACAGGGCTCCGGCAGAAGTGGACGCATTACAGGCATAAAGGCCGTCGAGCTCTGTGTTTCTTGTCAGCAGGTCCTCAGTGACCTGTAACGCCGTCTCACGGGTATCCATCCCGTATTTGGTATCTACGATTTTTATTTCAGGAAACTTTTTCTTGATGGTATCGATAAAACCGTTTTCGCGATTCGTCGTCGAGGCTGAACCAGGCATGTACTTGACGACAATTATTTTGCCTTTGCCGCCCAGAATCTCTCCCATCCGCCTGGCCGCGATTTCGCCGCCTTTATAGTTGTCCGTCGCTGCAAACGAAACTATTCTTTCCGTATCGATACCGGAATCAATAATTACGCACGGTATGTTCCTGGCGTATATTTTCTCCACCGACGGCACCAGTGCCTTGCTGTCGTTTGGCGCAAGAACAATGCCGGAGACTTTCAATGCGATAAAATCCTCGACGATTTGGATTTGTTTTTCCCGGTCGCTCTCGCGTTCCGGCCCATTCCAGAAAATTTCGACCCCAGCTTCAGCGCCCGCCTTCTCCGCTCCGGCGCGAACAGATTGCCAGAAAAAATGCGTTGTAGCTTTGGGAATCACCGCAATGCGACGCTCAGCTGCGATTTTGCCTTTCCGCACAAGACCAATCATAACGAAAACAACGGCTATAGCTACAAGCGCAATTACCACCAAGGGCTTTTTCATAGTTCATACTCCTTCTTTATGCACCGGTTAAGTTGAAGTTTATAATATCTTCTCTCATCTTTCAAGAAGATTTGCACGTGATTCGCCCCCCCGCACCTAATCGCCTACCTTCCTCAATTGACACAGCTTCCGCAAGCAGCTACAATTGGTTCCTGGAGACAAATATATGCAGATATTATTAACAAACGATGACGGCATTTTCGCACCCGGCTTAGCGGCAATATACAAACAGCTTGTAAAAATCGGAGACGTAACAGTAGTTGCCCCGGCGGACAGCCGCTCCGGAACAAGCCACAGCATAACATTCGCTGGGCCTTTGGTATGCAACAAGGTTGACATCAGCGGCCAATTCACGGGCTTCAGTGTGCAGGGCTCGCCGGCCGATTGCGTTAAGCTCGCCGTTATGCAACTGCACGAGGGCCCGATTGATCTGGTCGTCGCAGGCATAAACAACGGCGCAAACGTCGGAATTAATGTTTATTATTCGGGAACTGTCGCCGCTGCGATGGAGGCAGCGTTCTTGAAAATACCGTCTGTTGCGATGAGTCTTGTTGCCGAGCAGCAAATGGACTTTGAAAAGGCCGCCGAATATTGTGCGAAAATCCTGAAAAAGCTTATGCCGCTTACAAGCCGCGATGTCATAAATATCAATATACCACAATTATCGAAAGGCGAGCCGAAAGGTGTAAAAGTTGTGCCTCAAGCAACTGAAGGCCTTGACGAACATTTCATCTGCGAAGAAAACGGGCAAGGCCGGACCGTTTTTCAGTTGGCAGGCGGTCAACACCGTGACGAAGAGAGTCCCGCCGACGCAACCTCTCTGATGGAAGGTTATATAACCATAACGGCACTTGCTCCTGATATGACCAATCACGCCAAAACACGCCGGCTCCAAAAGTTCAAATTTAAGGTGTAGAAAAATGCTCAGCGTTTTTGAGCAGCCCTGGGGTTTACTGATTGCGGCAATTATCGTTTTGCTTATTTTACTGATGGTCCGCAGTATTTTCCCGGGAAAACGGCATTGGTGGCAGTTGGCGCTGCCGGCCTTTCTCGCTGTTGCCGCCTTTGGATTAGACCTGCTTGTTCAAACCGATTTGGAGAAAATCAACCTTGTAATTGATACGGGGGTAAAAGCCGTCGAAGAAGAAAACCCTAATGCAATCGAGGAGCTCATTTCCGAAAATTACAGCGACTCATACCACAAAACAAAAACAGCTCTAATGCGTCGCTGCAGAAGGCGGCTGTCGGAGCCGGTGGTTGAGAAAAACATAAAAAGGATTATTGCGATAGATATACGGAGCCCAAATGCAACTGCTGTCTTTACCGTGCGGATAGTATTTGACAAGCGAAGTTACATTTACCAAAGCTATAAACGAATTATCCTGGCAAAAGTAGAAGTAAATCTGCAGAAAGAGCAGGGCAAATGGCTTATCAACCAGGCCGAGCTGCTCGAACTTGATATGCAACCGGTCGATTGGCGGCACGTCAGGTAATTATAAAATCTCAGGAAATCCAATTTTTCGCGCACATTTTTAGCCCGTAATTACACTATATAACGGAAGCTGATATCAGTGCATTTTTACCAATTGGCAGGCGTGAAGTGACTGAACAGTCGGAAGAATTATTAGTTGGGGCTGCGCAAGATGGCCATTTGGACAGCTTTGCTGCTCTCTACGAACGATACTATAACTCAATGGTTGCCTTGGCATATTCGGTGCTTGCCGACCGCCATCTGTCTGAAGACGCAGCACAGCAGGCCTTTGTAATTGCCTGCCGCGACCTGCCAAAATTGAAAAGTAAAGACAGGTTTGTTATCTGGCTGGCCGGCATTTGCAGAAACGTCGCAAGACAGATGCGCAGGTCCAGAGCCAGGCTCGTTTCTTTGAATGGAAAACCGCCGGATAGGGACCAAAACAATAAAGACAACCACGCCGATACAGTCCGACGCGCTGTCTGGAACCTGCGAGCCACAGAAAGAGAACCGATTGTTTTGCGCTACTACAATGGATTATCTTATGAAGGAATCGCAGCGGTATTGGGAATTTCGGCACAAGCTGTTCACGGCCGGCTGACCAGAGCAAAGCGAAAAATTGCAAAATATCTAAAACGTGAAGGTTTCACAGGAGGCGATTATGAAACGCCCTGAAAACAATAATTGGATTGATAATGCCCTAACAGAAGCTCTTGGAGCAAAAAAAGCAGAACCTAACTTCGATAAATGGAAAGAAACGCACCCGGAAGCTGTCGAAATGCTAACCTCACGTGCAGGTCAACAATCTTCGGCACTAAGATACGTGCACAAGATAACGAGCTTAATCATAAAAAGCAAAATCACAAAACTCGCGGCTGCGGCGGTGATAATTATAGCGCTCTTGATAGGGGCGATGCACTGGCTGCCCGGCGGTGCGGTGGACGTAGAGATACCGCCGGAGCTTACTCAAATGCCCGTCGCACGGCTGCTCGACCTATACTTTGGTGAAACCAAGGCATCTGGCGGCTTGGGTCTTTTCGACCGCAGCACTGTGGCGACGGCTCTAAAGAAGGCACTGCCCAATCTTTCGGTCAATGACATTATGGCCATTGGCAAAAGCCAGGCCGCAACCAGAGCAAGAGCTGAAGTTCGAGCAGGCCTCTTCGAAGGCGCCGGTACTAAGACCCCGGCCTCTCAAATTATCGAGGCTTCAGATATCATAGTTGGGGCCCGAGTCGAAAATGTGGTGCTGAATACCAGAGATTTAATGGGAGTCCTGGCGACCAGGTATGTATCCCACGCTATGGATTGCGCCGAGGCAAACGGGATAGAGATGGACAGGGATGCCCTTTGGAACAAGTGCATAGACGCCCTGGAAGAGGAATTTGGTCCGCTTGACCGCCTTGACGACTATTTCGGTAAAAGGGCCAGGGCAAACGTTGACCTAAAAATCATCGAGTCTTATCCATCAGCTATCCTTGGGGCCGGGGACAAGCTTCGTATTCGCCCTGTCTTCGAAAAGGAGCAGGTCGACCTGTTGGAAAAAGGTAAAGAGTACTTAATAGGACTCAAACATCACGAGGGTTTGTTTTGGCTGCTGCCAGAGAATGTCGGCGTATATCCGGTGGATACTGATGATGCGACAGTGGTCGGATTTATAAGGCAGGATACGTACTCATCCACTCGAAACACGCGTCGCTCGGGGTTGCGCTCTGATTCTTGGCCGAGTGTTCTAATCGGTCAGCCAATCTCGCTCGATGAGGCGTGGGAATTCGTGATGGATGTCTATGACGCCGTCCACGAAGGAAAGCAGCCTTCTAACGAGCGGCTTGATTACTGGTTGGCAAATTTGCAAAGCGAAGATTTCATCGATTGCTGGATGGCGGTCGAGTTCTTTAACACGCTCGCGGCGCCGCCGGTTGTGCCCGAACTTATTATCGATGCCATCGAGCGGCATCTGCGAACCAGCAATGTTGGCGAGCCTGATGAAGACTTGCCGGCGTATCTAAATAGCTCCTATCAGCGAACGACCTTTCTCACTGAAGCGATTGACGTTCTTCTGTTGGTGGCCGATGAGCCGGCGGTGGATAGAATCCTGGCTCTGTATAACGAAAATGAAGACGACTTTATGGTGAATATGTTCAGGTTAACACTCAAGCATCCAGGCCCAAAACGCCGCGAACGATTCGTTTCTCTTTTCTCGCTGTTCGTGGCCCAGGATGACCATCAGCTCAGACGCGAGTTGGCCAGGATGCTGCCCTCAGTGCTCGGCACCGCTGAGGGGCGGGACATTGACGAGTTGCTTTTGGATATGGTCGAAGACCCTGCCGGTGTTGGGATATTCGATGTAGAGTATATTGAGGAGTACCTTGGAGCAATATGGGCGACGGCGGCACAAAAAGCGCTGCCGGAATTTGGCACCTACATTGAACAAGTTCTTGCCAATCCGAGCATCATCGACCTAAAATTCAAGGACCGCGAACCAACCGAAGAGCAGATCGTCGAGTTGGCCCAATGCGCTTATCACATTCATATTTTAGCAGCTCATGCTCGGGGACTGATTAGCCGTAAGCAAGCGCTCCAAATGCTGGTAGAACAGTACCGGCAGGGCAACAGGATTAATGATGTTGGCACTTTGTGGCTCGAAGTCATCGATTCCATCGCGCAATTGATAGAAGCTGAGGACGAAGAGATGATTCCGTTTCTGCGAGAAACACTGCCGAATGAGGATGTGGTCCCGATAATTATCACTGCCGAGGGAATGTCCGACCCTTCGTTGGTTCCGGCAATCAAGGAAGCACTTGACAAAGAGGTAACCGGCAGGCTGCTTAGGGCACTATTCGCCTGCGGTGAAGAAAAAGAGGCGATAGCAATCGCTCTGGCTGTGATGGGTAAGCCGATAAGTGACGACCCGAACCTTACCGACTCGGTCAGGATAGGCTACAAGTTTGGAGACCGCGCGGGGGTCATTCGATTTCTTGGCACAACGGCAGACAAGACGCTTATCCCTACTGTGGAATATTTTACCCGGGAAGATGTATTCCAGGACCTTCGCCAAGAGAGTCCGAGGGGAACCGACGAACTGCGGCAAAGTGCCGTCCTGGCCCTGGCCCGTCTGGCGGGAGACTCGGCAATTCCGCGTCTAAAACAGCTCTATGACTCAGGTGATATTTACATTCGGGTATTTGCGGCCGTATCGCTTTACTATCTCGCCGATGATACCGGTTATGAACTCGTCGAGCACTTTGTCAACCACACCGAGCGCAGCATACCCGAGGTCGAAATGGAATGGGACCCACACAAGAAGTGCGGCGAGGTCTTTTTTCAATATCCACTAATGTATCTGTGCTCGCCCCGCATGAAGGAACTGCTTTTTGAACGGCTTCAGGACCTGAGACATGGGTTTGACACCAACTACCGGAGCGGCGACTATGGCTACGGTTACGCCTTTCTAAAGCAACCCAAGCAGCAGGTCTTACCCATCCTTGTTGAACAATTAGATAGTGAAGACCGCGAGGTACGCAAATGCGCTAACAGATTGCTAAAGGAGCTTACCGGCCGGGATTTCGGCTTCCGCGACGACAGATTCGCCGGCCAACAGGACGATATCATCGAGCGCTGGCGAAGCTACGTCGATAACTACTTGGCCGAAACTGCTCAGCCGGTGGAATAAATTCATCAACTGTAACTTTTACGAAGAAAAGGCCGGGCTTACTTTTGCCCGGCCTTTTTTTATGCGCCTGACCCCATTCCGCCGGCAAAAATCTGCCTTAATATCAAAAGCAACTTAGAAATGCTCAATACGGGAACTTATTTCCTCGACCGCCTTAGCTTTGTCTGGTATATTCTTTGGCTGATTGTGAAATCAGAATTCCGGCAAATACCCAACTATATCAGGAGCAAAAAAGATGGATTACAGAAGAATTATCCCCTGTCTGGATACGAAGGACGGCCGATTGGTCAAAGGCATCAACTTTGTTAAGTTAAAAGACGTCGGCGACCCCGCCGAAAACGCCGCCGCCTACTGCAAGGCCGGAGCGGATGAGCTTGTCTTTCTGGATATTACCGCCACCATCGAAGGCAGAAAAACATTTCTCGATGCGGTTAAAAGAACAGTCGAGGCAATGTCGCCGGACGTCCCGCTCACCGTCGGCGGAGGAATCGGCAGCTGTCAGGCAATCCAGGACCTGCTCGATATGGGCGTATCAAAAGTATCAATCAACACCGCCGCCGTTCGCAATCCCGATTTGGTCAAAGAGGCAGCAAAAGAATTCGGCAGCGGGAAAATCACAATCGCGATTGACACACGCACTAATTCCGATTTGCCCTCCGGCTTTGAAGTTATGGTCAAAGGCGGAACGGTCGGCGCAGGTATTGATGCTGTTGAGTGGGCAAAGAAGGTTGAAGACTTGGGGGCCGGAGCAATCCTGCCGACAAGTATGGACGCCGACGGCACACAGGCCGGGTACGATATACCAATGACCAAAGCGATAGCCGATGCGGTCGGTCTTCCTGTAATCGCTTCCGGCGGAGCGGGAACTCTCGAACATCTGTACGAGGCCGTTGTTGAAGGCCACGCCGACGCTGTCCTCGTCGCCTCAATCGCACATTTCGGAAAATACTCGATAAAGCAGATGAAAGAGTACTTGGCCGAACGCGGAGTACCGGTTCGTAGCATATAGCGCTCAGTTTTCTCACTTTATCCACTACTTAAAGTCACTGGACAAATTAGTCGATAGGAGGAGGGGAAAGGTCCGAATTCTTGGCCTCTTGTGAACAGAAGAGATTAGGCAATGTTTGGCAAATTGAAGAAAAATAGATTACCTTTGAAAATCAAGCTGTTCAATATTCGCTGGTATCCGAGCAACAAAAGCTGCGTGAAGCCAGGCAGCCGAAGAGTTGAACCTCAACAGATGCCACCGTTGATGGTTCGCAAAGCCGAGTGGCGCCGATGAACCATATTCGCCAGGTTCATATCCCAAATGTTATTTTTCTATAAAAAAACACGTCAAGACGAAAGTTTTCGACAACTAAAAGCAAATTTTATCCGATAAAAGCAATGGTTGGAAAGTACGCTTTTTATAAAGAAAAGAACTATGCTGAAACCCACAGTCAAAGACATTGAGCAGGTTGCAAAACAACCGGGCAAATTATTGGCAATCAAAGAAAACGCCACCGTCGCAGAGGCGGCCAGAAAAATGACCGATAATCAGGTGGGCTGCCTCGTTGTCTTTGATGCGCAGGATAGGTTTGCCGGCGTCCTCACAGAACGCGATATGCTGGCAAAGATACTGGCAGATTCCTTACCACCGGACAAAGTACTTGCAAAGCACATAATGACGACAGAGGCAATATCCTGCAGTATCGAGATGACAATCGCAGAGGTCGAACAGCTTATGGCCGAACACAAAATACGCCACGTCCCAATTGTTGAGAACGGCGTCCCCGTAGGTATGGTTTCCAGCCGGGACGTCATAGCTTACCAGCTGCGTATCAATAACGCTATGAAGAACGCTGCCGAGGAGCTTGCGACCCTCCCTGCCGGATTAAAGAGTTTGGATTTTGACGATGTTACTGCGTTAGCCATTAACGAAGTGCCCAAAAGCTTTAATGCAGACCGCGCCGTACTCTGCCTTGCCCAAAAAGGTTCTTCGGCTTCGATGCTTTATCGGAAAGGTTGTCCACTTTCTAAGGAAAGGTTACTCAACCCGGAGAAAATAAAGAAATTAGCTGAAAACGGACAAATTATCATTGACGAAAACTGTGATGAAGCCTGCCAGGAGTGCAGGACGTCCGCAACCCAACTGTCCAGACTCATCATTCCACTTTGTATCCAGGACCAATTCAACGACCGCGATGGCAGTACGATAAGCAGGCGGGGTTTTCTCTGTATGTGCTGGCTCAATTCACCCTCGAACTGCTCAAGGGAACTATGGTTGTACAAGGCCTCGCTACTGCAGGGAGTTCTCAATGCTAACCTGACTAATGCTAAGCTGTACCAGAACTATAAGAAAGCCCGACGCGATAGCGAGATAGACCCCTTAACCGGGGTTGGTACGCGCCGCGTCCTTGACCAGGCCTTAAAGGTCGAGTACTCACGGGCGCTTCGTTACAAGCACAGTTTTTCTGTCGCCATTATGGATGTGGATAACTTCAAAGAAATCAATGACAATGCAGGCCACGCCGCCGGCGACAGGATGCTGCAAAAGCTGGCGAAAATTATGCGCCATAATGTGCGAATGACCGACATAATAATCGCCCGCTATGGTGGTGACGAATTCGTACTCTTAATGCCGGAAACAAAACTAAACGAGGCGATGGTACTGTTAGAGAGATTGCGACGCCAGGTCAAAACTATCTCGATATCCAAAGTTCCGCCGGTTACGATAAGCTGCGGCGTCGCCGAATGGTCCGGCTCATCTGATGAGTCTGCGGAAAACATACTGCAGCGAGCCGATACTGCTCTCTACGAGGCCAAACACACCGGCCGAAATCGAGTCATTACCTCCAAAATCGCCCCCCTTTTATGTCTTCGACAGAAGACAAGGGGGTCGTCCTGAGCGTTTAACCTTTCGTCATACCATCGAAATCCCCCCAAACCCAATTCTGAAAAATCGATTCTTTATCTGCTCCTAAGCTCGTGCAATTAACTCAAGGCCTCTTCTTAGGTTTCTCTTTGCCTTTTTCCAGATATTCGACTATCCGTTTTAGCTGTTCGTTCATCAGTTTAGTTTCCTGCTGGAGTTTCTCGAGTTGCTTATGTATTGTTTTCAAACCGAGGATACTCGGGGCGAACACGAAGAAAAATATCAGCGCCACCGCCCCGCCGATGGCGATAAAGCTTACGCCGAACAATATCTTTTCTACAATGTGGTACATAGACTTACCGCTCGCGGCAGCTCCTCGCATCTCCAATAATTAATTTCAAGCCAGTCCCAGTTGCTCCGCCTCGGTGTAGAGACCGTACTGTTTCATTTTTTTAAATAGTGTTGTGCGGTTTATCTGCAGCGCCTTCGCGGTTTCCTGTCTGTTCCAGTGATGGGCTTCGAGTGCCTGCCGAATCAGATTCTTCTCCGGCTCTGCCAGTGCTTCCTTTAAACTCATCGGCTTGTATGTCTGTTGTTGCCGGCTCCAGTCTTGTTTGACCGAGTTTGGCAGGTCATCAGGCCCGATGAATTTACCTTTGCTGAGCAAAACCGCCCGCTCAATTACATTTTCCAGCTCGCGAACATTACCCGGCCACGGATAACGCTCCAAATACTCAAAACCCTCGTCGGTAATACCCAGCTTTTCCTTATTATGCTGGGCACAATACATTCGCAGAAAGTACTTGGCCAAAAGCGGCACATCGCCCACCCTTTCACTTAGAGGCGGCAGCGGTATTGTTACCACATTTATTCGGTAATACAAATCTTCACGAAATCTGCCCTGCCTTACTTCCTCGGATAGGTTGCGATTTGAAGCCAGTACAATTCTTGTATCGACGGTTTTTGTCTTATTACTGCCGACCGGCTCGAACTGCCTGTCCTCTAATACCCGTAGAAGTTTGACTTGAAGTGCTGGTGACGCGTTGCCGATTTCGTCGAGGAAAATTGTTCCACCGTCCGCAGCCAGAAATTTCCCTTCCTTATTGTTCAAAGCGCCGGTAAAAGCACCTTTGACATAGCCGAATAATTCGCTCTCAAGCAGTGTCTCGGGTATTGCCCCGCAGCTGACCTCTACAAACGGCTTATTCCCTCGGCTTGAACGCTCGTGTATTGCTCTCGCCAGCATACTTTTGCCTGTGCCCGACGGGCCTGTCATCAGTATTGTCGTTTTGCTGTCTGCAACTGCATCTATCAGGTCAAAAATCTTGGCCATCTTGTAATCGTGGCTGATTACGTTTTCAAGACTATATTTTTGTTCGAGTTGCAGACGCAGGCTCTCATTTTCACTCATAAGCGATTGTTGTTTTATCGCCCTTTCCACCGCCAACCGCAGTTCGTCATCTACGATGGGTTTTGTAAGGTACTCGTAGGCGCCCCGCTTAATGGCTTTGACCGCGCTTTCAATGGTCCCGTAGCCGGTTATGGCAATTACCACCGTTTGAGGATAGTTTTGCCTGACTACATCTAACAAATCAAAGCCGTCTCCATCCGGCAAATTAACATCGGTAATAACAAGGCAATAGCTTCGTTCTTGCAGCTTACCAACAGCGCTCTTTAGCGTTTCAGCCCCGCTTGTTTGGAATCCTTCGAGTGATAAAAACTCACACAACGAATCTAATATGATTCTGTCATCATCTACGACAAGAATATCCCTTTTTGTTATATTCATCGCTTACTCTTTATGAACTTTCGCTTGCCACAGGCAGGTACACGGTGAAAATACTCCCCCCTTCGGGTGTGTTTTCGGCTGTTATTCGACCGCGATATCTTTCCACTATGTCCTTACATACCGCTAATCCCAATCCTGTCCCTTTTCCTTTATCTTTTGTCGTAAAGAATGGCTCGAATATAGCTCCGGCGTTTTCGGATGCGAAGCCCGCTCCTGTATCGCGAAACTCTGCAGCCACGGTATTATCCGCCGTCAGGTAGGTTGAAATGTTCAGTTTGCCGCCATCCGGCATTGCATCCACCGCATTCTTTATAAGGTTACAGAACACCTGAAATAGATTGCCGCTTCTGATTTCTGGTATGTCGGCGGCGTAGTTCCGCAATATCTGAACATTCGAAGCTTCTGCTCTCGAATCCATCGTCTTTATGCCGTCTTCGATAAGTTGTTCGATATTGACGTATTCAAATGGTACGTAAGTGCTGCGCGAAAACTCCAACAGCTCGCTCACGATTTGAACCATTCTCATAAGTCCCTGCCGGCACTGGGCCAGGTACTCTTTGGGTTTTTCAAGGTCCTTCTGCTCAATGATTCTCAACGTAAGATTGATGTATCGCAGTATGCCATCCATAGGATTATTTAATTCATGGGCTACTTTAGAGGCAAGTTTCCCAACGGCAGCAAGTTTCTCGACGTCAGCCAGCCGCCGTTGGATATCGACGCTTTCAGTTATATCTTCGATGATGACGGTAGCCCCGGCAATTCTTTTTGTTTTTGCTTTCTTTAGCGGTGTGCAGACGATTCGCAACAGCTTCGTTTGACCGTTAGATGTATAACCGACACGGTCGAACCTTAGCGTTTTTCCCCTTGATACTACGGATTTCAATTCTGTTCTCCAGTCCCGTACCTCTGTGCCGGCGCCGTCAGTGCCTGCTGCCAAAGATTTGTCGATTGTGTTGTCTAACTTGATGAGTTTTGCTGCTTCCGCGTTTGCCTCGATAATCTTCAAATCACCGTCAAAAATCACGACCCCTATTGGCAGCAATTGGGTGATTGATTTGCCAAGCAGTCCAAATCTTAAGTGGTCTTTATTGTGTCCCTCTTGACCGCTGTCAGCTTTGTTTGACCTTCCGGATTGTAGTTTTCGGTGGTCTGGCATAGTTCAAATAATAATACCTATATTCACATTGTCAAGTACGAATGTTGCAAAAAAGCAACATATGTATTCTTTTTTCGGATTCAAAGAGTTTCTTGTTTAGTCGGAAAGGTAACTCTTTGTAAAATAAGCCACTAAAGAGCCGTTTTTTCAGCCGATATTTGGATTAAAAGCAGCAAAACAAGGATTTGGCGTTGTTATTTGGCAACGTTATAGGCGTTCTTGCCGCAGAGTTTGTCAACGCCGGCGGGTTAATTTTGCCTAACATTATGCTGAGTAAGCATTTGCAAAAGTAAAAATAGGATATTTGCTTATGCCCGGCTTTGGTATGGATTTTGCAACTCTTGAATATTCACCGAAAAAGAAAGTGAGATGATGCAAGGAGGCACACGGTGAGTAGGTCGGAAAAGCGAAAGTATAAACGACTGCCCATAAAGCTTGATTTGTCGTGCCGTAAAGTCCCTTCGTTGGCGGAGAAGTTCTATACCGGCTGCACGATTAACGTAAGTCCCGGCGGCCTGTATTTCGAAACTGTAGCCAATGAGTTTGAACAGGGCAGACTCCTGAAGGTGGAATTGACTATACCACCCACAGCAGGTCTGCTGGAATTAGGCGGAAGGATTTCAGGTTTCGGTAAGGTCGTTAGAAGCTGCAGTTCCGGAGAAGACGCGAATTTACCTTACGGCAGATATGGCGTAGCGCTGCAATTCTGCCGCTCTCCAAGGCTTTGTATGTAAGGATTACTCTTCGGGCCAGATGCCTTTGAAGACTTCCACTACCGGGCCCGTCATGTAAACACAATTATTTTCTTCGCTCCAGTTCAAATCCAGCTCTCCTCCCGGCAGATGCGCAGTGCACACTCGTTCTCCTCGACCGGTGAGCACCGCCGCCACGCAACATGCACATGCACCCGTACCGCATCCTAAGGTGGCTCCACTGCCTCGCTCCCACGTCTGCATCGTAAACTCCGTCGGGTTCTCTACCTGAACAAAATGCACATTGACTCGATTTGGAAAGATGCTGTGGTTTTCGATTACAGGCCCAAACTTCTCCAACCTGATGATTGCAAGGTCATCGCGGAAAAAGATGGCGTGCGGATTGCCCATTGACACGCACGTCATCACAAATGCCCGACTTTGAAACATCATCGGCTGTTCAATCACTTCTTTGACCGGCAGGTTGACGGGAATGTCCTTGGCTGCTAACCTGGGCTCGCCCATATTGACGCACACCTTTTGGACCTTGTCACTATCATCGATTATGAGCCCAACCGCTAAAATCCCGCTGCCGGTTTCTATCTTAAATGAAGCTGGGCAAGCTGCCTGACCGGGTATCGAGAGCGAACCGCCTGGCTCGGCCAATTTATGCTCGTAACTGTACTTTGCGCAGCATCGAATACCATTACCGCACATCTCAGCTTCTGAACCATCGGCATTGAAGATACGCATTCGCACATCCGCTGCTTCCGATGGACAAATAAGAATCAACCCGTCAGAACCTATCCCCTTGTGCCTGTCGCTCACTATCCGGGCCAGATTCGCTGGGTCCTCAACTTGCTCCTCGAAGCAATTGACAAAAACGTAATCATTGCCCAAACCGTGCATTTTCGTAAATCGCATCTTACTGCTCCTTATCAAAACCGCTTTACTATAAGCATATTGCGACGCTGATTCAACTGTTACTTAGAGCCTCTAACAAAAAGACTGTCATTGCGAACAGGCCTTTAGCCCTGAGCGCAGTCGAAGGGGCAACCGCAGGTTCGCGTGGCAATCTCGTACCTTCAACAACCAAAACCTCATTTTGTTAGGGCCTTTAGATATTTGCGAGCAGTTATAATTCGTGGCGATAAAGGTAATCTATTTGGAGAATACAAAATGGAAAAGCAGCCCTGTTTATTTTGGGACTACATTGTTGTTCGCTTTGCCGTATGTTCCGGGCGGGCTGCCGCAGATTGGGGAACAAGGTTAGGAAGGGTGAACACTATTTTAAAATTGCAAATTCCTTTTTTCTGGTGTTCATCTGGGCTTTTAGACGTGCGATGATAGATGAGTGCATCTGCGAGACGCGGGACTCGGATAAATCCAGCGTTGCGCCAATTTCTTTCATCGTCATCTCTTCGTAGTAATACAAAGCGACAATCAACTGCTCAGCCCGCGTAAATCCCTTAGTGAGTAAACTTTTCAGGTCTCGCTTTTGGGCCTCGATTAAGGGGTCTTGACTTCTTTGGTCTTTAATTACATCGATTTCGCGAACATCTTTTTCGCCGTTGCCATCGCTATATTTGGTGTCCAGCGAAACCAGGCAGACCGCATTGGCATCACGTTGAAGTCTGTTAAACTCCTCCATATCCATTTCCAGTTTGTCGGCTGTTTCTCTTTCGGTGGGCTTGCGGCCAAGATGTGTCTCGAGCAACTGCGTCGCCCTGGCTAACCGGTGTGCCCGAGCACGAACTAATCGAGGCACCCAGTCCATACTACGCAGTTCATCAAGTATGGAACCTCTTATACGAGGCGAGCAATATGTCTCGAACTTTACGCCCCTGGCAGGGTCGAAAGCGTCAATCGCATCCATCAACCCGAAAATGCCCGCACTGATAAGGTCATTCACGTCAACCTTATCAGGAAGCTTGCTGTACAGCCGGTCAGCGGCATATTTCACCAGATACATATAGTGTTTCATAAGTAGATTACGAAAATGGTCGCTGCGGTTCTTATGGAATTGTTCCCATACTTGATAAATGTCGTGTTGCTGGTTATTTTTCACAATTTCCTCCGTGAAAGGGTGCCCGCCTTGCGGGAACCAGATTTTAGGGTTCTAATACGGTTTACAGTGCCAATCTTTAAGTCCTATAAATAACGAAACATTCGCTTTGTGCTTCTTCTCCGGTTGTACAAACGGCGATAGCCAACGTCCCAAATCTTTATCGACCTCTCGGCGAATAACTTTAGAACAACCAGTCAGCAATCTTCTTAAAAAAGTTTTTATTGTTTGGTTGTGTGGCCGAACCATTACCTAATCTCCCCGACAAAGACAGCAGTGATAAGGTAATCTGGGCTTTGGGATAAGTTAAAACAACCGGTTTTCACAGGAGCTCTGCAGCTGCCCGTCATCTGTTGCACATGGAGTGCTTCGCTTCCAATTTGTACTTTTAGAAACATCTGTAACGTCCTTGTTTTCAAATATCGGATTCCTTGGTGACTAACTCATAGTTACTCGAAAATCGAAATCGTCCCTTGTTTTTCCCGGAGCAGTTCTGCTGCTACTCTTTGGTTGAGCGAATTTTCCAAAAGCTTACTTATTTGCAGTTCGAGATACTCATCTCGATTTTCTTCAAAAAGCTCCTTCGCATATTCATCCACTACCGCTTTAGTTTCGAAGCTGCCACTTATGCCGAATTTGATATTTTCGGTATCGCGGAGCAGAAGTCGCTGGTTTAGGATATGCTCGTCGATAGCATTGTTCAGCAGTTCGGAAAACTCATCCACCGCCAGGTCTTTCGGCACAAAGTCGAAACTGTGGATATTGTTTATGTTCCGGCTGAGTATCTTCTGGCGAGTTTGCGTGAACTCGACTATCTTAACGAGCAATTCAGCAATATTGTCTGTTATCAATGATGATAGATTCATACGCAGTCCTTACTGTTGAAGCTGGGGTTCAACAAAGACCTCATCAAATCTACAATTCTCATTTACCAGTAGATTTTCAACCGTTTCAGAAGGGAAAAACGCCAAAATTTCTCCCACAATTTCTTTTACCTGATTTGCCATCTTATATGCCTGGGCTTTATGTTCAGACCCAATTTGGGCCGAAAGTCTCTGCCAGTTCGCTTTTATTGGCCGAAGTTTCCCATCCAGTTCCCGGAGCTTTTCCAAAAGTTTGCGCCGCCCGAATACAACTTCTAATAGCTGCTCCGGAAAATCTGTACCCGCCAATTGGCGTTGTCTGTCGCTGAGCATTTTGAACTGATGATATAAACAGCGCTGCTGTCTCAAAAGAAATAGCAGCTCCGCACCTGCCTCGTTGTTTTGTTCTTTCATAATCGGCTTCTCTCCGTACGTTTCTTAGCAGGCAATAAGGGTGAGAAAAAGCAGGAAGGACAACTTGTGAAAAGTAAAGCACTGTTTCTCATCCCTGATCCTTTCATCCCTTCCTTGAGTTACTACGGCAATTCGTTTGTCATTGCCGCTGCAGCAAAACAATCTCAAAGAAGTAAAGTTATTTCACTTTTTTCCTCTGTTCCGGTTTCCGAATATGGTCAGCTTCTCTGTTCAATTTTGCTCAGTCGAGCACATCTTGGCAGCAGCTTCTTCTTCGTTTAGAATCTGCCTTATTTCCCAAAGAGTTTTGGTCTTCCTAAGTTTGATTATCTTCGACAATCTTTCGAATACCGACTCGTCGTACAGTCGATGTCCGCCTTCCGTCCATTCTGTCTCACGAATAAGCCCCATTATCGTGTAGTTATGAATAGTCTGCCGTGAAAGCGGCGTATGGCGAACCAGTTCGCCAATTCGATAGAGTTTGGCGGGTATTTCTAAGATATGTTCTTCAACTTCCGTTTGCATTGGTAAGAACCTTCCTCATTAAACTATTCGTTTTGTTTTTATAAAATCCTCGCTTTGTCTTTCTAAACTACTCATTTTGTTTTTCTGAGCTCCTCATTCTGTCATCCTGAGGCGCAGCCGAAGAATCTCTCCTGCTGCAAAAGGGTTGGAATAACAGATAAAAAGTCCATTCATCTTCTTAGAGCCTCCGGGAAGACAAGGCCTTGGCATTCGTACACATTGTTGCCGGAAATCTCGTTGTGCCTTTGTCTCTATTTCTGTTGTGCCCTTGTTTATGTTCCTACAACACCTTTACTTTTATTACTGCTATTTCTTCCTGCTATTTTTGCTCCTGCTATTTCTATTTCCACGGTATCTCTATTTCCACGGTATCTCTATTTCCACGGTCTTCAATAACCCATGTTATAATCAGAAAGCATTTTACATTTTGCAAAATGTAAAACCCTTTCATCTCCGTGTCAACCTTTTTCTGCTTTTTTTATTTTTTTTTGAAAAAGATTTACACCTTCCGATAAAAATACGTTTCCGGCATCGAGACAATGCTCTCAGCACCCTCAATGGGGTCTTCTTACGCCCTCTCGGCAGATTTCCCCCTGATGTCCAGCTACCCGATGCTCTGATGTCCTGATGTCCTTATGTCCCCCCTCACCCGGCCCCCCGCCGACCACAACCAGAATAATCAAGAAAAACCCGAAAAAAACAAAAATTTATGGAACAGAAGCCGACTTTTGCGCATCTTATTAGCGGATAACGAGCAAGTTGCGCCGAAAAGGCCGAAAAAAAAACGATAAAAATGCAGTTCTACCATGCCCATTCCGGGGAATTTCGTGGGACGCTGTCGGTGCGCGCTGTAAATAGTAATTGTATCTTCGTTACAGGAGTAAGAATATGGGCAGCCTGATTTCCCGAAACCACTTGCATAAAGCCGGTAATTGTAATATAATAGAATTTGTATTAACCACTTACCAAACATCGAAAGGAGGCTTATTATGAAAACGCCATTATTACTATTGACCGCAGTTATTGTCGTTTTGACAGGAGGTCGGGCTCACGCCGTGCCGGACAAAACCTTCACCTCCAGCGGCCAAATACTACCAGGCGAATCCTGGAACCTCGTATACATATACAATGACGATACCATCGTCGATATGCTCGGCGGTTGGGTAGATACACTATGTACATACGATGAATCAACTTTAAATCTTAGTGGAGGTGAGATCAATACTTTCAACGCTTATGAGTCAAGCACGGTTAATGCGTTTGGAGGCACGATATATAGTCTAACAGCTTATAATTTCAGCACAGTTGAAGTTGAGATTGGTGCAAACTTTAATCGTTTGGATGCTTTAGGTTCAAGTAATATAAATATAAATAGTGGAACTGTATCTCATATCAGTGCTGCGCAATTCGGTATTGTTAATTTACTTGGTGGCAATATAACAGATAAATTATGGGCTGGAGAATCGGGTATTATCAATATATATGGATACAATCTTTTTAAAACAAACTCTGAGGGCAATTATGGTTACGGATTTGTCAACGGGGAATGGGAAGATCATACTCATTTTTCTATTGATTTGAGTGGTTCCGATACATATTCACGTGTTATCCTACACGAGATACCTGAGCCTGCTACGCTACTACTACTTGCACTCGGCGGTTTGCTTTCCCGAAACCGCTTGCGTAAAGCCGACAATTTTGATATAATAATATCTGCATTAACCACCCACAAAACATCGAAAGGAGGCTGATTATGAAAACAAAAATTTTAATTGGAATAGCCCTGATAGGATTGCTTGAAGCCTGTCCAATCCAAGCTGATACTGTATGGCTTAGCGGACACCATGAGATTGGAGATGGTGATGTATATGGAGAAATTTACATTTATAATATCGTTACAGTGGACATCCTAGGTGGTGAGATATATAAGCTGGAAACTTATGATGTAACGGTAACGGATTGGTACGGGGGCGCAATCACTGAAGTTTTCACTCATGAGGATAGCCTTGTAAATATTTATGGTGGCCAATTAAGCAGATTACAGGCAGCTGAAAATAGTGTTATTCAACTCTATGCTTATGACGTTATACACACTACTACAGGAGGGTATTGGGACGCTGGTCAGCTGATGGGTAAATACTATAATGACAATAGTGACTTTCTATTCGATTTACATCACACTGCTTATCCCCATATAACCGTCGTTCCTGAACCTGCAACCATTTTCTTGCTTGCACTCGGCGGCTTGCTCTTCAGAAACCACTTGCATAAAACCGGTAATTATAATATAATAGTATCTACAATAACCACCCACGAAACATCGAAAGGAGGCTAATTATGAAAACTAAAATCATAACAATTGTTGCAGGACTAATACTACTCGGAACCCACCTGGTCAAGGCCGATCTGGTCTTCGATACTGGTTACAATACGTTTGATGATGACGACCCCTATTACGATGAAGTGTGGGTTAAAAACGATGCACACCTGGATGTCCTCGGTGGTGCAATGGGTAAACTCGAATTCAAAGAGGACAGCAGCGGCAATATTTTTGGCGGGGAGATGGACTGGCTGTGGACTGTCGATAATGTAGTCGTAAATATTCATGGTGGAACATTCAATATGTTGGCTTCTTTTCCTGAAAGCACCGTATATCTATACGCTTATGACATAGCATATCATCCCGATGGGGGCCTTTCTAATCAGCCTTGGCTGGAAGGAAAGTACTTATATGATAATAGTCCGTTTTCATTTACGTTCGATGGTGACGACTGTATCCCACAACTGCACGTCGTCCCCGAACCTCTCACATTATTGCTATTAGCCTTGGGGGGATTACTAATAGGAACGCGGCGTTGAAAGGAACATACTACCTATTCCTTAAGGAGGACAAAATGGAACTCAGAAAGAAACTTGCAATCGTGCTGTTCTGCTTCTTTCTTGTCACTGCGGCGGCGTTTGCCGACAAATCTGTCTTTATTATCAGCAAGCACGATTGGCCGGGCGGCGCTCAATCCTACAGCATCGAGGGCGACCAGGTAGTCTATCAGGGTACAACCAGTTGCGACGCTGGCGCTCCTGTCGGCAACACCATCTGGCCTGAAAAAGAATTGATGTTTGTTACCTTCGAAAGTTCAGGCATCGTGGTCTGGTCTTCTACCAAGACACTGGAAAAAGTAGGTGAGTTCGAGACGAATATCCCGAACTGTGCTGGTGTAGTGGTTGACAGAGAGAAAAAACTAATCTACACCATTTGGCGCAACCATGAAGATTTATATGTCTATTCGTTTGATGATGCCAACAATACACTCATTTTACAAGACACCAAAGAGCTTGAAACCTCATCGGAATACATCGATGGTTGGGGCCTCGCTTTAGATGAGGCGAATGACCTCCTATATGTCACGGACGCGACCAATAGAGTACGCGTATATGATACGAATGACTGGAGCTACAAGTACCCCATAGATATCAACGTAAACGGTACAGACCGGGATGCTGTGGGCATAGCAATCGACCCAGCACGCGGGCATATGTATACCGGCGACTTTGACGGCGAGGACGGCCACCACTACTTGGTAAGAACAGAACTTGAGTACCCGCATAATAGTATTGAAGTAAAGGTATTCGACGGAGAAATCTCGCAAGAAGTTATTGGTTTGGCCGTTGATGAGGACACGGGCTATGTCTATGTTACTACCGACCATGACGACTTTAGGGTCTATGATGCTGATTTAACCTTACTCGACACCGTACAAAATGAAGGAATCCGCGACCCGGGCGGGGTTGCGATTGGCGGCCTATACAAACCTCCCGTTTTAGGCCTCACCAAAGATGCAGACCCCAATAATTGCGTTCGCCCCGGTGATTACATTATTTATACCATTACCTATGATGCTAACAGCCACAGTGTTGACGATGTCAATATTGTAGATTATCTGCCAGACGAGATTGACATCAGTAACGTTAATGCTTCGGATGGTGGTGTTTGTGACCCCAACGTTCGCACTGTCACTTGGGTAATAGGTACGCTGGGACCTGATAGTTCAGGTTTTGTTACGCTGACTGTCAAAGTCCTTGACCGCGATGAGTCGATGGGCGTGATCACTAACTTCTGTGAAATGGAAAGCAATTCCACCTACAACACCGCTGGAGTAAACACTTCCTGCTGGGAGGGAGACATCATATACATCGACGCAGACGCCAATGGCTTCAACAACGGTTCATCCTGGGCGAATGCCTATACAGACCTCCGGTCTGCTCTTAACCGTGCCCGTTTCTGCGGCGCCAACGAAATCTGGGTCGCCGATGGAAACTATAAGCCGACCACTGACCCGTTGGATAATGAGGCCACATTTGAACTCCTTGATGGTGTGCCGCTGTACGGCGGCTTCGCCGGAACGGAAACCAGCCGGCAGCAGCGCAACTGGATTATAAACGAAACTATCCTGACCGGCGACATAAATGGCGATGCCCACGTCAGACATGTCGTGACCGCCTCCGACGTCAACGAAGCAACTATCGATGGTTTTATAATAACGATGGGTAGTGACGCAGGCATCGATTCCAGTAGTGCCTCACTAACGAGTTTGCATAACAGAATCAGAGAGAACGGCTGTGGAATAAAGTGTGCCGACTCAAATGCAACGATAACCCATTGTCTCATTAGCAATAATACCAGCAACGGCATACACTGCCTGAGCAACACATCGCTGACGGTACGAACCTGTCAGATTCAAAACAATGGTCAGGATGGAATTTATTGCCGTGGCATATCGACAGCGGTCATAGAAAACAACTGGATACATCACAACGGGAATGGCATCTTTTTCTATAGCGCTGATTCTACCCCACTTGTGCGCAATACTACTTCTGTCTATAACTTCCTGTATGGTATATGGACTTTGCAGCCTCAGCCGAACATTAGCCACTGCATTATTTGGGGCAACGGTTATGATGCCTTCGACCCCGACGGATCCTATAACGTAACGTATTCCTGTATCGAGGGTGGCTATGAAGGCGAAGGTAATATTGATGATGACCCGTGTTTTGTTGACGACCCTAACGACCCCAACGATTATCATCTTGCTCCGGATTCACCCTGCATCGATACGGGCGAGGCAAATTTCGACCCCAACGAAACCGACATCGACGGGGAGAAACGCGTAATGGACGGCGACGCCAACGGCACCGTTATCATCGATATGGGCGCAGATGAATATTACTGGAGTCCTGCTGACTTCGACCGTGACGAAATTGTAAACTTCCTCGATTACGCCCTCTTTGCCGACAACTGGCAAAAAACGGACGATGTTAATGATTACAACGACCTCTACGACCTCGCCGACAACAACGCCATTGATTACAACGACCTTGCCCGGTTCTGTAAAGACTGGCTCTGGCAGGCTGGCTGGACAAGACCCTTCTCCTGCGGCTTTGGCCACGGTGCTGGCCGAGATATGGGCAGTATGGCTCTCGAATCGGAACAGATGATGGCACCTTACCCAGCCGAGGCGGAAGCACAAGCGGCCCAGGTCAAGCCCATTGACATCGATGAAATACTCAAATGGCTTGATGAGTTTTGGCTTGAATGTGACGGGCTAAGAGGGACGATACCCGAAGACGAATGGCAGAAATTCATAGAAGCTGTTAAAGAATCAGTAGGATGAGAACGGTTTTCGAAGAAACAGAAGGGCCGGCTATTATTCTTAGCCGGCCCTTTTTATTTATAGCCAGCCCTCGGTTTGCGTAAAACCCTGTCTTTCAACGCAGTTGCCTGAAAACCGGCAAAATAACGCCGGAATCTGAGAACCAAATTTATCGACACTTTTTACCAAATCGCCCCACCCAAATATCCGATACAAGGATACGCGAACACACAGCAGTAAATCGAAACTGTATGCACGAAGCAAAGATGTACGCGTTAAGACTATGGGACGAAGCAATAAAAATTCCGAAGATACCGGCAATGGCCCCGTCGGCATCTCTCTGCTCGAGCAGGTAACCCCGCTCGCTCGGCAGATAAACTGCCTTGACATCGACCGAATAGCCGATATTTGTATTAAGAACATTCCAAATCTGGTCGGTGCAAGGTTTGCTTCGCTGTACATACTTGATGAAACAAACAATATCCTGCACTTGCAGAAATACAATCATCCGTTCTTCATAAATAAGATAGTTTCGCTCAACCAAAATCCGCCGTCCCCTATGGTTATGGCCGTGAGAAGCAAAGGACTCATCCTCGTGGCGGACATAAACACTCACAAAAAGCCCATAATCAGAAAATCACAACGTGCCTTTGCTGAAAATTACAAGACCAACAATTGTGTTATTGCTCCACTCATTTGCCAGGAGCAGGTAGTTGGCGTGCTAAACCTGGCCGATAAGATAGAAGGCGGGGGCTTTAGCTGTGAAGACATTGCACTTATAGAGTTATTTAGCCAATTGGTCGGTGCCTCCATCGGCAACGTGAAGCTGTTCGAGAAGATACGGCGTCAGGCTATGACAGACGGCCTGACCAGTCTTGCGAACCACAAGAGATTTTACGAAATTCTCGAGAAGGAATTGTGGAGGTCTCGTCGATATGGCGGACAAATCTCTCTCATTATGGTCGATATTGACAATCTAAAGAAGATAAACGACGCCTACGGCCACCGCGCTGGCGATAAGGTCATCAGGCAAATCAGCAGAAAATTAAAGGAATGCATCCGACAAATTGATACGGCAGCACGATACGGCGGTGACGAGTTCGCCATTATCCTGCCGAATACTTCGCTCAACGATGCCACTGTCGCTGCTGAGCGTATGGTTGATGTCGTCTCGCGTTCTCCGATAACTTGGCAAAAAGAGCAAATAGACATATCTATCAGTGTTGGGCTGGGCCAGTATGATGCTGACAGCAGCCCTGAGGATATAACAAGTCGGTCGGACCAGGCGCTATATACAGCCAAGCAGGCGGGCAAAAATACGGTGAGAATCTTCGAGCCTGCCAAAAAGTTTTAGGGGACTATTGTTGTTACTTTTCCATTGATGGATGGGGGCCCCGGCACAAATATGTATATCGGTGGCTTTCTGCGCCTTCGCATGCTGTAGTAATTGTTTCCTGTCTATCATAGTTGAATGTGATACTTATTATGTTGTTTAAAGGTGCGTTTGCCGCGGCTGCACGATGTGTTTATTTGAACTTCCGCTTCTTTATCCGTGCGTATCCCTGTAGTAACGCTCAAAGTTGAGCCGCGAATGTTCAGATTTCTTACATCAAGTTCTATGCTTTGGTCGCAGCTCTCTCTGCCTTGGCTTTTGACGTTTCGCTCTGCCCACGCTAAGCCGCTTGCTGCCAGGTTTCGCTCAGCGGCCTGAAGATAAGCAATATTCGATTCTGACAGCATAATTTTGGCGAGGCCGGTTAAAACAAGCATCTCGGTCCCGATTAACATCATTATCATTGCCACAAGTAGCAATACGAAACCATTTTGTCGGGTCCTTGTTTTGCGCCGTATTTCTAAATGGCGTTCTTGTCGAAACTGCTTCATTTTATCTTAAAACCTCTCGAAAAGCACGAACAAAATACAGATGAGAGTTGGCCATCTTCTTTTGCTGATGACCTTGAACTTCGTGTTTTATATGGGTTTTAACCTCCACGGCATAACCTTTATTGTCTTTTTCCCAGACCTGCCATTCCACTTTAGCATTCGGCACCGACCAGACTATTGTATCCTCACCGCTGCCCTGCTCAGCGCTGGTTAACCTTCGTCTTAGCACTTTACCGTCTTTTAATTCATAACAGATATAACCATCTTTTGATTCAATCAGAAGAAGCTTATTATCTGTATGGTGTCCTGCAAACGATTCCGGCAATTGCCTCGCTGCGACAATGTCCCTGTGCATTTGTTTTAGCATACCGAGCAGCGTTGTGTTCTCCTGTATAACTCGGTAGGACCGCGGAATGTCGTTAATAAGCGTGGTGAAGACCGGTACAAGAGCGAATGAAGCGGATATAAAAAGAGCGAGCACCGCCAACAGCTCCAGCAATGAAAAACCCTTGCGCATCTTTAACGCTCCTCTTCAGCTAAGGGTTGCCCTTTTGCCTCGTCGTGCAAAATGGGGTCCCTTAAAATATATCGGGACAATTTAACTTTCACTTGTTTATGAAAGCTCCTGCCGCTTGTCGTTACCTCTAACAATTTCATCCCCGCCCATTGGCCGGTACCGCCTGACTTTTTGATAGAGACACTTAGCTTGGGCCAGAGTCGGTTAAATTCTTCGTCGCGGATTGGGCTGCCGGTTGCAGTTATGCTCTCGAGCTGCCCCTGGGCCGCTGCTATGCAGCGCTGCCTTACCAGCTGGCAGCGGTTGAACTTTGTAAAGCCATTCAGTGACAGTACCAGGCCCACAAGCAGAATCCCCAGGATACCAAACGCCGCCACTATTTCAGTAAATAAGAAACCGCTATATTTTTCATTTTTACCGGACACAGCTTTATCCCATTTATGATATTACGGCGTCACTAAGCTCGCCGTCTGATTAACAATCGCAACCAGTGGAGAAAAAAGAGCGTAAACTATAAAGCCAACCATTGCTCCCATAATAATTGTTACACCGGGCCAGATTATGAACCTGGCCAGGTTGACGCGATAGCTATAGTTTGAGCGGTAAAAAGATTCGAGTGTCTCAAGAATCGACAGTGTATTGCCCTGGTTTACCTTATCATCGAACGCCCACGCCAGCGGCCTGCCTAATTTAGTTGCTTTTGCTGAAGCGGCGATATTCTCGCCGGTCTCTACTTTTGACAGCCATCTTTGCAGTCGATTTTTGAAGCAATTGTTCACATCCAGACTGAGTGTATTTGAAATTGCGCCGTTGACGGTACAGCCGCTATTAAGCGACAATCGCAGCAGCTCAACGACCTGCACGAGCGAGTAATTCTTTTCAAACCAGTGCAGAACAGGCAAATGCCATTTAATAAAGTCGCCAATTCGCGAAAGCAAATACGGCTTTTCCGGACGACGAGCTCTGAACCTGATACGAATCGAAAGCGGAACCACCACAAAAACTATGAATGCAAGTACACTCCAAAACACCGCTGCTTTTTGGTACACAACGCAATTTACGATACTTAATAAAAATCGAGTGGCCGCCGGCAACTGTGCTTCACCCACCATTTCTCTTAAGACATCCATAAACTTCGGAATAACAAACTGCATTAATCCCAATACCATAATGAACGTAAAACTTATTAGTACTACCGGGTAAAGCAGACGGACAGGTCTGATTTTCCTGCGCTCGTCAACCTTGGCGGCCATATCGGCTTCAATCGCTTTAATCGCAGTTGGAAGCTGGTTAATCCGCTCGGCGGCAGCTATCATTGCCATCGCATAAGAGGGACATTTGGGAAAGCCGCGCTTGATAGACTCGCTCAATGAGTAGCCTTGAACAAGCCAATCTTTTATCCCCCGTAAGATTTTTGCACGGTTGTCAATTTGTCCGCTTGCCGCTGATTCCAGTGCCATAGGTAACGGCAGGTTCTGCCGCATACTCGAACCAATTGTCGAGAGAACGTATGCCGCAATCACCTGCCGCGATGTTAAGGCGTAGCTTATGACCAACATTACAAACAAAGCAAAGAACGCAGAGCCGACTATACCCAAAGGCCCAAACACAGCAGCCGCGGTTGCGAATAAGAGCAAAAATACAAGACCTATGAGTATCCATTTCGCCCACCTTTGGGGCCACTCTTCAGAATCCGGTTCGCGTCTTGATATTACCACAGCTGCCAGTGTCGCAACGAAAATAACAGGCGCAAATAATACAACTTCGAGCGTCTCTGAAAGAATGCCGGCGCACGCCACCAGAAGGCATGCGATTGGCGACGTAATCAGGGTAATGCCCGGCCTCTTAAAACCAAGGATTACATAGAGAACCAAAAGCGAAACCAATACTGCTATAGTTTCCATACCCTGACCAATTACATTGAAGTCATTGTCGTAATAAGTTTTATTATCGGCAAAAACATCGCAAGGACAGCCATTGCAATAAAACCGCCCACCACAACAATCATAATAGGCAGCAAAACCGCCTGCAATCTTGCCTGGCGATACCGCGCCTGCTCGCCATACATCTGGCCGAGACTATAGAGATTGTCCTGAAGTTCGTTACGTTGTGTGCCCAACTGCATTGAATACAGGAACAGTCTCGGTATAACTTTGCACGACGGGCCTGCTTCCACGATATTCGTCCCCTGCTCTATCTGGCCGGCCACCGCTTCGCTCTCCAGCAGGAGTCTTTCACTACCCGCTGCAGCGGAGCTTAATCTAAAACACGTCGGCATATCACAACCGGCCGCAACCATCATTGCCATTGCTTCCGCCATCTTGCTAAGCACGCTGCTGTGGTAAAGTTTGCCCAAAACCGGCAGCTTAAAAATAATCGATTCCTTAAACCTGCGACCTGCCGGAAACGACGAAAGTATCGAAAAGACAACAATTATTGCTGCAATAAAAAATCCTGCTGTTATCCAAAAAAGCGCTATGTTTTTTGCCATATTTAAGGACAACCTGGTTAGAAGAGGCAGCTCCATACCCTCTGCCATCTCTGTAACGATGGAGCCGAGATTGGGGATTACAAGCATAAATACCGCTGTTACGATAACCGCCGTCAGGGCCAGCAGCACTGCAGGATAACTGAACGCTTCAAAAATTATCCTCCTCGTTTGACTGGCCATTTCCAGATGCCTGTTCAGACTTGTCAGCATCTCGCTCAATCTTCCCGTTTCCACGCCTGCCTTTAGGATGCGTCCATACAAAGCTGGGAAACGCTTTTGTCTTTTTTCAAAGGCCTCCTCAATACTCACGCCCGCTTCAAGTTCGTCGGCAATGGCATTAATGAGTTTTCGCATCGACCTTGAGCCGACATCGTCGGCGAGTTCTCGCAGTCCTCTTTCAAGAGGTATTCCCGCCTGTGTGATTGAAGCAAGCTGCTGATTGAAAAGCATAAATTCGTTCCTGCCGATAGCTGTCCTGGGCTTTTTGGGTTTGGCTTTTTCAATGGAGTTTATCTCAAGCTGCATCTGTTCGAGTAGCTCGCCCGCTTCTTCCTGGCCGCCCGCTTCAATAGTGCCTCTCATCAATCTGCCTGCCGATGTAAGCGCGTTATATTCAAATGTCGCCATTTTCGGTTCCTCGCCCTTTAATAAAGTTATTCTCCTGAAACAACTCCAAAAACCTTATTCAGTTCCTCCTGCGTTGTAATGCCTTCATTTATCAATCGTTTACCGTCGGCGAGCATACTTGTATGACCTTTGGTTTTGAGGATGACTTCAAGTTCGTCGGCGTCAGCTTTTGCTAAAATGCCCTTTCGCAGTTCGCCCTCCAGTTGGACCATTTCCGCTATCAGCGCTCGGCCTTTGTAGCCGGTGTTAAAGCAGTTTTCGCATCCGCCCGTTTCAAACAATCCTGTCTTTTCAACCTTTTTCTTGCATTTGGCGCACAGTCTTCTGACAAGCCGCTGGTTCAGAACTGCTGAAACGCTTGACGTTACCTGGTACGGCTCAATACCCATCTCGAGCAGCCGTAAAAATGCCCCTGCCGATGTGCCGCTGTGCATTGTACTCATCAGCAGGTGTCCTGTCAGTCCTGCTTCGATAGCGATTTTAGCGGTCTCGGCGTCCCGGATTTCTCCAATCATCAGAACCTGCGGGTCCTGTCGGAGCAGAGACCGCAGAGCGGTGGGAAAGGTCATCTCGCCGTGAGGCGTAATCTGCGTTTGTGTAACACCTGCGATTCGGATTTCCACAGGGTCTTCAAGAGTTACAATACTCCTGCCGGGAAAATGTTTCAGGATATGACGCAACAGGGCTGCAAGAGTCGTACTCTTTCCGCTGCCTGCCGGGCCGGTCAGAAGTAGAACACCGTGGTTTTTCGCTGCAATTTCTTTCAACGTTGTATATATGTCTTTCGAAAAGCCCAAATGCTCCAATTCCGTAAGCTCTTTATTCTGGTAGAACAGCCGCACAACTGCCCGCTGGCCGTGGATTGTTGGAAAGACGGCGAGCCGTTGGTCGATGACGCCGTCGTCTTGGGATTTTCCGATTTCAATGCGCCCTTCCTGGGGTATATCGTTGCGATAGGTCAGAAGACCGCCCAGAACTTTCAGCCGGGCAATTACGTTGTCGGCTAAGGATTGGGGCACTTTCTCGACAGTCTCCAGAACTCCATCGAGACGAAATCTCACACCTAATTCGCTGCCGGTGGGCTCAAAATGCACATCACTGGCGCCGCATGTTACGGCCTTTTCGAGCAAATCATCCACTAAAAACACCACATCCTGGGCGCCGCTTTTATCATCGTAAGAACCGCTTTTGTAAGTACTTACGTTCATAATGTTCATATTTCCCATAGCTTGACTGCGGCAAATGCCGCGGGTCTAAGTACTTGCATCCGAGAATAAGACGCACAAGCGCCCGGGAACGTTACCTGAAAAATCACTTTTTCTGCTTCAATTCCGAAATTTTATGTTAACATATTGATAGGGTGTGCGTCTTAATAGATAGAACAGGTTACAAAACAAGCGAAGACAGGTGGTTATGGCTGGTAAGGCGGTCAGTTACGGGCTGATTTGGGATTTTGCCATCGCCCAATCCATTGATGAAAGCCAACGATGGGTCCTCTCTGCAATGCAGCGATATGGGCAGCAATTGGTCACAATGCTCTGGAGGGTACTTGGCAATGAACAGGATGTGTGCGACGCCTACCAGGATACCTTTCTTCGCCTCGCTCATTACGAAGGAAGACGCAGGCCGGAACATATTAAAGCCTATGTCTTCCGTACGGCGACCAACACGGCAACATCAATGTTAAGGCACAGGAGTGCCGAAAGTAGGGTCATTGGACGCCATTTTGCAAAAGAAGCACGAAGTGGAAACCCTGTAAGTTCCCCTGCAAATGAGCTTGATTCGAAATATCTGCAGGAGACTTTAAGATGCTGCATAGCCCAGTTGCCTGAACATCTTCGCAGCGTGATAACCCTGCGCGACCTCGCAGAGCTTTCTTACGCACAGATAGGGGCAATGTTAGGCATATCGGCGGCGACTGCAAGAGTTTACAGGTGCAAAGCGCTACAATTATTAGCGGTGTGGATGAGTAAGGGAAAAGAGAAAGGAAAATGACAAGAATAAACAAAAATAACAAGTGCAGACAAATCAGGACCTGGCTGTATAAAACTATGAGTGCTCGGTTTGCTCCCGATGCGGACTGGGTGCAAAACCATATTGCGAATTGCCAAAGATGCCGGCGGCGAATGGCGTCCATCGGAAAGGTTAATCTTGCACTATCAATTATCAAATCTCAACCTCACAAGCTTGATTTGTTGATGCGTGCCAATACAAAGGCCATCGGCGTTCTGAAAAGAAGTCTTCGCGAAGTGCCGAAAGCTCAACGGCTAAAAACCGTACAACCTGAACCTAAATTGCTGGAAAGGTGGAGCAGGTACAAACACGCTGCGACAAACGCGGCGGCCTGTATCGCAATCGTCTTTCTTATGAAGACCGGCGTCTTCTCATCTATGCACAAGTTCCAGGCAGAAGGTCAAAAAGCAATAAGACAGTATTATACCGCTCAGGTAGGCCAGGACCTCGCCGATGAAATTTTCTCCGCTTAGCCGGCGACACCCTTACGTCCGCAAACGTAAAGAAACGTCCGTTTTTGGCAGCCGGCACTTCAACCATTTGCGCAGGGGTTTAAAAACAAAAATCAAATTTCTTGAAATTTTCTTTCCTCTTTCACAGTAACCACTTGCGAAAATCCACGCAATAAAAACACCACAATTTTCAACCAAAATAATCAATACTTGTCCTGAGGGAACTCGAAGGAATCCATAATCATTTAAACTGTCATCCTGAGTGGAGTCCGAAGGCGTCCCTGGTTTTCATAATCCTTTGTTGAATAGAAGTTTAATTTCATTCTGGCTTTTCGGAATTTGGGTTTGATTGGGTTTGTTTTCACCAAGTTTCCAATTGGATTTATTTTCATAAGCCACTGTATGAATAGACTTTACGTTCATTTGAGCATCCGGCAAATTGGGTTTGTTTTGCATAAAAGAGTGTATCCCAATAACCCGTTCTATTGCGGCCGGCTGCAAAGCCCGATGACTGCGTTGTCGGCCAAAAACGTTCTCAACGTGGCGAAAGCCACGCCTCCGAGCATTTTTGACCTGCCGCCTTGGCCTCGAACTTTTCGCTCGGCCTCTTAACGAACCGGTCATTCGGATAAACTCTCGTGTCATAATTGGTACACGGTTAAATGGTAAATTGGGTAATTGGTTAAATAGTTCATTGTTCATAGTTCATAATTCGTAGTTCGTGGCTCGTCGCTCCTGTCTCCTG
>JGI10211J34971_10000335_pt1 | contig 37831 bp, 38 predicted proteins | sample Etolagsediment_FD_34971 | JGI IMG/M metagenome (IMG submission 34971)
TCCGGGAAAAGCACGACAGCTTGTTCAGGCCAAGGCCGTTATCTGCCACGTGGCGACACGACTCTACCGGATACCGGGAACTGAGGTCGGAAAAGTCATGAGCTACACCCCTTCTGCAACAAGCAGAGCTGCAGAACGGGGGAGGGAGATTATGATAAAAAATGAGGAATTGCGGGAGTTGTTGCAATAATATCAAAATATCAACAACGTCCCCTAAGACACCCTAAGATTCCACTGCCCTACCCGGTCAGTAAAAAAAATAATCTAATTATTGACATTAATATAACCAGTTGCCATACTGAAGGTATAACTACTACCACACTAGGAGGTGTTCCATGGCATCTAGCGTAAAAACAGCTATATCGATTCAAGAGGAATTGTTTAAGGAAGTTAACAAGTTGGCAGACGAGCTGCACGTTTCTAGAAGCAAACTCTTTGTAATGGCAGTTCAGGATTTTATTAAAAAAAATGAGAGTCACATCTTGCTTAAGCAAATAAACAATGCTTTCAGCGACTGTCCCGATTCGGAAGAAATCAAGGTCCATGGCCAAATGCGCAAAAAACAGATTGAAAACCTTGAGAGTGAATCATGGTAATTGAACAGGGAGAAATTTATTGGGTTGACCTTGGTGAACCAACTGGTTCAGGGCCTGGCTATAAACATCCCCATGTTGTAATCCAAAACAACTTATTCAATGCCAGCAAAATAAACACAGTTGTTATGTGTTCACTCACATCCAATTTAAAAAGGGGCCTATCGCCTGGGAATGTAGGTTTGAAAAAAGGTGAAGCCAACCTGCCCAAAAAGAGTGTTGTGAATATTACCCAAATTTATACCGTCAACAAAACCGACCTATCAGAGAAAATTGGCAAGCTGAATGACGAAAGAGTAAAGGAAATTCTCTCTGGAATTCAGCTTCTTACTGAACCAAGAGACCTGTAACCACTCCACCAAAACAAAAAAACTGCTTAGCTGTTCAGGTAAATAGGCTGAAGGTATGAATTCTTTGTGGCGCATTCCCGATTTTCTGGATCTCGAATATTTTTTCATTCAGGACAAACAACTGGAAGAAGAAGAGGGCGCAGCTGTGCTGCGTGACAGGGATCGGAATCTCTACCTCAATGTAATTGGCGGAGATGTGACGGATGCAGAGCCTGAGCGTGAATGGCTGATTTATCGCTGGCTGCAGGAACGGAGATGTCTGGAAAATCAGGAACAGGGTGGGCAGGCTCTGCTGCCGGGAAGGATGTGGTATGAACTGTATGGCCTGTTCTGGTCACTGTTTTCCTTTCTGGCCCTGGCCTCGGGTGCCGGGCTTGCCTGGTCGTTTCTCAGTTATTCCGGGGAGCAGCCGGTAAATGTGTCCCTTTTTTTTCTTGTCTTTGTCGGATTCCAGGTCTGTTTTCTGCTTCTGTTACTGTTGGTGTGGGGCTACCGCAGAGTACGCGGCTTTGATCTCCGTTCTTCATTATTGCTTTCTCTGGTAAGCAGGGGGCTGAACAGCTTTCTTTTCAAAATACGACGTTACGGCTTTGAGAATATGGCGGGGCACCGCAGATCTCAATTTGCAGCGGCTCTTGCTGCCGTCCGTACCCGTGGCAAGGGCTACGGAGCGCTGTTTTCCTGGCCTCTGTTTCTTCTCTTTCAACTCTTTGGGATTGCCTTTAATTTTGGAGTACTTGGGGTGCTTCTGGTCAAGGTGGCAAGTTCGGATATGGCCTTTGGCTGGCAGTCCACCATTCAGGTTTCGTCTCAGTTTGTAGCTCGTCTTGTCCAGTGGCTTGCCCTGCCATGGTCCTGGCTGCTGGGGCCTGCAAGCTATCCCGGTGCTGCCCAGATCGAAGGAAGCAGGATGGTGTTAAAGGATGGCTTCTATCATTTGATAAGCACTGATCTTGTTTCCTGGTGGCCTTTTCTCTGTCTGGCGATCTGCTGTTACTGCCTGCTGCCCCGGATAGCTCTTTTTATGCTTGGTACCTTTGGGCGTAAGCGTGCTCTGAGAAGGGTTTCATTACAGCGACCGGATCATAATCAGCTCCTCCATCGCCTTCTCTCCCCCCGGCTTGAAACCCGTCCGCAGGTGCAGGTTGTCTCCAGTGACCCTCTTCCGAACACCATGCAGAGAGAGGAGGAAGAACCCCGGACTGTAAATGGAGAGCTCCTCGTTCTTGTCCCCGATGAACTCTTTGATGACTGTGATACGACCGCAATGAAACGGCTCTGCCAGGAGGTGTTCGGATACGGCGTTGCTGGAACACTGCGGATTGATGATGAATATGGTGAAAGCAGCCCGATCTTTTCACAGCTGCGGCCTGAACCGGATGGCGATTGTTTCCCCCTGCTGATTCTGCAGGAGGCCTGGCAGCCGCCCATTCAGGAAATGCTGCATTTTCTCCGGGAGCTTCGTCTCCACTGTGGCAAAGAAACGGTCATTATTGTGGGACTCATTGGAAAAACGGATCCGAGTACCATTTTTACCCCGGTAACGAAGATGGATCTCCAGGTCTGGCGTGAGAAAACAGCCATACTGCTGGACCCCTGTCTTCAGGTAAGCCCCCTGGTGAAGAGATGATAGAAGAGAAGAAAATTCCTGAATTTGCGGTGATCGGCCATCCGAACGAGGGCAAGTCTTCGGTATTGTCTACCCTTGCTGAAGATGATTCCGTACGTATCAGCCCAATGCCGGGGGAAACCAGACAATGTCAGATTTTCCCGGTCACTATTGATGGCAGGGAAATAATCAGATTCACCGATACCCCGGGTTTTCAAAATCCGCGAAGGACACTGCAGTGGATGCAGGAATACCAGGGAAATGATGATACCCTGATAGCAGATTTTATTGCCGCTCACATTGGTGATCCCGATTTTAAGGATGATTGTGAACTTCTGCAGCCACTGTTGCGGGGGGCTGGGATTATCTTTGTTGTCGATGGCTCAAGGCCGCTTCGTAATATGGACAAAGCGGAGATGGAGATTCTGCGTCTCACCGGCTGTCCGCGCATGGCGATTATCAATTGCAAGGTTGAAGAAACGGGATGGCTGGGGAAGTGGCAGTTGGAATTCAGAAAACATTTTAACTCCATCCGGATTTTTAACTCCTGCCGGGCCACTTACCAGGAACGTATTGCACTGCTGGAGAGCCTCAAGGGGATCGATCAGAATCTGCAACCCATAGTTGATCAGGTGATAATTGCTTTTAAGAATGACTGGCAGCAGCGTAACACCCAGGTGGTGGAGCTGCTGCTTGGTCTTGTGGAAGAGGGGCTTACTTACCACCGCTCTGTATCGTTGCAGCCAGGAGATGACGAAGGGGCTTTGAAGAAAAAAATCCACGGACAGTATGAACATTTCCTTCGCCAGCAGGAGAAGAAGTGCCAGCAACAGATGCGGGATCTCTATAAACACAATATCTTCAACCTCGATCTGCCGCCTCACTCCATTCTTCAAGAAGATCTGTTTGCAGAAAAAACCTGGGAGTTTCTTGGGTTGAGTTCTTCACAGCTGGTCATGGCAGGAGCATTGGGTGGTGCTGCCGTTGGTGCCGGTATTGATGTGGCTGCTGCCGGACTTTCCTTTGGGGTTTTTTCAACCATTGGCGGGATTGTGGGGGCTGCAGGGACAGCACTGAAGGGACGAGAATTTTTGTCAGGCACACGCCTTTTGGGGATGCGTCTTGATGCGCAGCAGCTGACGGTTGGGCCGGTAAAAAATATCCAGCTTCTTTTTGTGTTGCTTGATCGACAGTTTCTCTTCTACAGCCATATCATTAACTGGGCTCACGGACGGAGAGATTACCAAACCTCGTCCTCCGATGATGCTATGCTTCCTGCAAAAGTGGGCTACAGTGCCGATTGGAACAGAGAGGAGCGTAAGGTCTGCAATCGTTTTTTTGAAATAGTGCAAAAAAACGAACACTCGGAACAGGATGCTGAGATTCGTGTGGCTATGGCTACTCTGCTCAGGAGAACGTTGGAGAAAATATCCCTTGTAAGAGAGGTTTCGTAAATTATTGTATATGGTTGTCTGTATTTCTGGAGAAAAAACAACCTGAAGTAAACTGTTAGAGGGAATCTAATGGAAGGCTATGGTGCTCAGATATGCTAAGTGTGTTTCGTTTCCTCCTTTTCTGCGTCCTTCTGTGTCCTTTCGGTGCAGAGGCCCGCTCTCTCTTCTGGCAGGATATTGAAGTCAAGGCAACCCTGGATGGTGGTGGACGTCTTCATATTCAAGAGCAGCAAACTATTGTGTTCTCGGGTGACTGGAATGGTGGCGAACGGATATTTCGTGTCTTTCCTGGTCAGAAGATGAAATTCGAGTCGATCAGCAGGCTTGATGCCAATGGTCGAAATATCCCGCTACAGCGTGGTAACCTCCAACTGGTAGATCACTGGGATCATAACGGGCAGACGGCAATCCGCTGGCGTTCGCGCCTTCCTTCCGATCCTGTTTTTAACAATACCTCCATCACCTATATTCTTCGTTACAGCCTGAGCCATCTTTTGCTTCCTGAACAGGGCAACTATCTGCTGGATCATGATTTCTGTTTTCCGGATCGGTCAGGAATTGTTAAGAAATTCCGTTTGGAACTGACCTTTGACCCTGTCTGGCAGCAATCACCGATTTCTCTGGTTCGTAATAACATAGCTCCCGGAGAGGGAGTTGTGCTGCGTCAGAAGCTAAGCTTTTCAGGAGAAAAAAAGCCTACGACCTACACAAAACAGGCCCCACTTCCTCAGGCAACTCCCGCCCTGCCACCGCCTCCAGCTGCCACCTGGATCCGTCTCTTGCTGTTACTCTTTTTGGTTGCCTGGATTGCAACAAAGATACGTGGTTTTTTTCAATGGGAAAGATCCCTAAATCGTTTTGCACCGCTCCCGTCGACATCCCTTGTGGATGAGCAGTGGCTTGAAAAAGAGCTCTTCGTCCATAAGGCGGAGGTGGTTGGGGCTACCTGGGATAAAACAACCTCTACTGCGGAAGTGGCAGCGGTTCTTTCCAGAATGGTACAGGAGGGGAAAATGGAGAGTTGGATGAAATCCTACCTGATTCCTTTCTTCAATATTAGTATCCCCGGTATTCCTCCTGTTTTGTATCTGAAAATCCTGCAACCCAGGGAGTCGTTCTCCGGCTATGAATACAAACTGGTTAAAGGGCTGTTTGTTGATGAAAGCACAGATACCACCGATACCAAAACCATTCGTGAATATTATCGCAAAAAACGAAAGACATTTGATCCAGTGCTTAAAATACAGGAACCCCTGCAAAGGCAGATGAAAAAGCTTGTCGATGAAAGGAATTCTGTTCTTGGAATGATCTGGATACCTACGGTACTGTTAGGTGTCGCTGGTTGCTTTCTTTTACTTGGGAATGCCTTTCTGCATCAGACCGAATTTGTCCCGTTGCAGGTTGCCGCTATGGTAGGACTCGTTTTTTCATGGCTTCTTGGCTTTGTGTTTGCCTACAGCTATCGTCATTCTGTTCTCTCGCTGAAGGTACGGTTGGCTGCGATAATCTTTTCTCTCTGGTTTATTCTGATAGATTTTGCTGTGCTCTTATTCTTTCCGGCGTCCAGTCTGCTCCTTTTCGGACTGTTTTGCCTGGCACTGTCTTTCAGCAACAATATTATTAACCTCTCCAAATCCAGGGAAAGTAAAGAAGGGCTTGTTTTACGAAGAAATTTTGCCGCGGCCAGAAACTTTTTCAAACAGGAGTTGGCTCAGAAGAATCCCAGGATCAAAGACGACTGGTTCCCCTATCTCCTCGCCTTTGGCCTGGGGATGGACGTTGATTCATGGTTTCGAAAGTTTGGTGGCAGCGTAGGTCATCTCAGTTCAACGGGAATTGGCAGTGGTTCGTCGACATCAGGTTTTACCGGTGGTGGTGGGGCCTTTGGCGGTGGCGGAGCGAGTGGCTCATGGAGTATGGCGGTGGGCTCACTTACTGCAAGTGGTGGTGGATCCTCATCCGGTGGCAGTAGTGGTGGTGGCAGCTCAGGTGGTGGTGGCGGAGGTGGTTGGTAGACTCCTGTTTCCCGTATGAGCAGCTACCTCAACTCTTCGGAGATGCGGAACAGCTCCTAGGCTGTTTCCTGAAGGCGAACAGCGCACAGATAGTCCAGCATTGCCGGATCCAGTAATTCATTAAAACGTACCGCAAAACCGGTAGCTGTATCAAGAGCCCTTTCCACAATGCGAACCACCTTCCCATGTCCCCTGATCAGCTGCAGGCCGTACTCATCAAGAATTTCGAAGCTGATTGTTTCGTTCAGCCTTGGAAGATGCAGGGTGTGTACAAATGCTCCGCCTTTGCTGACATCCCGTAATGATACGGTATAGGCAATACCCGTGAGGGAAGTTTTGATTCGTAGGTTTCCATTGGCCGGGTTGCTTTGATGTTTCCTCTGTTCCTTTGACATGGTTAGACTCCACTTGTCAGTTTGAGCGTGAGCGTTGCGGTACTTCTCCAGAACAAAAAAAAAGAGTGCTGTGTGAAAATACTATCACAACCATGAGTATAAGTACAAGTGGTTGTGATTGTCTAATGAGGCTGTTTTAATTTGGATAATATCCGGTGCTCTGAAGCAGTGGTGTCTGCATCCGCATGACTGCTGTGGCCGTCAGGGGGATTACCGGATCCTGATCTTTGTCCAGACAGACGGGATCGTCAGCCCATTTCCCTGAAAAACCGGGGGACTTTTTGTGGCAGATAAAGGTGTTGAATATCAATTTATTCACAAAGGGGACGTAGAGTGGGTACCAGTAAGTCACACGGAGATGGAGGAGGTTCGCATCCTGCAGAGATATCTGTTCCTTCCCCTTCGTTTTTGAGGAACGGTATCTGAGATTGTCATTGGGCAGTGCTGCGTCGGAGGCAAAACTGAGGAATGTTGCGTCAGAGGGATTGAGTCGTTCAATACGGATCAGTTTGTTTGAGGTGTCAAACTCTTTGTAAATCTTGTCGCGCGCCATCTGGAAGGCTTCAATCTGATCCCCGGCAGTGGCATTGGGATCCCGTTTTTTTCTCAGATCCGGGTCTGATTCAAAGTAGCTGTAGAGCGGAGCCAGTCCTCTGGCAAATCCTTCCTTGACTTCATCGAATTTCCCCTGTCCCAGAGTTCCAGCACGTACAGCCTCAAAGGCCGCATAATTGAGAGTTATCTTGGCGTGGTATATAAGGGCAAATTGGATAGCCCCGAAAATAAGCAGCAGCATGACGGGCAGGATAATCAGAAATTCGGCCATACTCTGCCCCGAATTTGAGAGAAGTCTTGCCTGAAAACTGAAATCGGGCCTGTGTCTATTTGTCTTCTGGAGGTTCATTGCCATGTTCGAGTAGGAGAAACAGGCCTTCCCGCATATTTTTCCCCTGTTTTCCGAGGGGGCTACCCGTGTCCGTGTAGGTTTGCATATCGACGAATGTTTTCAGTGCCGTCTGGGTCTGAACAAAGCCCATATTATACCATGCCTTTACATGGGTGGGGTCGCGCAGCAGCGCGTTCTGATAGGCAGATATAGCCAGTTGCGGATTCTGCGATCTGGCATAGGCATTTCCGAGACGAAACCAGAATTCCACGTCTTCCGGGGCATTTTTTACCAGGATTTCAAATTTATCTGCGGCGCTGTCGTATTCCTTATTATCATAGGCCATATATGCTTCTTCACGGATACGGGTCAGGTCTTTTGTGGCACAACTCGTAAGGATAAAAAACAGCAGGAAACTGAGACGGGAAATACTCTTCAGTGTTATCATTGCAGTGGCTCCCAGAGGAGGGTATCTCCCGTCTGAAGACCTGATATGTCAGTTTGACCGGCCATGAGTTCAAGGACAGATGAGGCTTTTGCTGATCGAGAAAAACGCTGTGGCTTCATATTGGGACGGATGGCCAGAATACGATTGTCGTTGCTTAAAAAAATAACATCTATTGGGAACTTCATGAAAAAGGTGTGGATGGAGTTACATGGGCTGATGAGCATACCGTGTCCTTCTTCAAGTCCTGTGCATCCCAGCAATCCCCGGCCACGTTCAAAGAATGTTTCGGTTTTTCTGATGTAGTAGAGAGATGTTTCAGGTGAAGAGTTGATGCTGATCTTTCCGGTAATCAAAAATAGCCTCCCTGAATAAACTTAATGGCAATGGGAAATGCCAGTACGATAAAGGTCGTTGGGAAGATAAAAATAACCAGTGGGCCGATAAGCTTGACCGGTGCTTCCATCGCTTTCTTTTCTGCCCGTTGAAAGCGTTCACTGCGGCGTTGCTCTGCCTGGATCCGCAGGACCCCAGCCATGCTTGATCCCATTTTTTCAGCCTGTACCACGGCGTTTACAAAACTGCTTATTTCATGGATGTCCAGTCGTTTGGCCATTCGCTTTAAGGCTCTGGTCCTCGGGATTCCGGAACGCATATCGCGGAGTACGATGCCAAATTCTATTACCAGTGGTCCTGCCGGACCCTTGGTTCTTGCCTGGGCGATGGCTCCTGAGAAATTCAGCCCGGCTTCCACTGCCATGGTGATAAAATCCAGGTAGGCAGGCAGGGTGCGCAGGACAGCATCCACCTGCTTCTTACGAATGTCTCTGAGCCAGATATCCGGATAAAAGAATCCAAGTGCGGGAAGAACAATATAGAGGATAGGATTCCATTCCGCGAGGAGTGTTATCAGGATGTAGCCTAAAAGGAGTGCCACAGATGCCGCAATAATGCGAAGAGCGATAAACTCTTCAGCGATCATCATATGGCCGAGTCCATTGCGTTTCAGGCGTTCTTCAACACTTTCGAGGTAGGAGAATGGAATCCTGGAACAGCCGTAATAGGCAACAATACGAGCAAGAGGCCAGATGAAATCCAGGAACGGGGGGAGAGGATCCATAAATTCACGATCCTCTTCGGGAACCAGTTTGCTTAGCTGCAGAACCCCCATAAGGGTGAAGAGGATTGATGCCGACACGCAGAAGCCCAGTATGATGTTATATAAATTTTCAGTCATTACACGTCAATTGCTGTGATTTTTCTGATGGCTATAAACCCGAGTACCTGCATGCATACAATCGTTGCCAGAACCATCCATCCTATTTTGGTGGTGAACATCTGGCCCATGGCAGCCGGTTCCAGTTTCATCAGGGCGACGATGAGAAAAAGAGGGAGGGTGGACATCACAATTCCCTGCAGTTTCCCCTGCGAGGTGAGACTGTCTATCTTCCCTTCCATGACAAGTTTTTTTCGAAGAGTTTCAGCAAGAGATTCCAGGGTTTCGGCAAGATCTCCACCAATTTCACTGGATATGCGAATGGCTGACAGAGAAAGGGATAAATCCTCGAGAGGTACCCTGCGCTCCAGATTGTCAAATGCTTTGTCCCGGTCGAGCCCAAGTTTTCGTTCACGGACATAGAGACCGAATTCCTGAGAGAGTGGAGGTGAACTTTCCTTGATAAGGCTATCGAGAGCAATGGGCAGGCTGGATCCAGATCTGATGGATCCGGCAACCATGACAAGGGCATCCGGCAACTGCTGTTCAAACTTCTTCAACCGTTTTTTGATCATCTCCTTGAGGATCAGGTAAGGTGAGAAGAGTATGACGAGAAATGTGAGTATGCCGAGTGAAATATCTCCCGAGAGGCTTCCAGCAATAATGGGGAAGATGAGAAGCGCCGTAATATAATAATAAAAATAGTTAGAGATATCGATGAAGAGAAAAAGTTCGGAGAATTTGTTTGTTGTTAGTTCTTCGACGGTATCCTTGTAGTAGGTCAATTTGTCATACATCTTGAGAAAAAAGAGCCAGGCAAAAATTCCTGTAGAGACGGCCACAAGAGAGGCGATGATAATATTTGCAATCATAGTCGTATTTACTCGAATATACTCATGTCAACAGTTATGCCCTGCTGCCGCAATACCTCGTAAAATTCCGGAACGCGTCCAGTGGCCTTGTATTCTCCTATAACGTTACCGTCCTTATCAAGTCCGTTTTGTTTGTAAATGAAAATGTTCTGCATCTGCACCACTCCGGTTTCCATACCGGTGATCTCCGTAATATGGGTGATCTTGCGTGTTCCATCAGAGAATCGTGACTGCTGTACAACAACATGGACCGCCGAAGCAATCTGCTCCCGGATAGCTTTTTCAGGAAGGTCCATTCCGGCCATCATCACCATCACTTCAAGGCGGGAGACAAGATCCCGCGGAGAGTTGGCGTGGACAGTTGTCAGGGAGCCGTCGTGCCCTGTATTCATGGCCTGAAGCATATCAAGGGTTTCTCCCCCTCGACATTCCCCGACAATAATACGATCGGGGCGCATGCGGAGACAGTTTTTTACCAGATCCCGGATGATGATTGCCCCTTTGCCTTCCATATTTGCTGGTCTGGCTTCAAGAGATACCACATGTGGTTGACCAAGCTTTAATTCGGCAGAATCTTCCACCGTGATAATCCGTTCATCGTGGGGAATAAAATCTGAGAGAACATTGAGGAATGTGGTTTTGCCACTGCCAGTTCCCCCTGAAATAATAATATTCTTTCGATAGTGAACGGCTTTTTCGAGAAAATCTACCATCTTGTTGGAGATCGATCCAAATTGGACAAAATCATCAATGCTCAGTTTTTTTCTGGAAAATTTCCGAATGGTAAGGCAGGGACCTTTTATGGCAAGGGGCGGAATGATGGCATTAATTCTCGAGCCATCCTTCAGCCTGCCGTCGACCATGGGGGAACTTTCGTCAATTCGTCTCCCCAGGGGCGAAACAATACGTTCAATGACGGCAAGGACGGCATTATCACTGCTGAATGTTATGTTTGATTTGTGGAGTTTACCATGGGTTTCGTAGTAGATTGAGTCGTAACTGTTCACCATGATTTCGGTGATCGAATCTTCGGCGAGGAAATCTTCGAGAGGCCCGAGTCCTATGGCTTCATCGATGACCTCCTTGGCAAGTTTTGCACGGTCAACTTCGGGAGGCAGGCTCCTGGCCATTTTCCCTATTATGTCATTCACCAGCGACCTGACGGTTTCACTGAGTTCGTCATCGTTCATGGCCTGCACATCAGTACGGCGCAGGTCCATGGCGTTCATGAGTTTGTCGTGGATGCGTTTGTGCCATATAAAACGACGGTCATCTCTGCCCGGTGCAGCCAGTCCATCTTCGGCCCCCTGTCGAACCCCAAATGTTCTGCGGAGCGAGTTTTTCGGTTCGGATGGTTCTTTCTCCGGTTTCTCCATCATTTCGTTTGCTGTGGCTTCAGGCTCACTTGCTGGTGGCTCGCTCTGTTGTGCTGGGGGAGGTGATGCTGAGGGTTGTTTTTCTGAGCTTACTGATATCCTGAATGTACCGATGGTGATAGTGTCTTTAGCCAGAAGCGGACCAAATGTTGTTATCGTCTCTCCGTTGACTCGCGTTCCGATGCCGGATGAAGTGTCACTGACATAGATCCCATCCTCTTTTTCAATCAGTTGGGCGTGAATTCCGGCAATTCGCCAGCCACTGAGTTGAACCAGGTTTTTTCCGGAACGACCAATGCCACACTCTGCTTTCGTGCATTGCAGGGTCTCAAGAGTGCTGCCCTTGTCGTCATGAATTATGATGTCAAACATTTTTCAGAGTATTCCTGACAATGAGAGTTGATTCAATCTACCAGTTCATGGCCTTTAACAATTTCATCAAACTGTTTCTGAATACGTGCCGCCTCGCTAAGCTTACTGGAGTTTACTGTTGACGAAGCGTCGTAAACATATGGTGTTACGAAGATGACAAGTTCTGTGAGCTGGTTTTGAAAGTCCTGTGAACGAAACAATGGGCCGAGGATGGGGGTGTCGCCCAGCCATTTCACTTTATTGAAGTCGTTATGGGCAACATTCTGAACAAGTCCCGCCATAACAAGAGTCTCACCAACCTTGAGACTGACATCCGTTGATGTGTTGCGGGTCAGGATACCCACGTAATCTCCGAAATTCTGGCCATGGTCAATATTGCTGATCTCCGTTTCAATATGGGCGAGAATATTATCACGGTCATCGACTAAAGGCTCAATATTCAGCATGATACCATATTTTTTGTATTCGACGTTTACCTGGCCCATGCTGGAAGTTGTGGCGATTGGATATTCTCCGCCAGCATGAAATGTTGCTTTGCCACCGGATCGGGTGCTCAACTGCGGTTCTGCAAGGATAACACCGTCGCCATTCTGCAGAGAGAGGTTGATAACAGAGGTGACACCCGTGGCTATACCAAAGTAGCCTCTGGATGTTGTGAGGTCTGTGCCGCCAGGCTTGGTAAGAACCGATGAAGTACTATTGTCATTGAGGAGGGTTCCGCCGTTTCGTGATGACTCCACTCCAAAAACAAGTGAAGGTCCGGTGAGCCCGGTCATAAGGTTTCCCCAGTTGATTCCAAGCTTCTGGGTAACGCTCTTACTGAGTTCCATGATTTTGACCTTCATGTAGATCATTTTCCCTGCTACAGCGGCATGTACCCTGGTCAGATTCATGATGTTCTGGTACTTTTGCTCGATAATGGCGATGAGGGGAGAAAACTCCTTACTTATTTCACCGGAGAGAACGGTGTAGCCGCCAATTTCCCGAACCGTCAGGTTTGGGATGTCTTTAAGTAACAGGGAAACTTCTGATTGAATGTCTCTGGCGGTGACCAGGTCGAGAACATCACCATAGCGCTTGAGAATACGGTCGAATTGAGACTTGTCTTTTTTATGAATCTTTCCCTTGATAACGGTTAGATCGCCGATTCGTATGGGCTTGATTCCCTGGAAAGTACTGAGAAGAGAGACGAGTTCCTCGTAGTCATCAAAGACTTTTTTTTCGTTGACCACGATGTCAAAGTCTTTTTCCTGACCATCCTTCAGCCAGAGGTGCATGGTGGTCGCTCCCACGGAATCAGCAAGGAGTACCAGCTGGCCCTGAGGGAGGATGGAGTTGCTCGCCACCGCAGGATTTCCTATAGCCACACGTTCTATCGCATCAATTTCCAGAACCTTTACTTCTCCAAGAAACATGGTTACGGCTTCGCGGGCACTGCTTTCCTGTGGAAAGCTGATGAAAAGGAAAAGAGTGCAGAGTAGCAGTGTTGGGAAAATGGGTCGTCTTCCAGGGGGAAGAGTGTGTGTGTCAGATGATGTCATCATTTCTGTCCGTATATAAAAAAATTAGCGTGGAGATTGATAGTGCACAGTCCTACTCTTTTGAACTCTGAGAATTTTTATTCTCTATTTGTATTGTAAACGTTTTTGCCGGTCCATCACTCCTGCCACCGATGATGTATTCAACTTCATAGGGACTGAATGTGGAGAGGTTTTTTGGAGACCCCTTACGGATATTTTCGGCAAATGCAGGATCGATTTTTCCGGTAACTCCTGCGAGAATTACACCGTTGCTCTTTGCTGCTCTGGCTATTGCATCCTGGGTGAAAATTTCCTGTGGAGTGAGGAGAGAGCCGTCTTTATTGCGCAGTTTTCCGTCTTTGTCAACATAGGCACCTTTTATAATGGTACCGTCCCGAGTTCGTACCTTGCCGTCTTTTCCAACGGTTACAAGATCTTTTGCGCTATAGACTTTTCCGTTTTTGCCTGTCAGTGTGTTGTCAGCATTTTGGGTGAATCCCTCTGAGGCCATCAGGGATTCTGCCGCTTTCTCCTGAGCCTTCGCGAGCTGAGTCCGGTTGACGATATCTGCAGCTGTAAGCAGGTTGCCGTTTTCGTCCCGTAGTTTTCCGTCCTTATCCAGATGAACCCCGTGGAGGATCGTTCCGTCCTTGCTACGAACCGTTCCATCTTTATCAACGCTTACAAGATCTTTTGCTGTATAGGTCTTGCCGTTGGCATCGGTTACGGTGCCGTTTTTGTTTTCTTTGAATCCCTCGGTGGCAGCGAGAATGTCGGCAGCATTCATCTCTTTTCCATCTGCATTGTAGAGCTTACCGTCCTTGCCCATATGCACACCTTTAAGGATTGTACCATCCTTGGCGCGGACAATTCCGTCAGGTCCTACTGTGACAAGGTCTTCAGGGTTGGCCAGTTTGCCATCCGCGGTTCGCACATTGCCATCTTTGTCTACGGTCATGGCAGCCACAGGAGAGTCTGTCAGGCGAACGTTACCATCCTTCCCTACTCGTATTTGATCAGCCGTTACTATTCGGCCATTGCTGGTACGTACCTGGCCATCTTTCCCCACGGTGAGTCCGGAAATAATATGACCGTCGGGAGTAACGACATTGCCGTTCTTGTCGACAAGAAAGCCACCTTTGGTTGTTGTGTAACCGTTACTGCTGAGGACATTACCATTTGTATCCACCAGTGTTCCATTTTTTCCGGGTATCAGGCTTGCAGTGTCAATCAGTTTTCCATTTTTGGTCCTGATGTGGCCATTGGCATCAACCATCAGATCTCTTCCGGAGAGCACAGTGCCATTTTTTGTGACCAGCAGTCCATCTTTGTTTAGATGGACATTGGGGTCTTTGATAACAACACCATCCCGGGTGACAAGTTGTCCGTTCTGATTGCGATGGATACCGTCAAGGTTTCTATTGTGCTGCTTATTGACTGCGGATTCAAGCATTTCATCGGAGTGCGCAAGCAGATCTGCAAGGGTGACTTTGCTGAACAGTATTCCTCCGGTGTCGTTGCTGTTACGGAGGATGGAAATAAGCTCTCCCCGGGACTCTGCTATTGCAACAATAGCAGCTTCTTTGGGTGTTACTTCCAGGGTTAAGGTATTGTAGGCTCGACGACGGTCTTCTGAACCAAGATTTTTGAATTCATCCTCGTTGGGCCGTGCAGCAATTTTATCGGTGGCAAGAACGAGTACATCTTCAAGAACCGGAATAATCGCCTCTCGTGAATCCGATGAACTGTTGGAAAAAGACTTACCTGACATTCGGGTGAAGAGGTCAATGGAGTTTCCCGGTTTGATCATGCCGGAAATTGAGTTTACTTCATCCACCTGAATAGTAATGGCCCGGTGCCCACTCTGGATCGTTCCTGAGAAGTCCTTTGGGATTTTCAGATCAATATAATCCTGGGCGAGCATTTTTCCCTGTTGCAGGGGTTTTATTAAGATTGCACCCTGAATTGAGGCGAATTGATCTGGAGTGAAAATGTCGCTGTTAACGTAGGATCTGGGGACGTGGCGGACTGACATCGTGGAAGTATTGACAAGACTCCCAGTGGGGAGGTTCCTGCTGGCGACAATCACCTGAACCATTTCTTTCTGGGGCGGAGTAAGGCGTTTTTTCAGCCTTTGCTCAAGGATGTTGAGATAGAGCATTGTTCCCAGTCCGGCCAGCAATGCAAAAATCAATGCGGCCGTAAAGAGCTTCCATGTTTTGTTTTTTATTTTGTTCTGTTCCGTGTTTTCCATGGTCAGGCGATATTTCTGCTAAGGTGAATTGGAAAAAGGCTTTTCATTGATGTCGCATATATTTGACAGGATTACAAATGGTAGTTGCCGTTTTACTGGAATTATTTTGGTGTACATACATTAAAAAAGAGACTTTATCAGGTCGGCAAACTCCTTAATCGAGTCCGTGGAAGGCATTTTCCCATGCATGATATCGGGGACGATGGTGTCTGAAATGAGTCTTTCTAGTTTTGATAGAGTGTTGAGCACTTCTTTCACTTTATCGGCGTCCTGTTTTACTTCATCATCAAATTGTTTACTTGGCGGATCGGATATGGATACCCCGAACGCATAGCTTTTATACTTTTCCTGCATGGTGTGGCTTACAATATTATACATGCTGTCCTGGGAAGAAGACATCAGGAGTATGGACACCAATGCGGTGCAGATAACCAGATATTCTACCGCTGACTGGCCTTTTTCATTTTGAATGATATTGGCCGGGAGGATATTTGCAAGTGCTTTCATGGAGATTATATTCCCTCGATAATATTCATAACAATCTGGGTTGAACCTTGAGTGCTGGTAATAACCAGGTGCGCTTCTTCTGTATGCTTTCTGAATACCATGACAAATGCGTTTTCACTATCCGTATCCAGGAGCCTTTTCCAGCCTCTTTCGAGGTAGTGATTACGATAAAAGCTGCTGTTGCTTGCAACCGAATATTTATTGACCAGCATCAAAGTGCGTCCCTTTTTGCCGGGATCAAAACTTGTGACATCGTTGATGATCTTACTGCCACTCATCCTGGGTACTGGAGGGTCGTTTTTCAGACTTCTCTGCATTGCTTTGAGGTCAGCAACAGCTAAATATCCCCGGATGCTGAATGCACCATACTGCTGAACCTGAACTGTGTAGAGATAGGAACCATCAAGTCTTGAAATAATATACCAGGGGGCAACATGGGCCTCCCGATATCCCGGTTTTTCTGAAGTCGTGTTGTTCCACTGTTTTCGATAGAATTCCAGCAGTTCGTCAATTGTTTTGTAGGATTCAAAGTGCTGTACCAGTGAGGGAATCCCATTGATGATCATTGTTTCACTGACCTGTTCCCTGTTCAGCCAATCCGGGGCCGGGAATTCTTCAGCTGCTGCATGGGCTATACTGCAAAATGCGATAAGCATCGAAACCAGTAGAGGTACAGGCAGTTTGCAGGGCCTCCTCGTATTGGCTACAACACTATTCATAATAGTACAGTCCTGATTTGTCTCGTAATTCTTTCTGGTTACCTTCCAAATATTCATAGGGGATGAGATCATCTTCCACATAACCAAAATCGGGTAGGGAAGGGGCTTTGATTTCCAGTCCCGGAACATCGGAAGCCAGGTTGTTCAGTCCAGTGATCACGCCATTAATAGTGTCTGATACTGGCTTGAGTAGTGCGGTAATTACCAGTCCCCGACTCTCAGCTGTTGCATTCTCAGTACTTCCCGCATTCCAGCCATTGGTGAGCACAGCAGCTTTGGCATGCATTTCAAGACTACTGACTTTCTTGCTCACGTTAACCTTACCCAGGGAATATTGCGGTAGGATGTCGTCAAGAGTACGGAGTTTGACGTCCACATTGGAGGTGAAATAGCCCTTGGTATAGATTGCGTCAAACTTGCCATCAACATGAACAAGCTCCAGGAGGTCACCAAAAATCTTAAGAACAAAGTCTATAGTTTCGAGGACAACATCCAGAACTCCCTTGAGGCCGTCTGGAGTTTTCTTTTCTGCAATGGCTCCACTGATGATGCTGCTTGATGTGAAAAGGGAGTCCCCCCTGTGATCAACCCATAAGGGATTCAATTGAAAAGATGCCTGTGATGTGCCGTATGCTGCAGAAGTGGGATCGCTGAAAAAATAGCCCATTCCTTTGCTTCGAGTGTCCTGATATTGTCGTCTTCCTGAGCTCTGGCTACTTTTGATATCATTTTTGATGTACTCATTGGGGCCATTCCATACCGTATATTCCCAGGCTTCAAAACGTGCCTGATTGATTGTAGCATGTTTGATGTCAATATATTTCCCCAGTATTGGAATAATAAGAAAAAGCGGAATAAGGAGAAAAACCGAAGCAATAATAAATTCTGTTGCTGCCTGCCCCTGCTCACTCTGTATGGTTTTGTGTTTTTGTATGGACATGATCAAAAGAGATTCAAAATCTTCTCCAGTTCATCTTTGAGCGCCTTCAGGCCAGGGACGTTTGCAGCATCATGGTTGGCGATCCATATCTTCTTGTGCTGTATGGCCATGGCAAGGAAACGATCGAGGTCACTTGTTTTAGAAAGTCTTGCCTGCCAGAATGGGCCGAACACATTAGGCTTTTCAGTTTTTTTGTCGTGGCGCAGGAAATAGCTCAAGTCAGTAGGGCGGTCGAAATAGAGTTCTGATTTGGCAATGGCTCCGATTCGGTCAATATCGGGATTGTCCTCAAGAAGATTAAGGTTACCACTGAATGTGGGGCCTGTTTTGTTGATGTCCTTATAGGTTCTGACGACTCCCACAAGAAAAAAAGGTGCCACAAATGGCATACTGTAGGCAGATGTGTTTTGATCTGTTTTCGTCATGTCTCTGTATGGCTTGAGACCGGAGTAGGGGTTGCCTTCTATGACATTCTCTTCAAGTTCAGTGGCTGCACCTTCCCAGGAGGGCCAGCGACCGTATGGGTATCCTGCTTCTCCATAAATTTTGGGTTGACCGTAGTAGCCGAGGGTGGGGGGCATGTCGAGAACAGTGAGTTCATTTTCTGATGTGTTCACCGCCTGGTAGCCACCTCCTCCAGTGGGGATGGCCAGCTCAATAGGATAGCCCATGATAGTCAACTGCGCTTCGATAACCGAGGTGTCAAGCCCTGACCAGCCATAGTTGTTCCCTTTATAGCGTACCTCGGAACCTCCCTTGCTGTCCATGCCGGTGAAAAAAGAGAGATGTCCAAAATGGAAAGGACCGACGTGGAGATTTACGTCAAATCCGAGGCCAAACTTCCAGTCCCGGTTGCTGAATTTGTAGTTGAGATTGTAAATATCTTTGTCCCAGACCGGAGGGCCACCACTGCTGAAGGGGTCACGTGCTTCTCTGATAGTCGCAGCCATGCGCTGCATCCCGGCATTTTCTTCCTTTCCCCCGTTTTCCTTCTCTTCTTTTTCGTCTTCTGCTTCGTCTTCTTCTTCATCGGTGAGGTCTTTCTGGTGGCGTGCAAGTGTTGCCTGGTCTTTTTTTAACTTTTCCTGGTGTTTTGCCCGGGTTTTCTCGACTGCCTGCAGGGCATCCTGGTCTTCCTGCAGAGTGAGCTTGTCTTCAGTTAATCTTTGCTTACAGGCTTCATAGTTGTCTGAGTTTTCCTTAGTTTTGTCTTTTTCCCAGGCCTGTTTCAGCGAATCGCATTTTTTCTTTTCAGCCGTAATCTTTTTTTTATCAGCCTCTATTTTTTTTAGGGCAGCATTATACTTTTGCTCATCCTGTCCTAAGGTTTTTTGATCATCGGCAATCCGCTTTCTGTCATTTTTTATTTTTCTTTCGTCTTTTGATATCAACTCCTCGTCTTCTTTTTCTTTTTCTTTCTCTTCTTCTGATTCCTTTTTTTTCTTCTGTTTCGATGGGGTATATCGTTTTGTGTATCCCTGCCAGTAAGAGGGGAGGTGTCCGACAAGGGCAAGAACTCCAAGGTCGGAGAGGTGAGCACCGGGTTTGTCGGGATCAAAGAGGTTGATCATATTGAAAGGGGTGGTGCCTGGAACATTATCTTCAAGACTCTGGAAAATATTCGTGGTGACCAGAACAATGGTTGCACCGTGATAGGCAGTCTGGCTGATGCTGTAAACATTATTAATAATGGAGAGTCCACTGATGACAGGAGAGGCAATTGCCGCCATGGCCTGTTCAGCCTCTTCTCCCACCTCGGTGATTGTGGAGCCGATATCCTCCAGAATCTCGACAATGACACTGATAATGCCTTCAATTACATCACCAACCGTAATTATTGCAAACAGCCAGGCGGTTGCAGCCTCCAGAATACCGGCATACTCGTCTATGTATTCGCCCGTAGTCTTGAGCTCGTCAACAAAGGAGAGCATGCCGACCATCTGGCCTACGGCAACTTCATTGGCGACCATGGCCCGATTGGTGTAAGCAGAAAAATTAAGAGAGCGTGCTTCCAGAGTAGCGGCTCCAAAGGCTGCGGCATCAGCAGCATTCTGGAGTTGCATTTTTTCGCTGGTAAGCCGTCCGGATTGATAGAGAAAGATGGTGGCAACAAGAACGATCCCAATAAGAGCAAGCACAAAAACAGATGCCTGCCCCTTTTGGTTGATGGATATCATTGTCTTGTTTCCTACTCGAGGTACTGCCGATGTGTTCCAGGTTGTTTGTGTTCTGTCATGGATACCTGAATGTGACTGTATTATTCCTGACGGTCTACATAATCCTTCAAGTTTGCATCGGTCGTTCCTTCTGTCGCGGCCTTACCTGCACTGGTATCGGCAGCCGTGATTGCAGTGGTAGCTGCCGCCTTGTCCCCGGCCAGTGACTCACTCATGGCGGCAGTCTGATTACGGACCGTCTTGCCGAAGTAGGAAAATGCTGCAATGCCTGCTAAAGCGATAACGGCAACAATAATAATATACTCTGTCATTCCTTGACCAGATTGATTTTTGAACAGTTTCATAAGGTATTCCTCCTGTGGATTTTCAAACTGTCAGATTCTTGAGAGATTCTAACATATCAAATAGGCAAAACATAAAAAAAAATGAGATCTGTTGTTTTTGTTGTGAGTTCAAGCCGCTTTTTTTCTCAGGTCGCTATGGGTGGGGGTATTTTCCCGCATTGAGTTGCATCTTTTGTTTTGCACAACTGAGAGGGTCCAGGTCAAATGTATCTGCCAGCATGGTAAGGTATATCATGACATCACCTATTTCTTCCGCAATGTGTTGGCGAGTGGGTGCGTCAACCGCACGACTTTCCTCGCCGTCCATCCATTGAAAAATTTCGGTGAGTTCTGCAGTCTCCACGCTCAGAGCCATACAGAGGTTTTTAGGGGTGTGAAATGGTTGCCATTTTCTGGCTGAGGCGAATTCCCGAAGGGCAGATCGTAATTTTTCCATGGGATTGTAGTGTTTGTATTGGTATTTCTTCTCGAATTCTGGTAGTTTTTCTGGTTTTATAAAGTCTAAAGTAGCATTTGAGCGTTACCTTACGGTGGTGAACAGTTAGCCGAAGTCAGTCTCTACGTAGAGCATTATCGGAAAAAATAAAAAATACCCTGTAAGGTACTAAAGCGCAACGGACTTTCCCTTTTACTCCATCGAGAAACAGATGATAAAAACATTTCGTTTATTTCTGGGCTGCATTGTGGTCATCAGCTTCTTTTTACCCGCAGTGTCCCCTGCGAAGTCCTCCGACTCGCCCGTTGCAGATGTATCCCGCAATAAAATAATCGGTTTTATGATCAGTAAGCAGTTGCCGGTGATGCATTTCAGCGACAAAGTTATGAATGATGAACTGGCCTTTGCTGCCTTTGATCTGTACCTTAAACAACTCGATTATCAGAAACGTTTTCTCCTGCAGTCCGATGTAGATAAGCTGTCTGTTCTGGCTCCTGCCATTGATAACAATCTTGTGAAAGGGGATATTACTCTACCCGATGTCGGCTATGAAGTGCTGGCTACCCGAATCGTAGAAGTAGAAAAAATCGCCACTGAACTCCTTGCAGCAGGGTTTGACTATAACCGTGATGAGAGCTATGAAACTGATCCCGAGAAGTTACAATATGCAACCAGCCTTACCGATCTGTCCGAGCGTTGGAGGAAGATACTTAAAGCCCAGATTATTTCCCGTTACCTGGACCTGAAGGAAGATCAGGTGAAAACTGGGGAAGGAAAGGACAAAGGCCCCCAAAAAAGTGATAAGGAGCTGTGGGCAGAAGCTGAGGAAAAGATTGCTCAGCGAAACAGGAATTTTTTCAATCGTATGCACCAGGAGACCAGGCAGGATCATTATGACCGTTTTTTTAATGCTATTGCCAGGGCATTTGATCCGCACACTAATTATATGCCACCTGCCAACAAAGAGGATTTTGATATTCACATGCGCGGTAGTCTGGAAGGAATAGGTGCTCTTCTTCGAGAAGAGGACGGTTATATCAAAGTAGTAAGTATTATTCCCGGTTCCGCTTCTGCTCGTCAGGGACGCCTGGAGGCCGAAGATATTATTCTTGAAGTGGGGCAGGGTGAAAAGGATCCAGTGGAAATCACTGATATGCGCCTGCGTGATGCCGTTCGTCTCATCCGCGGTCCTAAAGGAACCGAGGTTCGTCTTACGGTGAAAAAACTTGATGGCAATAAGGAATTTATTTCAATTTTACGGGATGTGGTGCAGATTGAGGAGACTTTTGTGAAGTCTACTTTGATTGAAAGTCCCACGGGAACCAAAATCGGTTATGTGATGATTCCGAGTTTTTATCGTGATTTTGAAAAAACCCGTGACGGTTCTTCCGATGCCAGGAACTCCACCGATGATACCCGGATTGCTATCGAGGAGTTGAGGCAGCAGGGAATAAAAGGCCTTATCCTTGATCTTCGTAATAATGGCGGCGGATCGCTTATGGATGCAGTGGATACCACTGGTTTGTTTATCAAGGAAGGGCCTGTTGTGCTGGTTAAGAACAGTTATGGAAATAAGAGGGTGCTTAGTGATGAGGATTCTTCCATCGCCTGGGATGGTCCCCTGCTTGTACTTGTGAATCAATTTTCTGCTTCAGCCTCTGAAATTTTAGCTGCCGCCCTTCAGGATTATGGAAGGGCAGTGATTGTTGGCGGGGCACATACTCATGGCAAGGGAACCGTTCAGACACTTATAAATATGAATGAGAATATCCCGACATTGCACTTGAAGAAGTACGATGACCTGGGAGCATTGAAGGTAACCATCCAGAAATTCTATCGCGTGAATGGTGGTTCTACGCAATACAAAGGTGTAGAGCCGGACATTGTTCTACCGAGCCTTTTTCAGCATCTTGAATCCGGGGAACAGTATCTGGATTATTCCCTCCCCTGGGATCAGGTAGAGCCTGTTTCCTATGCAAGGTATGGCTCAACCCCAGTTGATCTTGCCATGCTGGAGGCGAAATCGAGGAAACGGGTGCAGCAGGACGAGGGGTTGCAGGTGATCGCCGATGAGGCTGACAAGGCCTCGGAGCGCGTTAAGAAAACGACCATTTCTCTGAAACTCTCCGATATGAAAGAAAAACGCCTGGAGGCAAAAGTTGCCCGCGATAAGATCGGTGCCCATTATCTGAAGTACCGCGAAGAACAGGACCTGGAGCATGGCGATTCTTCCGACGTTCAACCTGATAATGGTAAAGATAAGGATAAATGGAAAGAGGAAATCAAAGAAGATCCATATATTAATGAGTCGCTCCATATCCTTGATGATATGTGAGGGAGCATCAGTTTTTTTTGAATAATAGAATTTTAAAAAATTCTTGATTAACAGACTAAAAAATGCTAAATCTCGATCCTTATGAATGGTCATTCATTCAATTAGTGCCTTAGAATTTTTTTTAGTGTTTTTTTTGAAAAGAATTTCGTGAAGGAACTTATACCGGCTTACTTAGCGTTAACCGGTGCTAATTGATCATTAAACAGGACTAGGGGTATATGGATCTTGCCGAGGCATTTCGTAATTACGAAGATAAGATAGTTGATCAGTGGGTTGACTACACCTTGTCAAGCTATAAGTCGTCCACATTTTTTAAGAAAGGGCCGGATAAATTTTCCAACCCCGTTGGGGGGAATACCCGCGAGTCTTTAGGGCAACTCTACAAGCTGCTCACAAAAAATGCTGATCCCAAGGAGTTTGTTGCGCCACTTGATCAAATCATGCGGATTCGCTCTATTCAGGAGTTTACTGCATCCGAGGCTGTAGCCCCCATTCATGCCGTCAAACATATTACCCGAGATGTTTTAGCCAAGGATTCAGAGCGCAAGCAATTTATTGCAGATCTTTATGATTTTGAATTTGCTGTGGATCTTGCAGTTCTTGCAGCATTTGACCTGTACTCGCAATGCCGTGAGCGGTTGTATAAGGTCAGGATTAAAGAGATAAAAACCGGCACCATCATTCTTACCGACAGCAAGTGTCCATCGAACTTGCTGGACAAAGATAAGGTTGATCCTGTTGGTTTTCCTACCTGATTGACAGGGTTACCACGTATTATTAACAGGTTTTGCATCGGTTCAGGGGATATTGCCGGAGCTAAACCTATACAATTCAATTTGAAGCGAGGTTAGAAGAAATGAAGTATGCCTTCTCATTCCTGGCAGTCTTAGCGCTGGTTCTGTTTGCGTGGCTGGGATCCATGATACCTGGGATGCAATACCTGTTTGGTGTTGCTATCCCGTATCTTGCGATCATGATCTTCCTGGGTGGTTTTGTGTACAGAGTTGTGTACTGGGCTAAGTCGCCGGTACCATTTTCCATTCCGACCACTTGCGGTCAGGGAAAATCTCTGGATTTCATCAAACAGGATAAGCTGGACTGTCCAACCAAGACATCGGAAGTTGTCGCCAGGATGTTCCTGGAAATTTTTGCCTTCAGGTCTCTGTTTCGGAATACCAAATCCGAACTCCACGAGGGGCCGAAAATCACCTATGAGTCATCCAGGTGGCTGTGGCTGGCAGCTCTGCTGTTCCACTACTCTTTTCTGGTGATCGTTATCAGACATATGCGTCTGTTCCTGAATCCTGTGCCTCAATGGTTGCAGTTTGTGGATTTCCTGGATGCAGGAGCCATGCTTCAGGTCGGTGCTCCACTGCTTTACGCGTCTGATCTGGCAATCCTTGCCGGTGTTCTTTTTCTTTTTGGCCGTCGTCTTGTGAACCGTAATGTACGTTACATTTCACTTGCAAATGACTATTTTCCACTCTTTCTGATCTTTGCCATCGCCGTTACCGGCATGCTGATGCGTTATTTTTTGCGTACCAACATTGATATCGTAAATATCAAAGAGCTGCTGGTTGGTCTTGTGACCCTGTCACCGGTTATTAATGCTCAGATTGGTTCCATTTTCTATATTCATGTCTTTCTGGTTTCAGTTCTTCTCATATATTTTCCATTCAGTAAACTGATGCATATGGGGGGTGTCTTTATGAGTCCCACCAGAAATATGGCAAACGACAGTCGTATGAAACGTCATATCAATCCATGGAATGATCCTACAATCAAACCTCACTCCTATGCAGGATACGAGGATGAGTTCAGAGAGTTCATGGTTGATGCCGGCATCCCTGTTGAAAAAGAGCTTCCTCCCAAGAAGGACGAAGAATAGCAGGATTGTTGATCCAAATTATATAAGGATATAGAATAATGGCACTTGCAAAATTAGAACAATTATCAAAAAGCGTAGTGCAGGGTCCGTCTTTGGTAACAGGAGCACAACCAACCAAAGACTGGATGGACACCCCGGCTATATTTAAAGAGGGGAATTTTGCCTACCCTGCGAAAAAGGAAAAGGTCGAATATCTGAACAGTTCAAGTGATTTGAACTTTCCAAATGCCCGCATTTGGTCTCCGGATGAAGATGATTGGAAATTGCCTGAAAACTGGCAGGAAATCATCCTCAAGGGGCTCGCCGAACGTCTCGAGAAATTCAGATCTCTTAAAATCTTCATGGACTGCTGTGTGCGTTGCGGGGCCTGTGCAGATAAATGTCACTTCTTTCTCGGTACCGGTGATCCAAAAAACATGCCCGTACTTCGAGCAGAGCTGCTTCGTTCCGTTTATCGGAATGACTTTACCCTGGCTGGTAAACTCTTCGGTAAAATGGCGGGTGGCCGTGAGATGACGGTTGGCGTCCTCAAAGAGTGGTTTATGTACTCATACCAGTGTACGGAATGTAGACGTTGTTCGGTCTTCTGCCCATACGGTATTGATACCGCTGAAGTCACCATGATGCTTCGTGAGCTTCTTCATCTCGTTGGTATCGGAATCAACTGGATCCTGGAACCTGCTTCCAACTCCAACCGTACCGGTAACCACATGGGACTCCAGCCCCACACCTTTAAAGACAACGTGGATTTCCTTGCGGAGGATGTTGAAAGCCTTACTGGTGTCAAGATTAATCACAGCTTTAATCGCAAGGGTGCTGAGGTTCTCTTCATCACTCCATCGGCTGATGTTTTTGCTGAACCCGGCCTCTATACAGCCATGGGCTACCTTGCACTCTTTGAGCAGATTGGCCTTGATTACACCTGGTCTACCTACGCATCTGAAGGAGGTAACTTCGGGCTCTTCACCAGTAATGAATTGATGAAGAAACTGAATGCCAAGATGTATGCGGAGGCTAAACGTCTCGGTGTGAAGTACATCATTGGTGGTGAGTGTGGTCATATGTGGCGTGTCCTGCATCAGTATATGGATACCATGAACGGTCCTGCAGATTTCATGGAAGTTCCAAAGTCTCCAATTACAGGAACAGTTTTTGACAATGCTAAATCAACAAAGATGATCCATATCAGTGAGTTTACTGCTGATTTGATCAAACATGGTAAGATCAAGCTCGATCCCACCCGTAACGCCCATGTGATGCCAACCTATCACGATTCTTGCAACCCGGCGCGAGCAATGGGACTTATGGATGAGCCGCGTTACATCCTCGATCATGTCGTTCCCAAATGGGTTGAAATGCCTGAAAATACTATCCGCGAGCAGACCTTCTGCTGTGGCTCCGGAACCGGTCTGAATACCGATGAGATCATGGAGCTTCGGATGCGTGCCGGTTTACCACGGGCTAATGCTGTGAAGCATGTGATTGATAAACATGATGTCAACATGCTCTCCTGTGTCTGCGCCATCGACCGTGCAACACTTTCATCACTTATGGATTACTGGAATCCGGGCTGTGGTGTTTGTGGTATTTCCGAACTTGTTGGGAATGCACTGGTTATGGATAACGAGAAACGAGCCATGGGGTATGGTGCCGACGGGACTGAATCAGAGCTTCCCGATGGCTTCAGGACCATGGTTTAACAGGAACCGGAACGGAGGAAACGTAAATGTATAACAAAGGAACAATCATACCGGGACTGATTTTATTCGTCCTTTTTGTGACCTTTCCAATCTGGTTCAACGGGTTGACCACGGCGGGTGATCTGCCGAAACCCGAGTTGCCACCAGGTGGAGAGAAACAGTGTGTCATGCCGGCTGATTATATGCGGGCAAATCATATGCAGCTACTCAACGAGTGGCGTGATAACGTCCTGCGGGATGGAGATCGTGAGATTCTTGAGATCAACGGGAAGAAATATCCCAAAGGCCTGCAGATGGCATGTATGACATGTCATAGTCAAAAAGAAAAATTCTGCGACAGCTGTCATACCTATGCAGCAGTAGACCCCTATTGTTGGGATTGTCACCTGACTCCCAACGAAGCAGGATCGAAGGAGGCAATGCACTAATGGATAATAAAAGAAGAAAATTTCTGAAAATAGCAGGTGCGTCAGTACTTGCAGGGATAGGTGCACCGGCGGTTATAAAGCTGACAGCTGCTACTCCCGCACTTGCTTCAGGACACGGTGAGGCGCCAGCACATGCACCTGCACCGGATGCTCATGGCGGTCATGCTGAAGAAGCACCCCAAGGGGTGCGGCTTGGAATGGTCATTGATCTTCGCAAGATGAATGAGAATCCCGAGATGCTTGACAGTGCCATTGCGGCCTGTATAGCAGCGCACAATATCCCAGAGTTTCCTGATAAGAAAAATGAAGTAAAATGGATATGGAAGGCCCCATTTGAAAATGTGTTTACTGATCACTCTGCAAGTCATTCTGCTGCCAAGGTGAAAAATTTTCCTTCGGTAGCACTTTGTAATCATTGTGATGATCCACCATGTGTTCGGGCATGTCCGACTCAGGCTACATATAGGCTTGAAAAAAACGGAATCGTTGCAATGGATTTCCATCGCTGCATCGGATGCCGTTTCTGTATGGCAGCCTGTCCATATGGTGCCAGGTCATTTAACTGGCAGGATCCACGCCCTTACATCAAGAAGTACAATAAAGAATTCCCGTCACGAATGAAGGGTGTTGTTGAAAAATGTAACTTCTGTGGTGAACGTCTTGCTCTTGGACAGGAACCGGCCTGTGTTGAGGCCTGCAAAGGAACAGGTGCCATTGTCTTTGGTGACCTGAACGATGCCAAGTCCGAGATACGAGCGGTACTTGATAAAGAATTTACTATCCAGAGAAAGCCAACGCTGGGTACTAAACCATCAGTCTTTTACATAGTGTGAGGTAGTCATGATTGAAAAAACACTCAAAGGCAAACCGGCCTACTGGATCTGGCTTGCATTTTTAGGAATGTTCATGGCTATTGGTGCTGCCTGTTATGTCAGACAGTACAATTTTGGTCTGGGCATGACCGGGATGAGCCGAGATGTCTCATGGGGGATCTATATTTCCCAGTTTACCTTCCTGGTTGGAGTTGCGGCTGGAGGTGTTATGCTGGTGCTTCCTTATTATATTCATAATTATAAGGAATTTGGACGAATTACGATTTTGGGTGAGTTCCTGGCGATTGGCGCCATCGTCATGTGTCTGCTGTTTATCATGGCAGATCTCGGCCAGCCAATGCGTGCCTTGAACGTTGTTCTCCATCCAACCCCTAATTCCATGCTTTTCTACGATGCAATCGTGTTAAACGGGTATCTGTTTCTGAATGTCCTCTGCGGCTGGGTTATTCTTACTGCTGAGAAGAAGCAGGTAAAACCTCCCAAGTGGATTTATTTCTTTGTCTACCTGTCCATCCCCTTTGCTATCTCCATCCATACAGTAACGGCTATGCTCTACTGCGGTCTGCCAGGACGTCATTTCTGGCTCTCCGCTATCATTGCTCCCCGTTTTCTTGCATCAGCTTTTGCTGCAGGACCGGCTCTTATCGTTGTTGCCTGTCTTGTTCTGAAACGTGTTGCAGGATTTGATGCAGGACGCAAGGCGATGAATAAGCTTATCACCATTATTATTTATGCAGCACTGCTGAATATGTTCTTTGTCGGCCTTGAATTCTTTGTTGGTTATTATTCCAATATTCCCGGTCACAAGCACTCGCTTGAGTATCTTTTCTTTGGTCTTGAGCATCATGGTCATGTATACAATAATCTGGTTCCGTTCATGTGGGCCTTTGTAATACTGGCCTTTGGATCCATTGCAGTACTTGCCACCCCAGCGGCTAAAAAGAATGATTTTGTTCTTGGAATGGGATGTGCAGCCCTGTTCCTCGCCTTCTGGCTCGATAAGGGAATCGGTTTCGTCCTTGCCGGTTTTGTACCCAATGGTCTTCATGAGATCACCGAATATATTCCCACAGCCAATGAGCTTGGAATCACCATTGGTGTATGGGCGACGGGTTTTATGGTAGTTACTCTTCTCTATAAAATCGCAATTGGTGTTGAGCATGAAGTAGAAGGGTAGGAAACAGCTACTTTTATTTGACAGCTTTTCGAGCCCCCGAGTAATCGGGGGCTTTTTTTTTGCACTTTTCTACGGTATAGTGATTCCAGGCAATATGTTAGAAAATTGATACTAAAGGATAGCTTGTGTCACAAAAAAGAATACTCATAATTTCCTATTCCTACAGCCATCAGACTCGGAATCTGCTCAAGAAACTGATTAGAGGACTGGAAAAATGTGAAATTGAAGTTACATGGGAGAGACTTGTTCCAGTACAGGAATTACGTTTTCCCATTGGTACAATTCCTGCCACAGTTCTTATGATGTTTCAGACTTTTTTACGCAAGCGTTATCCAGTACAACCTGTTGATTCAAAAATTTTTATTGACTGGGATTTGATTATTATTGCAGGGCCAACCTGGTCCTATAATCCCTCAGGAATTATCCTCTCATTTTTAGATCTTTACGGAAAAAAGTTGTTTGCCAATCAGGAAGTGCTGCCAATGATCTCGTGCCGTGGCTATTGGCGTGTTCATTTTTGGGGACTGCGCTCGCTGTTAAGGAAATGCGGAGCAAAAACTGTTGTTGATCCCATAGTCTTTAAACATCCAACGTCTGAGCCGTGGAATACCGTCGGAGTTTTTTTGAAACTTGCCGGAAAGATGCCTGAACGTGGTAAAGGCTGGTTTCGCAAATATTATCCAAAGTATGGACATAGTAGAAAACAGTTTGCGAGTGCACAGGAGCTAGGGAAAAAACTGGGAAATGATCTGAATTCAGGAATAAATCCATCTGATCTGCACTTTGAAACACCTGTGCCAACAGAAAAAATATAGTAATACTCTAGTAAATTGCTTTTATATTGGCTTTCTTATCTAAGATACTAATAAGCCATGTTTACATAGAGTTCATATAATAGAAAAATTTCTTGCTGGAAGAATAAGTAAGTAAGGGCCGCTACAGAGAGAAATGGACCGAAAGGTATCCGTGTCTGGGCACCTTTTTTCTGTTTGATCATGGCTCCCAGGCCAACTACTGTACCAGTGAGCGAACTTGCAAAAATTACAAAAGGCAGAGACTGCCAGCCAAGAAAGGCACCAATCATGGCAAGTAGTTTAATATCTCCCCCACCCATACCATCTACTTTGCGCCATAGAAAATAGAGAAAAGCAATGATATAAAGGATTCCACCACCGGTAAGTATGCCGATGAGTGAATCCTGCCAGGATAGGACGGGGCTGACCAATGAAAAGAGAAAACCGAGGATGATTCCCGGCAGGGAGATAAGGTCAGGGATAATCTGGTGGTAAATATCGATCCAGATAATGACAAGTAGTGCTGCGCTGAATATAAAATAGCCGATAGTTGCGATACTGAGTCCGAACTGGTATACGGTGGCTGTTGAGAGCAGTGCCATGCTCAGTTCAACTACCGGATATTGAAATGAAATTTTTTCACGGCAGTGACTGCATCTGCCGCGAAGTGCCAGGAAACTCAATATTGGGATATTTTCATACCAGCGAAGATTCGTCATGCAACTGGTACAGTGTGAAGCTGGAAATACGATTGATTCCCCTTCATTTGGCAGACGAAGAATAACGACGTTCAGGAAGCTTCCGACAATGGCCCCGAAGGAGAAGGCTGTGATAAGAACGAAGAGCATAATATCCATAGAATGTGATCGGTAATTGAATTTTGCTGATTGGTCATTTAGATTAATTTAAATACTAGCCCTAACCATGTCTCAATTCCAGGAAAAAACACAGATTATTCGCATTGAGCGTTTCGCTTCAGATATTGTCCGCCTGACACTGGACTCCCCTGATATTGCCTCACTTGCCCAACCTGGACAATTTGTCATGGTCCGAACCGGTAATAGCAACGATCCCTTGCTCCGTAGACCCTTCTCTATCTCACAGACCAGTAATGGAAAACATTTTCAGATTCTTTTCAAGGTGGTTGGAAGAGGGACTTCACTGCTCGCTCACTGTCGTGAGGGAGAATACCTTTCTGTTCTAGGTCCTCTCGGTCAAGGTTTTAGAGTGGACTGCCAGCGTACCCATTGCCTGGTTGGTGGCGGTATGGGGATAGCACCGCTCCTTTTTCTCGGAAAGTATTTGTCACGTAAGTGCACCCGTAATCCTCCCCTCGTTATTTTAGGTGCCAGAACTCGTGAGGAACTTGATCCACTTGTTAATGATTTCAACGAACTTGGTCTGTCTGTCCATTCCGCAACGGATGATGGGACATTAGGGCATCATGGCCTGGTTACCGATGTCTTGAAAGGTCTTGATTTAGGACCTAACTGCCAGGCTTACGTTTGTGGGCCTCATCCCATGATGGCTGCAGTTCATCTCTTGTGTAAGGATAGAGGTTATGCTTGTCAGGTGTCCATGGAGACTAGTATGGCTTGTGGAATGGGGGCGTGCCTTGGATGCATTGTGCCTGTGGAGAGGGGTGGTTACGCACATGCCTGCTGCGATGGCCCAGTTTTTGACGCGAAGGAGCTACTATGGCAAGTCAAGTAAACGGTGTTGATCTGAGGGTCTCCATCGGAACGCTCAGTCTTAAGAATCCTGTAATGACGGCATCGGGAACATTTGGCTATGCCAGGGAATTCATGCCCTACGTTAATCTTCATCGTCTGGGGGCTGTGGTAGTAAAGGGAATTTCTCTTGAGCCGCGATCCGGTAACCCGCCACCGAGAATTGTTGAAACATCCGCTGGGATGTTGAATGCCATTGGACTTGAAAACGTTGGTGTTGAACGTTTTATCTCTGACAAAATGGCATCGTTGCAGGGTATTCCTGTTCCTGTCTTTGTTAACATTCTTGGCGATACGCTTGATGAGTACAAAGAGATAGCCGCTCGTCTTGCAGGGGTTCAGGGAGTTGCTGGTATTGAGGTGAATATTTCATGTCCGAATGTGAAAAAAGGTGGTGTAGCCTTTGGAACGGTCCCGGAGATGGCTGCTGCCGTTACCAGTGCAGTAAAAGCCGAATCAACTGTTCCCGTTGTTGTGAAGCTTTCTCCAAATGTTACTGATATTAGTGCTATTGCCCGTTCTGTTGAGGATGCCGGAGCTGATGCGGTTTCCCTTATTAACACCCTGATTGGTATGGCAATTGATTCTCGCAGCAGACGTCCCCGTCTCGCCAACGTAATAGGCGGCTTGTCTGGTCCTGCAATAAAACCCGTTGCTCTGCGAATGGTTTATCAGGTGGCACAGGCTGTCTCTATTCCGGTCATTGGCATCGGAGGTATTGAAACTGCCGAGGATGTTGTTGAGTTTATGCTCGCAGGGGCTACGGCGGTTCAAATCGGTACAGCTAATTTTGTCAATCCACGGGCCAGTGAGGATGCCGTCGAGGGGCTGGCTCATTACGTTGCTGAACAGAAACTCGGATCCGTGAGAGAGTTGATTGGAGGGCTTATTCTTCCCTGATCATGACTTCGTCACCGAAAAACAGCCCAGGTCAGTTACCGTTATGGGGCAGGATTCAGTCATGGGCGCGTCTTCTTTTCAGGCGTGATACACCATGGAAGGTCAAGGCTATTCTGGCTTTTGCAATTCTCTATATTCTCTCTCCCTTTGATCTTGTTCCAGACTGGATTGTGGGCTTTGGCTTGCTTGATGATCTCACAGTTGTTTCTCTTCTTGTGGCCTGGGCTATAAAAATCGCTGAAAAGAAAACAAAATAGGGGCTTATGAAATCTCACTCCCGCATATGTGTCTCCATCGGTCGCTCCAGTATCGATGATGCTCTGGCTATCGCAGACTCCGTCGCTGCCCAGGCCGATGTTCTTGAAATTCGACTTGATTTTTTGCACACGCCAGCTGTGTCCCCCTTTGTCAATACCCTGCGGACACCTCTTCTTTTTACGAACAGACCGGATTGGGAAGGTGGAGAATTTGTAGGAAAAGAAGAGCAGCGAATAGGACCATTGCTTGAGGCCGTTGCGGAAAATTGCGGATATGTTGATCTGGAACTTCTTGCCTCCGATGATTCTCACCAGAGGATGCGTATGGCTCTGCAGGAGAGTAGGACGAAGCTTATTCTTTCCTGGCATAATTTTAAAGATACTCCAACGCGTGAAGAATTGGTTGGACGCATGGCTCTTATGCAGGATAAGGGAGCTGATATCGGAAAAATTATTACAACGGCTCATTCGCATCGAGATGTATTACGGGTTCTGCAGCTCCAGGAAGTGGCAGAACAGCTCGGTTTCCCGTTGATTGCCTTTTGCATGGGACGCCCGGGAGTGGTGAGCCGTGTGGCTACCTGTGAGCTCGGCGGATATATGACCTACTGTTCGGTGAGCGATGATGAGGCCACGGCCCCTGGACAGTTGTCCGTCGGAAGTTTGCGTGAAATTCATTTCTTGATGGGAGTCTAGTGCATGGCCATTAGTGGTACAACAGTTTTGTATGGCATTATTGGGAATCCGGTGACTCATTCATTAAGTCCTGCCATGCACAATGCCGCCCTGGCAGCATTGGGTATTGATGCGGTGTATCTTCCCTTTCCGGCATCTGATATCGCTGCTGCGGTTACCGGTATCCGTGGCCTCGGGATACAGGGACTCAGCGTTACCATTCCTCATAAAGAGAGCGTTATCGCTCTGCTTGATACTGTTGATCCAGTTGCCGTTAAAATTGGTGCAGTAAATACCATTGTGAATACGAAAGGAGTACTCACTGGACTGAATACGGATTGGCTGGGAGCAACCCGTGCTTTAGAAGAAGAAATTGATCTGAGTGGTGCTCATGCTGTTATCCTTGGTGCCGGAGGTTCAGCGCGGGCCATTGGTTTTGGGCTACTGGAAAAGGGCGCGTCCATTGCCCTTTGTAGTCGTACTGAGTCACGTGGTCGCAGATTAGCCGATGAATTGCACTGTCCCTGGATTTCCCTTGAGGAAAGCGATAGGTTGTATGGGGACATTTTAATCAATGCGACATCTGTCGGGATGGTTCCCCAGATAGAAAATACTCCTGTTTCTGAAGAGGTTAGCTTTCAATTTCAGGTAGTAATGGATATTGTGTATGCTCCCATGAAGACCCGCTTGCTCAGGGAAGCGGAAGCGGGTGGTTGTAAAATAATCAATGGGCTTGAGATGCTTTTGTACCAGGGTGTCGCGCAATTCGAGATCTGGACTGGAAAAGATGCTCCTGTTTCAGTTATGCGTAAAGCACTTGTGGAAGTTCTTGCTCGGAAAAAATAATGGGCGAACCCTCTTGTGGGTTGTATCACCGAATGTCCTCGTTTCACGGTGGATTGTTGAGTGCTAAACACCAACAATGCTCAATCAGTTCCAGTTGTTAAGTGTTTTAAAAAAAAGAAAATTGAAATTACTAGTGATTGAATATGATAGAAATAAAACCAGTGTCTAAAGTTGATGCCACCGTTGTTGTGCCAGGATCAAAAAGTCTGACTCAACGTGCTTTGATTGCAGCTGCTCTTGCAGATGGAACAAGTAAACTTATCGGGCCTCTCGCAAGTGAAGATACAAGTTATACGTCGAAAGCTCTTGAACAGATGGGGATTTTAGTCGAGAGGGGTGAGGATTCCTGGGTTGTTCACGGCAGTGGTGGAAAACTTGTAACTCCTGAAGAGGATATCTTTCTAGGAAATAATGGAACCGCCACTCGTTTTCTCACTTCGGTTACAGCGCTTGGCCAGGGTGATTTCCGGATTGACGGTGAAGAACGCATGCAGGAACGACCGATCGGGCCGCTTATGGAGGCTTTGCAGGGCTGGGGCGTTGATATTGCATCTGTGAACGGGACAGGATGTCCCCCGCTGCACCTCAAGAGTAAGGGAATAACAGGTGGAGCAACAATTCTTCCTGAAGGCAAGTCAAGTCAGTATGTTTCATCCCTGCTGCTTGTTGCACCCTATGCTGCGCAACCAGCCACTCTGGAAGTGAATGGAGAGGTACTGTCTAAACCCTATGTTGCCATGACTCTGTCGGTGATGTCCGATTTTGGCGTGAGTGTTGAATGTAATGAGGCTTTCACCTCTTTCACTATTCCCCAGGGCTGCTATCGGGCTATGGAATATGAAATTGAGGGGGATGCGTCCAATGCATCATATTTCTGGGCTGCGGCAGCCATAACAGGAGGGCGGGTCACCGTGGCAAATGTGCCGGTGCCTTCTTTACAGGGAGATGCTGACCTGGCACCGCTTCTTGCCAGGATGGGGTGCGAAATAAGTCTGGACGGTGGCGGTATTACATTGAGAGGACGTGACCATCTGGACGGTATTACGGTGGACATGGGAAATATGCCGGATGTGGTACCAACACTAGCAGTGGTTGCAGCCTTTGCCCATGGCAAAACTGTCATTACCAATATTGCTCATCTGCGTATCAAGGAGTGCGACAGACTCTCCGCCACCCTGACTGAACTGACGAAAATGGGAGCCAGAGTTGAGGAAGGTGATGATTTCATGGTGATCCATGGCGACGGTGGCGCATGTCTGCACGGAGCTGAGATTGAAACCTATAACGATCATAGGATGGCCATGAGTTTTGCCGTAGCAGGACTTCGTGTTCCTGGTGTGAAGATACGAGGAGAGAATTGTGTCGCCAAATCCTTTCCAACCTTCTGGGAATGCTTTGGTGAACTTGGCTGAACGTTTCTGCCACGTCTATAAAGTATTTGATTTCCAAGCGTTTCTAAGATACATTTCCGGTATGTTGTGACAATCAAGAAGCTTTTTAAAAAGGAGAACTGGATGAAGAAATCAATATTGGCTGGATTGACTCTGATCGTTGTACTTATTTTACCTCTAAGCTGGGCAGCAGCGGAAAATACTATTCCGGCACCTCCTGCCGGGAATCTACGATACTCTATCACAGTTACCGAATTTAAGAATGAAGCTGGGTGGCATGGTCGCTGGAGTGTCGGAGATGGCATGAAGACTGTTATGACCAATCTGCTCCACGAATCCGGATGGTTTATAGTGCTTGGTGATGGCGAGATGAGACAGGCTGCCATGGCGGAGCAGGATTTTGCTGCATCAGGTCGTACAGCTCAGGGCAAGAAAACTGCCAAGATCGGCCGAATGACTCCCGCGCAACTTCTTGTGCGTGGCTCCATCACTCACGTTCAGGATGACACTGGAAGTGGTGGCGGTGGTTTAAGTTTTCAGGGCTTTAGTATTGGCGGTTCTGCAGGAAAAGCTGAAATGAATGTTACCATATATCTGGTTGATTCGGAAACAGGACAGGTGAAGGCATCCACCGACGTTGTTGGTGTTTCCGGCAAAAGGGGCTTTACCGTCGGGTATCACGGTGGAGCACTTGGCGGATTGGGTGGCAACTTTGGCGGAGCTGAAAAAGATAATGTGGGCAAGGCACTCGAAGATGCCGTCGGTCAGGCTGTTATCTTCCTTATCAAGCAGCTTGAGGGTATCCCCTGGGAAGGCTCTGTTGTTCTGGCAAAAGGTGACAAGATTGTTATCAATCGTGGTAGTCGTGAAGGTGTGGAAGTCGGCAGGCAGTTTAATGTTGGCTCAGTGGAAGAACTGGTTGACCCTGATACCGGTGAGGTTCTCGATTCTGAGATGACGGTCGCTGGTACCATCAAGGTTACAAGTACAAAAGAGAAAATATCCTACTGTGCCCCTGTTTCAGGAGGCAGTCTAACCAAGGGGATGTCTGTTTTTCCAGTGGATCGATAACTGGAAGGTTTTTGTAGCAGAAAAAGGTGTTGGGTGAGAAGTCACCCAACACCTTTTTTTTGTTCCGGTTTCTGCCGAAATTTCAGTATTGATCAGATTGAATTGAAAAAGGTAAATCCTCTTCAGCTGTCAATACGCCTTGCTGTCCAATAGTTTTCATTCCAGTACCGGTCGTTCAGGTTTGAGATGATCACTCCACTGCTTGTGGAGGCATGAAGGAATTTTGAATCTCCCAGGTATACGCCCACATGTTTATAAAAGAGGCTTGTTTTGAAGAACACAAGGTCGCCGATCTGTAAATTTCTCCGAGCCACCTGCTGTCCTGTCTGAACTTGTAAATCCGTTGTTCGGGGAAGAATACGTCCGAGTTTTGAACGGAAAGTGACATACGTAAAGCCGGAACAATCAATACCGCGCTTGTTTAAGCCACCCATCCTGTATGGTGTTCGATACCATTCTTTATACTGCTCCAATAAAGTTGATTTGACAAAATCGCTGTCCTGTAAATCCACAGCAGTTGGAGTTTTAGCCACTTCAATCGATGTCTTTGAGGTATGTTGCACTGAAGAGCAACCCGTTACTATGGAGAGGACGGTGAGTAGCAAAAGAAAAGCAGTGGTAAAAGAACGTATGGCGTTTTTCATCAGTGACTCACTGGCTGATAATTACAGCATCCGATCGGTCAAGAACGCCTTTTCTGGATTTCATATACTCTTTCATTTCAAGCATGACATTTCTGGCCTCTTCCTGGCTCAGCGTATAGACTTTGTAGCTGCCACTGCCGTCATGGACGAGGAGTTGTTTCAGTTTCTTAGCGGGATCTTCCGGGTTAGTGCAATCTCCATTTCCCACTTTGAAAATTTCATCGGGGCCCACGGTGGCAAAGCCTGTGTTGCCGCTGCAATCCATGGTTTCAAAGACAATTTTATAGGAATCCTCTGTTTGTCCCTGAATAGGAAAAAATAAAAATAAAAGCAGGGCAGTAAGAAACAGTGTCTTTTTCATAAAAACCTCCTGTAAAAAGTTTTGGTGACCATTAACTGGCAGACAATATGTATTTATCTGTTATAACTTTTTGTGGAGCGAAGCACAATAAAGCCGGCCTCTTTATCCATACCCGGCTGTGGTAATTCCATTTGAGTCACATTCCCTGGTGTTTGGTAAAGGCTTGAAACAGATTCCCCTGGAACAAACCCCTCATCTGTAAGAAGTGTTTTAATTTCTTCAATGGTGAAAAAACGGGCATGTTTATAAAAAGGATGCCCCTCTTCTTTTTTTTGCTGCAGGTTTCTTCCCCAGGCACTCGTTGAGGGCACAAATCCCAGG
>JGI10211J34971_10000336_pt1 | contig 37824 bp, 52 predicted proteins | sample Etolagsediment_FD_34971 | JGI IMG/M metagenome (IMG submission 34971)
GCATTTACCCATTTTTCTTTGTACCATCGTTCTAATGGAGTTTCCTTTTTAGTTCCGGAATATTTACCACCTAATTGTTTGTACATTTGTACTAGTCTACCAGAATCATATGCTCCCCACCTTCTACCCTTAATACCACTCTTAATTTGTTCTTTTACTTGTTTATATAATGTTTTATTAATAACGTTTGTTGGAGTACCAAAATTATTCTTATTAGTATATCCTGTTATACTAGTTGGAAACTTGCCTATTTTATTATATATACTTAATCGTGTTTTATAATCTTTTACACTGGCACTAAAAGATGGCTTATTCCATAAAATAAACATAGATAGGTAACCAGCACGAGTTGGATCGCCTGTATCTAAATCTTTAAGATGTCTAGAAATATATCTGTTTCTACGGTCTATGTCTTTGTGGATGGTATAATCTGACATGCCATTCGCACCAAATTTTTGCGATTTTTCAGTACCATTTACTAAAAAGAAAGCTTCATATTTTTTTTTATCTCCTTTTAATTTTTTAATAGACAACAACTGAATGTTATTCTTAGGAGTACCAAACGCCAGAGAGCCACCAGCCGACAGAATTGCCAAATAACCTACACCCTTTGCTACGTTATCTTCCATTAAAAGTCTAACTTCTTCTTTATAAGTTTCATATGATATGATGACTTTCTCAAAAATTTGTTTTCTAATAACTTGTTCCTGATAATTTACTATAGTTAATTTATTTAACAATTCCGCCAAATAACCGCGACACCATCCTTGTGTATTTAACTCCGTTGTTGTTAAATTTCCATCTAATACAAAAGTGCACCATGGTCGAGAATTTAATGATGTAAATATGTCTGTTCCAATATTTTTCCATATAGTACCGATATCCATCGCGGACGCTTTACCATTACAAGATTTATGTACAGACTGAAAATTATAAATAAGATTGGCGTTTCTTTTTAAAGATATTAAAGCAGACGCAATAGGGAAAATATGATCACATTGTGTATTTAAAAGTTCTGGATAGACGGCATCAGGTGCATTAACTTCTATTTGTTTACCACAATAAAAACACATATGTTGGTAAAATTTCTGTAATTCTCTTTTCCCACTCCTAACAGCTTCCGTCGAAGTATCCCTTGATCTGGATAATTGACAAATTTTTGATGTGTTAGTAACTAAAGTAATGGCTTCTCCTTTAAAGCTTTGATCTTTCTTAAGAACATCATTAAAGTCATCAAATGGTTTTCTTATACCCATTGTAGATTCAGGTGGAGGAACAATAGTAGGATATAACGCACCCCTATCTTTATTTTCCCAATTTAAAAAGTCTAAAAAGCTAACAATAACTGTATCAAACTTGCCAGGTACACCTAAGTTTGGTTTAAAAATAGTAAATGGTTGTTCGATAAAAGTTTTAACGTTTAAAGGAGTTACGGCTAGATCATTTTTATCTGCTATAACTTTCTTGTTTGCCTCCTCTGTTAATTCTTTTTGATGCATATCTAGTACTGCTTCTAAAAATTCTGTGGCTTGTTTCTCTTTTACTTTTTTAGCAACTCTAGAACTTGTTCTCCGGTCTTTTTTAATCATTATATATAACGTTACAATTTAATTTTACTTAAATTAATCACCGGTATTGTAATTAATCGGAGATACAGATTCTACATCTTTTACGCTACCATATACTTTAATCTCAAATTCATCCTCACAAACATCTGGAACAGCCTGTTTAGAATTCTTAAATGTTTTCTTAAATAACGCAATAGCATCCCCACCAACTGGTGGAGCATCCTGTTGTAAACGCTCATATTCCTTAAGAGCAAATTCTGTTAGTTGGCCAGCTGGTAGACGATCTTCAGGAGACATTCCCATCTGGAGAGTCATGTAACGATAAAAAGACCCAAACTGCTTAGCAATTGCGCTATGATCAGCTGCTTTTTCCTCTGCGTTATAAAACTTCTTTATACTCTGTACAAGGGATGCTACTAGTCCAACTGCGCCAACACCGTATAGAATTCCATCTTTAATTTCCCGATCATCTACACTTGCGGCAACAAGAGACACACCCGAACTAATAGCTGTTACACCGATACCAATTAGAGTTAAGTTATTACTAAAATTTTTCCATTTTCCCGCAGATGCATTGTGAATAAATCTAAGACCTGCAGACTTTTCTCCCCATTCCTTCATGAGTTGTTCCATGTGTGGTGACCAAGACGCCGCATTAATCTTTTTAACGAGAGAATCTCTCTTGGCATTCATGAGTGCCTCCTGAGCTTCTAAAGACATTTCTGGATTCGACATTTTTTTTTATTTTTAGTAAATATTTTTTTTAAAAATTATATAAAACAAGTTCTCTAGAAAATTGTGTATCATTTGGATGTGATGCGGAACATATCATTAAAAAACATAAAGTTGCAACAAGTAATTTTTTAAAGGAAACAGTAGTTACATTATTATCAATTTTTACTTCGTTTTCACTATCTATATCACTAGCATTAGATTCTGAAGTAACTGATGGAGTTTTATTATTATTTAATATTTTAACTATTTCTTTCTTAGATGGAGACTCAAGTTCGTCGAGTATATCTTTGTCAATATTCTTTTCTACAACTTCATTTTCTTCTATACGAATATCTGCTACAGTCTGTGCATATATAAATTTAAGTTTAAGTGAAAATCTTTCTAAAAAACGAGACTGAAACTCTGAGTAACTTTTTAAGCAATTAACTATTAAATTAATTTTTTCCGATAGTACTATATTTTTATATTTATTTACAGTGATCAAATTGTCTATATTTATACCGTATGATGAATATATTTCATCTGTTTTATTTTCATGTGTTAATGTTATTAGATACGACTCTAATTCATTTACTATTTTAATAAGTTCTGAATGAATATTTATTATATCTGTAAAAGGATAGTCATTTAATTCTAAATCTTTATAAGATGGAAAATTATTATTAAATTTTATAGAAAATCCATCTATTTGGTTTATAACGTTATGATGCGTATATTTATAAAATTTGTAATAATCTCCATAGAGTCTATTTAGAAACATTCTAAATATATTTTGATAATTATTATATTCTATCTCTATAAATTTCGTCTGAAAATGAAAAGAGTCTAAAGTTAAAACTATGTCATTCGGATATTGCTTAGCTTGATATTCTATATAAATTTGTTTTAGATAGTCTATCTTTATTTGTAGTCTTTTAAAAATATTTTCTATTAAATTTTTTTTTTCTTTTATTATCTCAAATTCATTTTTAATAATATCTATACTCATTATAATGAGTAAAGAAGATAATAATGACGAAGTTAAAATTGATATTAAATGGACTAATCAACACGAAAAAATATTAGCGGAATGGGCTGATAAAGCTATGTGTTATAGGTGGATGCATTCACGGTCTGAAAATAAGTATTCATATTTATCTAAATTATTTACTATACCAGTTATAATACTATCTACACTAACCGGTACAGCTAATTTTGCTATAGAAAGAATTCCAGAAAATTATCAGTCCAGTGTACAGATTGGTATAGGTAGTTTAAATATTTTAGCAGGTATAATAACAACAGTTCAGCAGTTTTTAAAGATAAATGAATTAAATGAATCACATAGAATCGCTTCTATATCTTGGGGTAAACTTTATAGGAACATTAAAACAGAACTTCTTAAGAGTCCTCAAGAACGATGCGAAGTAAACTATTTAGTTAAAACATCGAAAGAAGAATTTGACCGTCTTGTAGAAACTAGTCCACCATTAGATTCAGTTATTGTAAAACAATTTGATAATAAATTTAAGAAAGACTCCGAAAACATCTCTAAACCAGAAATATGCGACTCGTTAAAATCAACGTCTAGTACAATATTTAAACCAGATATAGTAGAAATGGAAAAAACAGAAACGGATAAAATTCTGGCAATTATTAAGAAAAAACAAGACATATTAAACCAAGAAATTAAGATAGAAGACTTTATAAAATCGTTTACCAGAGAGTATACAAGACAACCAACTGTCGTAGAAATTTTCGAAAACTTGGAAGAAACTGTAGAAAAAGAAGTAATTAATAAATTTATAAATAAGTCTTCCTGGTTAAACAGGAGTAAATCGAGAGTTTAGAACAATTATTTTTAATTTGTTTAAAAGAGTAATCATTCCAACCACCAATAAATAAAATGGTAGAATTTTTTGGAACTTTAGATAGTCTATCTATAAAACTCGGGTATGCGTGAAATCCGCTACCGCATTGAGCATCAATTGTTACTTTAAATTTTTTCAGATATAATTTTAAAAATTTATTTGCTTTACCATTATAGATGTAATTTTTAGTATAGTTATGATAATCTATAGTGCTATCAGAAATAATATGTAAATGTGAATCTACACGTAATAGTTTTTTAAGTTCAATATTTAGATATTTACAAAAATTTTTAAATCCTTTCCATGTGAAATGATTAATATCGTTTCTAATTAGTGTACAATTATTCCACGGTATATCTATTAAATGAATATTCATTTTAGATAGTTGATTATCTATGTATTTATTTAATGGACATTTCCAAATATAACTATTAACTCGTAATGCTAACATTACTTATTTATCATATATATATCTTTAAATATTATGATTAAATATCCATGAGTCTACATGATTCTCTATTAACGTCGTCTTATTAAATTCATTTAGTATATTATTAATTGTATCAAGGTAATTTAATATATATGGTTCACCAGCTAACATTAGTTTTGATGGTTTATAATTTGTAGAAATATCTACAATAATTACTTTTTTCTTTGATATTCTAAGAGCATTATCAATAATTTTTCTATGTCCATCATTAGGCATCTCATGAAATGCAAACATACAAGTTACAACGTCGAATTGATTATCTTCTCCAAAATCTTCTGCATTACCAAACAGGTATTGTCTATCGGGATTATAAAAGTGAGCAAATCTTAACATTTCATTTGATGTGTCTATTCCTGTCATACCAGGTTTTGTAGAAAACCCAACACCACAACATAGATCAACAATAGACTGAGACTCAATGCTATCATACACTTCCTTTCTTATATTTCTTCCATTATAAGCCTTATTATCAATTATTTTCGTAAATGTCGGAGCTAAACATGCGTGTAATATTCCCATGGGTCCTGTATTACCCATATTGTGAATACAACTATTATAATAATAAGGAGTTGTCATAGATAAGATTAATAAAATAGTACTAAACATTATTTAATGTTATTATTATTTATATTTTTAAATTAAATTTAGTAATATAAAATATAATCAGTAATGTATTTAACAAATCCGATACAAGTTTCGGTTCATTTAGAAGAATTTAACACAAGATATGGACTCTTACATATAGGTGTATCATTTGAGAATGACTATAAACATATTCGATATGATTTTAAAAAAGATGGGGACGAGTATCTTACATTTTCTAAGGTAAAATATATACCATGGGAATATAATTCATACAGTAATTATATTCCGGAAGTGTATGATATATTAAGGAGTAGTTATATACAAAATCCAGATATGAAAATATTAACAATACCTTGGGGAGTTACAAATTATACATTCAACGAAATTGAAGAATTTGAAAAAAGATTACACAAGAAATACAGATTAGGTATTTATGATTGTAGACACTACGTGAGGAGATTTACAAAATGGGCAACGGGTAGCCCAACACCTGTTTGGAAACTTAAGAGACTCTGGAAAAAATAATATTGTTAATTATCAATGAAAGAATACTTCTTTAATCCAAATGATCCAAAAAAGTCTTATGATGTATACATTGATAAAGATCCATCTGATACTATACCTATAAAGTACACAACTATACAAGACGTTAAAGATACTATTAAAAAATTAGAAATGTTATACAAAACATATAAGTATTCACATAAACGCATCTGGCAAGTCGGAATGATTATGATGGTTAGATTACGAGCATTAAATAAAAATACACCTAATCAGACCTCGCAAAGACGATATGATTTAGCTTATCGTTATTTTAAATTTTTAGGTGAAAGAACGAAACTTAAAGACAATCACAGACTAACATTTACGTTCATAATTTAGATCTTAGTTAAAATATATTATATACTTAAATCAATTTAAGTTACTTAAAAATACTATTTATAATATATTAATATGAAAGTCATCAAGCGTAATGGAGAATCAGCCGAAGTAAGATTTGATCAAATTACAGATAGACTTAAATATCTTAGTTCGGAAAGTTCGTGGGGTAGACAATTAGATATAGATGCTCCAGCAATTGCTCAAAAAGTTTGTAGTTCTGTATATAACGGAATATCTACATCTGAATTAGATGAATATACAGCTAATGTTTGTGCTAATAAATTAGTGGAAAATTTAGATTACGAAATTTTAGCTGCACGAATTAGTATAAATAATCATCAAAAGAACACTAGTTTGTATTTTTCTGATATTGTTAATAAATTATGGAATAGTAAAAAGCGTCCATTAATTAGCGATGAAATTAAGAATATAGTAAATAACAATAAAGATCAAATTGATAAAATTATAGCTCCAGAAAGAGACTATTTAATTAATTACTTTGGGTTTAAGACTTTACACAGAGGATATCTATTAAAGGTTGACGATAAAACTGTAGAACGACCCCAACATTTATTTTTAAGAGTAGCTTTAGGTGTTCATGGTGATAATTTAGAAAAGGTAAAAGAAACATATGATTCTCTGTCGTTAAAGTATTATACACATGCTACTCCAACACTATTTAACGCTGGTACACAGTTTCCACAGATGAGTTCATGTTTCTTAATTGGGACAGAAGATTCAGTCGATGGAATTTTTAAGACAATTAGTGATGTTGCGATGATATCTAAGTGGGCTGGAGGCGTGGGTGTTCATATCTCCAATATTAGGGCTAAAGATTCTTACATTTCGAAAACTGGAGGTAAAAGTGATGGAATAATGCCTATGTTAAAAGTTTATAATGATACAGCGAGATATATTAATCAGTCAGGTAAGAGAAATGGTTCATTTGCTATGTACTTAGAACCATGGCATGCGGATATTTTTACTTTTTTAGACGCAAAGAAGAATAATGGAGTAGAAGAGTTAAGAGCTAGAGATTTATTCTATGCTTTGTGGATTCCTGATTTATTTATGAAGAGAGTTATATCTAAGGGTAAATGGTCATTAATGTGTCCAAGTGAGTGTCCAGGTTTAACAGATAATCATTCAGAAGAATTTGAGAAACTATACATTCAGTACGAAAGCGAAGGAAAATATAGAAAACAAATTGATGCATTAGAATTGTTTAATGCTATTATTAATAGTCAGATTGAAACTGGTACTCCATATATGTTATACAAAGATTCCGTTAATCGTAAGAGCAATCAGAGCAATATTGGTATAATTAAAAGCTCAAACCTCTGCTGCGAAATCACAGAATTTTCTAATTCCAAAGAAACAGCCGTGTGTAATCTTGCGTCTTTATGTTTACCGTCATTCATTAGAGACGGGGAGATTAATTACCCACTACTCGGAGAAAAAGTAGAAGAACTTGTATACAACCTTAATATGATTATTGATAGAAATCATTATCCCACGGAAGAGTCAAAACTTAGTAACATGAAACACAGACCAATTGGTATAGGTATTCAGGGACTAGCAGACGTGTTCATGAGTTTAAATTTACCATTCACTTCTAAAGATGCTCGAAAAATTAATAAGACTATTTTCGAAACAATTTACTATCATGCTCTCAAAAAATCTAATGAATTATCGCAATCAAATGGTCCATATGAAACATTTGATGGTTCACCAGCATCCCAGGGAATACTCCAATTTGATATGTGGAGTGTTACACCTGAAAGATTTTCAGAGGAAGAATGGTCTACACTTAAAACTAAAATAAAAGAGTTTGGTTTAAGAAATAGTTTATTAGTTGCACCAATGCCCACAGCGTCGACTGCTCAAATTATGGGTAACAATGAATCATTTGAGCCATACACTACAAATATTTATTCGCGGCGCGTTTTAGCTGGAGAATTTATTGTAATTAATAAATTTTTAGTAGATAAATTAAAGGAGGAAAATTTATTTAATAAAGAAACTATCGACACAATTATTTATCATAGAGGGTCTGTAAAGTATACACAGTTGTCAGATACAACGAAGGAAGTTTTTAAAACCGCCTGGGAAATATCGCAGAAAGCTTTAATAGAAATGTCTGCAGAGAGAGCTCCATACATTTGTCAAAGTCAAAGTTTAAACTTATTTGTAGAAAAAGCAGATCCTAAAATTATTTCTAGTGCTCATCTTTACTCTTGGAAATTAGGTCTTAAAACCGGATCATACTATATTAGAACAAAACCTGTTACAAACTCGCAAAATTTTACTATAGATCCTGCTTTAGAGAAAAAACTAAGAGAAGAAGCAGACTCTAAAGAATGTTTAATGTGTTCAGCATAAAACTACTTTAAAAAATAGCCAATAATAAAGTATGATGATTAGTATCTATTATTCGGTATTTAGTTTAATCGTTGGAATTCAATCGAATAGTGTGTGCGGATATAAGATTTCGAACTGTGTACTTACATTAAACAATGAAATATATTCTAAACCATCTTACACAAATACTTTGTATTCTCCTAAATTAACATGTATTGATACGATGGATTATACTATATTTGATAAAAAAATCAACTTATTTGATCTAAGAGATTGTTTAGAACGTTTTCATTCTGGATATTCATTTCAGAAACCAATATATAATTATAACATTAATGAAATTGACGATTTTGAGATTATATCAAATACGGATAATTTAATAGTATATGGACCTCATGTTGATATGATTCACGATCTTTGTAATTATACACTATATGTAGATATTGATACTAGATTACAACAAGAATATTTAAATAATGAAGTAGTCGACTGTAATTTTAATCCAGACTTCATCATAGGAGTCAGTCCAGAATATGTAACATTTTTACAACAGGATAATTATATAAATTCTCTACTTGACAATTATCCTGTAGAAGTTTACAACTATAAAAATTATAACGGAATTAGAATCGATAAATTTAATAAATTTTTACTACCGATATTTTTCAGCAACTATAATGTTAATGGACTCTTCGGAATAATTAAAGTTTTAATTTCTTTAAAATTAAAAGAAATAATTTTCTAGATATATATTAAATGTCTTGTATAACGTGTAATAAATTTGGATCTAGTTGTCCTTATCATAAAAATAAATTCGGTTCTAACTGTCATCCAGAACATAAAAATAAATTCGGTTCTAACTGTATGTACAAGAACCAATTCGGCGCTAACTGTATGTACAAGAACCAATTCGGCGCTAACTGTATGTACAAGAACCAATTCGGCGCTAACTGTATGTACAAGAACCAATTCGGCATGTTTCCGTATGGTGTCAGGAGAGTTGCGTCTTTTCCCTCATCACGGTCAGCAGAGTTTACACGCCAAAGAACTCGAGGAGGAATTGTTTTAAATCAATTTGGAGTTAAACAACAGAGTGTAAAGGGGCTTGGCAGTCTAAGTAAAAAAACACTTACAGATTTTTATATATTAAACGGCATAGATGTAGATATGTCAGCAACTAAAGATAAATTATTTAACAATCTTAAAAAAATATATAGTAATATAACTCCAGTCGATATTAAATTAAGTGTATCTTCTAATGATACAATTGCAAACATTAGAGCTTCTAAACAGCGTCAAAAGGAAGCAGAGGAAAGAGCTAAAAAAGAAGAATCAGAGCGCAGAGCAAGAGAAAAGAGAGATAAAATTAAGAAGATTACTTATTCACCTCGCGAATCCCAACCTTTATACGAGTTTGTATCAAAAAGACTGCCTGCTGGATCCAAAGTTAAAAGACTTACTCGTCCAGCTGTAGAACAAGCCGATATTGATGATCTAGCTGATATGTTTTCAGCGACTAGAGCGTCTCCAGACGAAATGTCAGATCTTTTAGGTAAACTTAGTGTTAAATTTGGTAAAAACAAATTTGGCGCATGAAGAGCAAGAAGCGTCTGAATTTAGCAAACTATAGAGTCAATATATGACGTTTATATAGTAAATTTGTCTATATAAATGGAGAAATTGACTTAAAGAGGTAACCTCTTAATTGTATAATGGATACTGATAGCGTTGAAGAACTACATCAAACTAATAAACCAACAAGAGAGGAACTTAAAAATAAATTAAGAGCAAAAATTGGTCAAAAAAGAACTGTCAGAAAGGGAGGAGTCTCGCGTAAAGAGGCTCAGACGATAAGTGATAAGATAGAAAAATTAGTACAGGTTCTTAAAGACGAAAATATTACAGTTAATACTCCATTATCTGAAGGTATAATTGAAAAAGTAACTGAAATATTAAGCATTAATGAGATGAAGAAAGTTATGTCACAGATAGAAAATAACTCAGAGGTTAGTGATAACTTTAAAGATTTTATAAATAATATCTTAAAATTTAAACCTCCTTAACATTTTTATGTACACGATATAATAGATTACTTTTAATATTAAAAAGTGTCTTAATATGTGTATGGATGGTGTCTGAAATTTCTGTAGAATCAAACCATACCTCCAGTCTGTACATAGGTTTTTCTGGCAGGGTCGAATCGACAATTCTTATACCTTTAATATGGCGAGAATAATCAAACATTTCTCCCACTAAATCTACAAGAGCTGTCATCCACATACCTGATATGTCTTTGAGACCATTAAATTTACGAACACTCCATTCGGCTCCATTAACGTTACAGGGATCGTCCCATGTAGGTTTAACGCCTTTTTCGAAAAAAGACCACGCATTTGGTATATATATTACGCCACCAAGCTTTAAACCCTTCATAGTATAACCATCATAGAATAAATCACACGGTTTTGGTGTATGGTTAAAACATCCCCAAAAGTCTTCAATGGTAGATATATCCATGATTTTAATCGTATTCTTATCATAGTTCTTTGTCTTATCTTTCGCGTGAAAGTAAAGCGTCCAACTACGATTTAATGATGTCATCACAAGTATATTATTTAATATTTCTTTAATTTAATTTATTATATTATCATTAAGTATTATGTCTGATAATAAACAAAATGGTATGATGACAAAAGTATGGGGACCACCTGGTTGGTTTTTTTTACATTCTGTAACCTTTGGTTATCCAGATGAAATTAATCCAGAAAATGTAGATAGAGTCAGACACTATGCTAATTTTTTTAACTCTCTTGGTCATGTTTTGCCATGTAAATATTGTAGAAATTCATATAATGAATATATATCAGAGTTACCTGTAGAAAATTTTTTAAATTCTCGCAAGGATTTAACATTATGGTTGTACTTAATTCACAATAAAGTAAACGATAAATTAGGTATACCTGCATGTGACAGACCTTCATTTGAAGAAGTAGAGAAAAAATACGAACAGTATAGAGCTAAATGTAAACAAACAACAGATAAAGAACGATCAGATAGGTTAATAAAAGGATGCGTAGTTCCAGAAAATGGAAAAAAGAAAAAGTGTTTAGTCTCCATAGTTAATGATGTAGAAACATTTGAGGACTCTTCGCCTCCACTTTTGTTAAATTGTTCTTTAATTATTATAATTATTTTTCTATTTATTTTGGTAAATAACTTAAAGTAAAAAATAATTAATATATAGTATGAGTGATACAACAACAATTTTTAAAGAACTAGAACAAATTAATACAAAACTAAGCAGTCTAATAGAAATAAATGAATCTCTAGTTAAACAAAATTTAAAATTATCCGAAGAACTTTATGGTAAAGTAAAACTACCATCAAGTCCAACTACAGATACTAAAAAAGAATTATACTATTGTGATTTAGATGATTTATACAATTTAATTCATGGTCCTGGAACTTATGATAATAAACCGATCATTAAAACACTAAATAATGCAACATGGGATCAACAATTAAAAGCGTGGAAAGTTACATCATCGATAGAAGATATTAAGACGAAGTTGCCTGATATTTCATTTAGAAATCTTTCTAATTCTTAAACGACCACTAACACGAGGTATCCAAAATTTACAACAAGTAGCTGTTGTATCTACAATTTTATTAATATTTGTCTTACCTTTTGACGCATCCACGATTAAATCTATAAGATTACCTATTGCTCCGCTATCTAGTAGACCAATTAAAGTAGATTCTAAATCATCATCAGTGAAATCAATAAATAATTGTCTTAAAATTTTCAACGATAAAGTTTTTTGTTCAGATCCTTTAATTGGGGTTCCCTCAACTACCTCCATTACCGTTCTAATTATGATGTGGATACTAGTTACATTAATGGAAATACCTTTAAGATTGGTCTTAACAGTTGTTAAATAATTACTTATTTCGTTATTCATTTAAAAATTAATAAGTTTTTATTTTAAAGATTTAAACTTAATAATATTTAAATGAATACATGTATTATTTGTCTTGGAGAAGACAATAGTAATAATTTTATAAAATATAATCATTGTGGTGTATATTATATACATAGAGATTGTTTTAAAAAATGGCCTCATAATGAATGTATTATATGTAGAGAAAAAATAGTTACAATTAATAATTCTAACGAAGATATTAATTTTAACTGTAAACTATTGATTGCGTTGTGGGCTTTGTGTCCAGTAGTATCTACATGTATAATAGTGATACTTTTAATTTAAACTAGTTTAAAAATATTGTTAATATATATAAGTGTGATGGAACCCCTGCTCGAAAAACAAAACAACCGATACGTTCTATATCCTATTAAACATGAAGATATCTGGGCTTACTACAAAAAACAAATGACAGCATTTTGGACAGCAGAGGAAATTGATTTTTCAGCGGATCTTAATGATTGGGAACAGTTAGATTCAAATGAAAAGTTTTTAATAGAAAATGTTTTAGCTTTTTTCGCAGGAAGTGACGGCATTGTATTCGAAAATATTAATAATAATTTTGCTGAAGAAATACACTTACCGGAAGTAAGATGTTGTTATGGATTTCAGGCGATGATGGAAAATGTTCATAGTGAAACGTATTCTTTAATGATTGATACATTAATTACAGACAAAGATAGGAAAACGGAATTATTTAACGCTATAGATAAGATACCTGCTGTAAAAGGAAAAGCCGACTGGGCATCAAAGTACTTAAACGCGGACAACGCTCCATTTCAGGAAAGACTTCTCGCATTTTCGATAGTCGAGGGTGTATTTTTCAGCGGTAGTTTTTGTGTTATATTTTGGCTCAAACATGTTAAAGGTAAAATGACAAAAGCCTTAGCTAAAAGTAACGAATTAATTGCTAGAGACGAAGGTATGCATACGGATTTTGCGGTTCTATTGTACACCAAATACATTACAAATAAACTAGAAGAATCCAGAGCTCACAAAATTATGATGGAAGCTGTAGATCTAGAATTGGACTTTATCTGTAATTCGTTAAAATGTAACCTAATCGGTATCAATAATGATCATATGAAAACATATATTAAGTATGTAGCTGATCGTCTACTTACGCAATTAGGTTATTCGAAGATTTACAATGAAGAATGCCCATTTGATTTTATGAAGACAAGTTCTTTAGACGGTAAAAGTAATTTCTTCGAACAAAGAGTTACCGAATACAATCGAGCTGAACAATTAAACAAAGGACTAGAATCTGTAGATATTTTAGACGATTTTTAAATTTACGATATCTTATAGTCTTTATAAAAGTTAAAAACACTTTTATAATTTACGACACTTTAATAAGCTTAGAACTAAGAAATATATAATTATAACAAAATGGATATTTTCATTAAGAATGGTGTTATTAAACAGCGTGAAGAAGTAGAGCAGACCATCTTTAAAAAACACTACGACACTGACTATAAAGGTAATCTCCCTGGTCCTTATTATGATCCATGTAATAATCATTGTCATTTTTGGAAACCTTTATCTCTAATTAAAAATTTTAAAGGTGAACAGTCTCAGACTGAAATGAAGTATAGAAAACACACTGGGGAATTACCAACAAGAGGCGTATATTGTGCTATTTGTCATCTGAGGCTAAAAGGTAAAGGATATGATCTTAAACAAGTAATAGAAATTCCAACGCAGCCTTACTTTAAAAAGAGAAAAGCTGAAGAAGACCTATCTAAACTTTTAGAACATACTAAGATAACTAAAATTTCTCCGAATGTATTATGGGATAGGTTCTATATTCTTTTGCAAAGGTCTTACATTAATAAATACAAAAGACTATACACGGCAATTATCGATATCAAAACTCAAAAAAATAAAATTATTAATAAGTGGAATTGTCTATCTAAAAAATTGACAGAACCATATGTATTCTACCCAATTAATGGTTTAGAATCTATTCGAATGAAGGTAAGCGAAATGACACCTTTTCAGCGTTTTAAGTATAATAATCCAAATTACAGAAAAACAAGTACTTGTATAATTCATAGCAATAAATTTGACAGAGACTATGTAACAATTAGTTAAATTTAAAAACTATTTGTATAAGTTTATTTTGTATAATTTAAAAACATACGTGACAAAGTAAGTAGATTATGGAAATCGAACAACTTACTAATCTGTTTCAGGAAACAACAATACAATCGAAAGTTAGTTATCCCTTTATCAATGAAATTAATTATATATGTAACAGTGTAATCAATTACTACACACAACATCTCAAAATTTATACTGATGTCCTTGATATATTAGGTCATTGTGGACATGACCTCGCATATGATGTTTCTGATACATTCCATGAAGATTGTATATGGTTTGCGTCTTATGGTAAAGCTTATGTCTACAATTATATACTTACTCGTATACAAATCCAAAATTTCGAAGAATACATTGCTGTTAATGATTTAATAAATAAAATTAAAGATGTTTACAATATATAATGTTAAAGACTATACCATCTGAAGATTGGTTGGATAACTGTAAACCTATAGAAACTATATTAAAAGAATTAATAAACACCGATAAAAAATTAACGTTAGGGGATTTACTCAACGTTAAATCGCTTAAAACAAAAGCAAAAGATATTATATGCGAATGGTTAAAAAAGTAGAAATTTACAAAAAGACAAAACGATATACACAAAAGTATTTAGAAATTGCTAAATGTTGGTCAGAGTTATCTTACGCAAATAGAAAAAAAGTAGGATGTATAATAGTTAAAGATGGATCAATTATATCAGATGGTTATAATGGTACACCTAAAGGTTTCGAGAATGATTGCGAAGACTTATTCGGTAAAACAAAATGGTACGTTATGCACGCAGAGGCTAATGCTATTCTAAAATTAAGTAAGAGTAACAATAGTTCTATTGGATCAACCTTATATACAACTTTATCGCCATGTAAAGATTGTGCAAAGTTAATTTTACAAGCAGATATTAAGAAGGTATACTACACTGAAAAGTATAAAGATACTACAGGTATTGACTTCCTAGAAAGTAATGGTATATCCTGTATTAATTTATAAATTAAAATATTAGAATAAATTAAATGGTAGAATGTAAAATATGTATGGAATCTTTCCCATCAGATGTTTTTCAATATTTACCGTGTGCGCATTCTTTATGTAAATTCTGTTTTACACATTTAAAGAAAATGGAATGTCCATATTGTAAATATTCTTTTAGTGACGAAATGACGGAAGAACAAGAGGAATACTTTATGGAAAATTTAGTAGTTCCTAGTGAACCTACTCCTAGACGTAAAAGAAAAAGAGATAGAAAAAGGCGAAGAAAACAATTTATGTTCGAGTTATCAAATAATGATTCTGATACTATATTTTCACAACGCTTCGAAATTTTATCATTGGATTAAGAAGGTTGAAGTAAAAGGTAAATAACAATAACTAATACTAATACACCTATAGATGCTAAAGCTATATCAACTCGACCTAAATTTTCATTGGTAATTTCTGTATTAATAGCTAACATTTCTTGTAAAACTGCACTTTTAGTATTCATTACCTCCATTAAAAACTGATTAATCTTCTCTTGATTTTTAGCAAATTGTAATCCATCATTATTATACACTGCTTGTAGTTTAGCTGATGCTTCTGAAATTTGATCTTGTAACGGACCTATAGGATCTACGAAAAATCCTAAACCTACCATATTAAGTACACCGTTCGCAACCCCGCCAAAGATGTCACCGACTGTATTGCCAACGTTGGGATTACACATATCACCTTCGGCTCCAGGAATATTGTAAATGTTTGCAGTACTAGTTCCTTGTCCCATTATTGTTATTATATCAACATTTTATTTAAAAAAATAATGTATATTAATAATAATAAGATGAGCTATGCTAATGCAATTTTACTTTTTATAACTGCAATAGGTGGAATTACAAGCGGAATAAATGATGGTGTAAATGGTAATAAGATAAGACAAGGTATATGTGACACAAATAAACAAATTGACACAGTAACAAAAGCTTATGACGCTTTATTAGGTGCTCAAGAACAAGATATTCTAACTTTACAAACAGAATTTGAGCAAGGGATAGAAAAATTAGCCGCTGGAAAGGAAACTCTAAAAATCCTTCGCGAAAACTATGCAAAATCTAGAAATCAAATGATAATATCGTCAATATTATTTATTGTTAGTATCCTTGTTGCTTTTTTATTTAAAGAATTTAGATTTTACGATTTAGTTTATAACGCTATATTTGGAACAGGCAAAACTGCTTCTGTAAAATCAGCCTAAAATATAAAATCCACCCCCAGATAATGCGGCTATAATAGCAGCTATTATATAATACGAAATCTTGTTCCATATAACTGCGTTAAATAACAAGTATAATACCATTAATATACCAACAATTAAAATTCCCCATCTGAAAAAACTCATTATTCCGTCAGGAGCGTCTCTAAGAATTTTACCAGTCTGATCTACTAACGAATTAAATACACCTAATGGCGAAGCTATATAATATGAATAATAAATACCCTCAGGATCTTCCTTAATGGTACATGCTTGATATTGATAAGGTGGGCATGTAACATAAGTTGGGCTTCCTTTACTAACATCACCTGGACACCACGAACTAAGTGGTTTTGGTGTCTCAAAATTACTGATGTCGCTACACGCACAAAATTTTATATTATCATCTTTACTAAAGTCAAAATCGTTCAGTTTTTTCGACTTTGCTCCACCTGACCACATCCAACAACCATTGTCCATCATAAAAAGAATTGCTAAAAGTCCTAATAGACCTGTAATGCCTAGTAGTTTCAGAAACGAAGCAATTCGCGAAAAGTTCTTTAAATTTCCTTTACCTTCTGTTTTTTCTTTGAGTGCTGTTTTGCTTTTACCTAGTGAATCATCTATGAAAGAATCTAAATCTCCAAGTGCTGTTTTAAGGCCTTCTTTGTCTCCACGTTCTAAAGCTTCTGATACTTTACTTTGTAAATTTTTAAATTTGTTTAGGTTAGCTTCTCCAGAGCTATCTTTAATTAAAGATTCTATGGTAGATGCCATAGTCTCAAAAAATGGTCTTAACGATTCATTTAATCTATTTGCTTCACTTTCATCAAACGATCCAGCTGATTCTTTTAGTTTTGATAGTATTTCTTCAAAGCTACCTACAGATTTAACTAGAGATCTTACCTCTTTCTGTAATTTATCTAAATCTGTATCAGATGGAGACTCTACGCCTTCGGGAGGTTTTACTTTGCGTACAGTTTCACCTGCAGCTTTAGCTTCTGCTAGATCAAGTGTTTCCTGTCTAGCCTTTATCTCTTCAGGTGTTAAGTTACTCAGGTCCCCGCTATTAGCTACTTTTGCTGCTTCTTCTGCTGCACGCGCTGCTGCTGCTGCTTCTTCTGCTGCACGCGCTGCTGCTGCTGCTTCTCTTGCTGCTGCTGATTCCGGCACTGACATAATTTATTATTTAACAATATTATATTTAATAAAATAATATTTTTAATATAATAATGAGCTTATTTGATAATCCGAGAGTAAGAGTAGTTATTGTAGTTATAATAATTACTGTTATAGCCATTGGTATTGGTCTACTTATGAGTAGACTTTTAACTCCACCACCTAAAGAGTGTAAGGGGGACACACACCTGGATCCAAATACAAATAAATGTGTACCAAATTGCCAAGATGGCTATAAAAATGACCCCGTTACAGACGAATGTGTAATTGATTGTCCAGATGGAGAAGTTTCTAGTAAATCTATTTCTGGTGTTACAATACCAGGAAAGGAAAGATGTGTACTTTCATGTGGATCTGGTTACTGTGACCCAGAGACTGATTTAACTCTATGTCAAGATGGTGTCTGCTATCAACCAAACTGTAAAACAACAGATGACAAGTCAAGTTATTGCGCTCCTCCTCTTTTATGTGGCACTGATTCAGATGGTAAGAAAAAGACTAATTTACCTGACGGTACAACTCTAGACGCGAATGGGTGCTATACTCATAATACACCAAATCCCCCACCCGCACCAATATGTTCCGATCCAACTCCAAATCTTGTGATTGGAACAGGAGCCTATGCTAAAGAACATGTATGTTGTAAAACTAGTGAGTTTGGTATATACACAAAAGACGGAGAACCATTTTGTTGCCCTGACAAAGATGATATAATAATAGATAGAAAATGTTGTCCAAAATCTCAACAGTGTACATTTGGAGAAAAAACAGTATGTTTAACATCTGATCAAGTATGTACACCTGAAGGTCCATGTAAAGTCGAATATGCAATTGGAACAGATGGAAAGTATACGGGATGTTGTCCATTTCCAACATCTAATGGCGATTGTTATAATATGTGTACATTTGTTGGTACAGATGATACAGGAATGAAAGGAACATGTTCGACAGATGCGGATTGTGGATTTAAATCTGGATTTGCATTTGATGGTATACAAACCGCTGGAGGTAAATGCGACAACGGTAAATGTAAATTATATTGTGGACCAGCAGATTCTGATACACAGGGCAATATATCTTGCCTCAATGACCCAAATAGTAGCACATCTACATGTATTAATACATCAGCTATGTGTAAATTTTCACAAAATAGTTATAATCCGCCTCAGAGCAATGGAGCATACATTTGCAATGATGACACAACAAACCCACCAACAAGTTATTGGAAGAGTGCATCCGGTGCTCCAATGTTAACTGTTCAGGCTGGTATGGAAGATCCTAAAAATTGTACGGCTCTATCATGCTTAGACAGAATGATTACCAATGGACTTTTAGGAGCTACAGGTGAAATTACAAAGGGTGGGAAACAAAGAACTCTTCCTCCTGTATCTGGAACTAGCACCCCAGACATTAAAGATTCTACATGTACTGCAACAATAGAATGTAATAAAATGAGCATATTAGAAGGTACAAATATTACAAAATGGTCAGACCAACCTGTAAGTCCAAATAATACCGCAGTTGTAATGAATACAGTGAAAACTGGGGTATTTAATGGAAGTTATTCTGGAAGTGGCGCATGTAATGTATCTGCAACTCCATCCAGTTGTGTATTTTTATCAACTGGTGTATTTGGTAAATATGGTACATATGATGGTGTAAACTTAGCTGATCGTGTTTTGTCTGGAACTGGGTGCGCTCCTGCCTCGTGGGGGAATTCTAAAAATACTTACCCTAATGGCATTTTATGTTCAGTTAACAGAACCAGTAATAACAGTGGAGGTTACAATATTAGCCCAAATTATTATTGTCCTACGTGGGATGCCTGTTGTGGTGAGGGTGGTATAATCAGTAGCGCAGACTATAATACTTGTGTACCTTTATCAAATGCTACACTTTCTAATGGAGTTTGTAACTATAATACAGCAACTAATGGATCTGGTATAATCAGTGCTCATAATCCAAGTTCCGCAGCAGGATGGCCACCAGCACCCGCAATTAATAACGCTGCATATTTATCTTTAGAAAATACAATGTCTGCGGATTGGGTAGAAACACAACTTGGATTTCAAAGTCACATGCAGATAAAATATTCTCGTGCACTTGTTGTAATGAGTATTAATGGAGAGTATATAGGATTTAATTCATCTAATAACTTAGGAACAGTAACCAATGACAGTCCTATTAATTTTTATTATACTTGGTATGATGGTCAAAATGTATGGCCGTACGGACAGATCCCGCTTAATAAGGGATTTTTTCGGTTTGGATCCGGTAAAGTTTTCGATGATACTATTAACAACGATGATCTAGGACGACCAGTACGCATAATATATAATAATAATAATCCAGCTGTAAGAGATACTACATGGTGGGGTGACGATATGTTTGATAATGGTAGTATACTAACAATTGTTCAGGTTTCAGGTCAATGGTATCTAGCTGGTGTAAAATGTTTTTATTATAAGTCAGGTGTAAATTACGGTATTCAAACTGGGGATGGAAAACTATTATATGGTGTATATAATTCGGAAACAAAAACATTTGGGTTTACAGTAAATGAGGCAAAGTTCGCTACACCAATAAAAATAAATTATGTCTTTTCGCAAGTACCAGGATCTTCTACTAACGCGGACGATAAATTTTTAAATGGAACTACTGTTTATAATTTACTAACACAGGCGTCTTTAGATAAAGACTATACTTTAACTTTTTCTAAGTTGGGTGGATATGTTAAATCATCTGTATAAATAACTAATTAAATAAGACATATCTTCATGTGTAATTTTAGATAAATATTTCGTCAGGTATAATGTTTTAATTTTTAATTGTTTATCATATATAATATTATCGACCGCATTAATTATTTCATTAACGTCGTTAAAATTATAATTATGAGTTGTTATTATGTCAGATAAATTTACATCATCTATAATTATAGAAATATTATTGTAATTATTATAAGTTACCTTTATATTTTTACCTCTATATATACATGTTACTAAAAATCCATCGCTTATAACATCTACCCTATAAAAAATGGATTTATTAGTTAATTGGTGAACTAAAGTATAGTACATTTATAATTTAATATAATATATTCTTATGTTCTTTTCTGCCTTTTAATCTGTGGATAACTTGCCGGTTGCGAATTATGATCATGAATACTCTGACTATTAGAACTCATTTGTCTCATACAGTCATGAAAATTATTATTAATATATGTCGTATCGATACTTGGAATTTTACGCGTGACATCTAAAGATTCCTTCGTTGTACAATAAAAATTTGTTGTAAAAGAATACTTGTTCTTTACAGAATTTAGTAAGTCGTTTACAGAAACATACGTATAACTAGAACTTGCGTTTTCACATCCATCTGTAAAAATATTCATTACAATATTATTATATTCCACGCTATTGTCTATAATTTTAAGACAAGCCTTACCGATCGCATCAAGCAGTGCTGTATTTCTTTCTGGTATATAGTCATTATCTTGTAATTCGTGAATATTTTTAACAGAATCATCATTAAGAAAATCTACATTGTCGTTAAACAAAATTGATGTCCATCGAATATCATATGGTTCATTTTTAATTTCTTTTAAAAAAACATTATATTCATTAATTACAGTTTTTTTAAGATTAATCATAGATCCAGACTTATCAATGATGTTAATAATCCACCGTTTAATCATATAGATTAAATATGTTGTTATTCTTTAAATGGATGAATATTATGAAATTGTAGACTCTAAAATTATACCACATCCATCAAAGAGAGAAGTACTCCGTATAGAATCTCTTAAAATACCGCCAAATTGGAAAAACGTAAAAGTATCAAGGGATTCGACATCAAAGGTTCAGGTTATCGGTAAAGATTCTAAAGATAGAGAACAGCGAATATATCATCCGGACTGGATTAAAAAAGCAACAGAATTAAAATATAAAACAATGAATAAATTAAGTAGAAAATATAAAAACTTTGATGAACAATTGGATAAACTAATTAGAAAGAAAGATTTATCATTCCACTGCGTAGTTGCTAATATTATTAAATTACTCACATTGTTAAATATCAGAATAGGTAATGAAATCTACTTCGAAGAAAATGGAACGTGTGGATTAACAACATTACGTAAGAAAAATCTTAAAATTATAGATTCAGAATACTTCTTAAACTTCACTGGGAAAAAGGGAGTAGAACACTCAAAACATATTAAAAGTATTCGTGTTAAAAATTTTATCGATAAAATGAGAAAAATTAAACATGAAAGACTATTTTGTTATGAAAAAGAGGGTGAATTTATTCCAATAACGTCATATGATATTAACAACTTTATAAAAGAACATCTCGGTGAAGATTTTACAGCTAAAGATCTAAGAACTTACAGCGCAAATAAAATTTTTAAAGAGCAATTAATTATGTTCGGTTGTCCTAAAAATGAAAAAGATGCACTTTTTAAAATTAGAGAATCAATAAAATTTACAGCGTCACAATTAGGTAATACGCCTAAAGTTTGTAGGGATTCATATATTGATCCAGTTTTGATTGATAAATATCATAAACGTGGTCTTACAACCTCCTAGGAGGTATGCCACACCAATTTTTATTTAACAGCAAGTGTGAGATGAAGGGCAATCACGACCAGATTCGCATCCAATACAAAACTCATCGTCAGAATCATCTTCGAGTTCTAGTATGGAAAATGTATTTGTAAATTTCTTAATATGTACCTTGACAGGTTTCGTAACCTTTGGAAGAAGATTCCAAGGAAGTGGAGGAAGTTCCTCGTCTTCCTTATAATCGGCCCAGGCGCGTTTAAACATTGATTAACTGTAGTTTGCGTTGTTTTACACGTTGTTTTTGTGTATCCGAAGATACTTTTTTTGTGTTTTATTTAGTATTCATCATAAAATGACTCAATCCAGTCATAAACTAATGTGAAATCCTTCTTGTGAACTCGGGCATAAGTCTTGACGCGTTCTTTCTTCTTGTACCCAGAGTTGACATTTTTCTTCGCATGAGCAAAAACAGAGTTCATGTTGACAAACATTGTTACAATTCTAATTATCATCAAATTCTTAGGGTTATTAAAATGTCGTAAACTATTTTACTAGTCACCTATAAGGATATATGTTATGTAGTAGTTATATACTCTTTTTGAATTTTTAAAACATTTTCGTAAATATTCTGTATTAGAACTGTTAAAATCATTTTCACCCCAAAGCTCATTAACTAGGGTAATTATATATTCATTGGTTAAATAATCTATCCATTCATGATATAATGTAGTTTTCATTAATTTATCTTAACATTATATATTCATCAAAATCTTGAGTTATAAGCCATTTTGTATTATATTTCTTTTTCTTAGATGATGGACTTTGTAATTTTTTTAATAAACGGTATTCTTTAATTTCTAGCTTAAAACTTAATACAATTCCATCTAACCTCGCATAACATCTAGCAGTTTCATAATTTGATGTAAAGTATATACCTTTACCATATGTATAACCCCATTTTTTACTCACATGATCAAATGTAAAACTATGTTTTACAATACTTAGCATAGAATCAACAATTGTTCCATGATAAAGAATCATGGGTTTTCACAGAACTTAAAGTTCCTTTAAAGGAACTAAATTCTTCTTCTTTTAAAATTTACTCAGCATAGACAACATCACCCCACATTCTTTCATGTGTTGTACACATAATTTTACCAGTTTTTGCCTTATTATTACAACAGATACAGTGTCTGCGATTCTTAGGGAATCTTTTAGCAACATTTATCCAATCATTGATACAACAAGTAACATATTCATGTTTAACAGAATGATCTTTCCAGTCAAAAAAGAAAGAAATTGGACATCTCATGATAACATCTTTGCGATGTACATCAAAACAGATCTGTCCTTTAGAATTACGAAGAACAGATCGTGAATTATTGATGTACTCGTCACCAATGATTTCCATTATTATTAATTTCATATTAAATAATTACTAATTTCTTAGGGTATATATAATATCGTAAATTTACGACCAAGATTACACCTTAGATTGTAACAATATACCTTAGAAAATGTCTATTTTTGAGAATATCGACATAATCGGTGTTATAGTTAACTATTTGCCTAATGAATCTAAATTAATTATTCATAAGGTATCTAAATTTTTTTTGCCATTCGAGAAACTATGTAAAACTTGTAAAAGTAAGATGTGTTTACCCGTAGTGTTTAAAGGAGAATTAAATTGTTATTATTGTACAACTATTCTATTATCGGAACAAGAAGTAATTTTTTGGAAAAAATTTGATCATTTATCGAGAGACTACAAAAATAGATCTTATCTAAATTGTTCTAAATGTAAGTTAAGATGTAAAAGTTCTGAATGGTATCACTACCATATTAGATTTAAGTGTACTGCAGAGAATACAGAGTAATTCCTAAGATTGCTATAATTGATGCCGAAAAATGCCATATATTCATTCTAATTTCATAATCTTCGGAGTCTTTAGAATCACGTTTCCAATGATGTACTATAACAATCGGTATTAACAGTAAACAGTATACTAAACTAGTCTTAGTAAATAAAACTAATATTGTTATAAATATAATCAGAATATCTAATTTTTGTACAATTTTATTACATAATTTGTTACCTGAGATGTTTGCGTCAGATTCTGTAGAGGTTAAAAGTATTAAAAAAAATAAATAGGCTAGTGGTTCATAAAAGAAAAACATTACGATGCTAGTTAATCCGAACGCTATAACATTTACAAATGCTATGTTACTGTTAAAAGTTTCAGGAAAATGCATGCGACCATTTAAGAAGTAACCTTTAAAGTATTCTTCTATAAAATTCATAGGTTCATATAAATGTTCATTTTATTTAAATCTTGTAAGATTAAACCAGTAATAGGTAATAAATTAGTTGCGTCAGTATTAAAAAAAGTTACTAAATCTTGTAATAATTTATCTGTTTTATCATTGTTATAGGTAAAAATAGTATAATTATTACAACGTATTTTTGGTTTAAAATTTAATGGTCTATCTAATTGTCCAGATTTTTTACCATATATATGATGGAAAACGTTACAAAATAAAGATAATAAGAATAAAGTTTTAATTTTATTATCAATTCTGCTATCAATTTCAGTGGCTAATTTAAACATTTTATAATTCATTGGATCCTCTAGATCTAAAGAATCTAGGAATTTAGTATAAATTTTACGCAATTCTTGTTTCATTAATTAATTCCAATATTAAAATTTCCAAACATTATTACAATTTAAACATGTAACAAATGTAGTCATTGGTTCGTCAGCTGATCTAGTTTGCGCCTGTGTGTAAGTTGTTTTATAAGTTTTACATTTTCCACATTTAAACATACCTTCATGTTCCTGTTCTAGTTTAGTATTAATATAGCGAGACATTACTTTTAGTTTTTGTTCTGCCCAAAAATCCGGATTTAATTCTTCATGAGTATATGAAGCTAAATCCTCAGGTTTAATCATTCCTTCATTAATCCTCTGAATAACCTGAGGCGCATTGGGTGTATATGTCAAGTTTGCTAAAACTTTCCGTGCGCTTTTCGAATACTCTTTAACAAAAAAAGAATTTTTCCACGATAAAGCCTCTTCATTTTCTTTACAAAGCTTTATAGTATAATTAAAGATCCCTTTTTCTATATTAATTTTTGTAACTGTATCATCAAATACTTTGTTAAGCTGAGTGGCAACTGTTTGTCTTCTGTATGACATTTTACGTATTATATTATAATAAAACTTAAGTCATTTTAATGTCGTAATTAAGCGTTAAAAAAAATCATTTTATCATATTGACTTATTAGTAGTTTAATATGTTGCTGAACAATTTCGGAAACACATGCTATATAAATACAGTTTTGCAATTGTTTTTAAATAATGAATTTTTTATGAATTTTATTAAAAAGAAGAGTTATCCAGATGAATATTTACTAGATCTTCTTAAAAAAATAGTTGATTCTACAAGTCTTAAGAAATTTTTAATTTGTTTACAGGAAAAAGTAAATAATATTAATATAAATGAACAGAATGATGCGAGCGAAATTTATACACTTCTTTTAGACTTATTTGAGAAGGAAGATGCGGAAAGTGTAGATTTTTTTACTGGTACGCATAAAAAAATTTATAAATGTTGTGTATGTAAAACCAAAAGAGAGAAAAAAGAAAATTTTACTAATCTAAATTTATATATAACACCAAGTTCATTAACTTTACAAACTTCCATAATGAAAATATTTGAGAAAGAAGTTTTTGATGAAGCTGAATGTGAAATATGTAAATGTAATACAAAAACAGAAGTTAAAAACAAAATTATAAAATGGCCAAAAAATTTAATATTTTCTATAAATAGATACAATACAAATTTTAAGGTAAATTGTGAGTTTGATTATACTAGACACATAGAATTATGTATAACCGGTAAAATTAATAAATATACTCTATCTGGCATAATAAATCATATAGGTACAAAAGATTTAGGTCATTATACGTATGTAAAATTAAGCAGTGATTCTTGTGTAGAAATCAGTGACGATAAAGTTAAACAAATTATAAATTTTAAATCACCAACTAATTATTTATTAATCTATCATTTAGTAAATTAACGTAAAGAAAACATTTATAAATAATTAATGGACGTAGAGTCTTTAAGTGATCTATTAAATAACGTTAAAGTTCACTGTCCTATAGATGAATTAGAAAATTTAAGGAATAACTATAATGAATTATTTTATTATAAAAATAATAGTATAAATATTCCAATGGATTTTTATAATATTATTTATACCGAAGCTAAAAAATATAGTAATAGGATAAACTTAAATAATTCTTACACTAATAATAGCACCATCAATTATAGAATTAATATTTTGCGACTTTTATTTAAGGGTTTTAATGAAGAACATGATCTAAACAAACAAATTGATTTTATTTATGCTATTTTTAATAATTTGTTAATAATAGTAGATAACTAATAGTCTTCGTAAGCCTCTCCAGCCTCATCATCTTCATCGTCAATAATGTCGATATTTTTTAGAAGATTTCCGTGATATACACGAGCCTTTAGTACCTTAAATCCAATACCAAACTGAGACTTACCAATGCAATATACACCGGTACACTGAATTACACAGACCGCCTCTGATCCCTTTGGCATTGCTGATAGATTAATTTCTCCATCCAGCCATACATTAATTGGATTCTTCTTTTCGTCTTCGAGATTAAACTGTGGACCCTTATCATTGTAAGGAAGCTTAATCTTAACAGTTGGGTCGTACTTGTCTTTTTCCTTTGGATACTTAACTACAGATCGCATTAGTTCTGATACAACTTCCTTAGACTTCTTCTTTCCAAACCACACATCAGACTTCTCAACTCCCGCATTAAGCACACATTCTTCTAACTGCTTAATAAACTCAAAAAACTGAGTTTGTGGTCCACCAGATTCATTAACTGAAAGATTAATAGTATAACGAGGAGGACCACCTCCATCTGGATCTTGACGAGAAGCACCAAAAGGAAGACGAAGACGAGGTGTCTGAACAATAAGTGGACCACTTCTACCGTTATGATTATAGTTGATTAGTGCGTTTTGACCGCCCATTTGGTTCTTCTTTGGCTCAGTGAAAGAAACATTGGATACAGAGAATTCGTTAGATAGTAGTACAGCGGACATTGTTATTTGATAGTTATGTATCTGTTATGTCCTTAAGCCTGTTTATGTACGAGACTTTCCTATGGAGTTGTTGGTTTTTATCGAGGAATGTTTTATCCTATATCAACCTACTTAAAGTTATAACTCATATAGTTAATATAACAAAATGTCCACTACCCAAGAAGTTGTTGTTGATACACCCGTAACTCTTGCTGATCGTTTTTCGAGTCTACTAACCCTAGTTGATGAACAGACAAAGACTCACTCTTCTTTCATGAAGACTGTTAATTCGGAACTTAAGGCTTTACAGAAGGAGCTATCAAAGGCTCAGACAAAGCCTCGTAAGAAGAAGAAGGAGCCAGTTGACGGAGAAGATGTAGTAAAGCGTAAGAATGTATTCGAGGTTCCTGTTCCAGTCAGTGACGAACTTTGCGATTTTCTTGGTGTAACAAGGGGCGAAATGTGCTCGCGCCAGTTTGTAACAAATAGTATCACTAAGTATGTCAAGGACAATGAGCTTCAGAACCCAGAGAATAAGCGGTACATTCTTCTAGATACAACAGATGCTGGACGCAAACTCAATGATCTACTAGCGCCAGATCAGCCTCTAACATTTTTTAATATGCAACGTTACCTTAAGCCTCACTACCCAAAGGTAGAGAAGACTGAGAAGGGTGAAGCAACTGACCGTACAGATACATCGGTTGAGTCGTCTGAGTCTGTCGATGAAAAGCCAAAGAAGAAGACTCGTACAAAGAAGGACCCAGAGCCAACTGGCGTAGTAGCTGATGCTGATGTTGTAGATGATACTCCAGCTGAAGAACCAGAGAGTAAAAAAAAGGTCCGCCGTGCTGTACGAAAGGCCTAATGAATATTTATGATAAATATTTTGTAAATTATAAAAGTAAATATCAGATTTGTGAATTCGCAATTTACATTTACTTTAATCAGGACCAGTTAAGTGTAGAACGATGTGTGATGCTAGCAAATATGTTTCATAATATTAAATATTTACATTGTGGATATTCGAGGGAATTAATGGATATGTGCGCAGATTATTGTCCCAAAATTATTTTAGATAAAATTCCCGATAGTATTGTTAATGCTATCGTTTAAAAAGTATACCACATGCCTCCATAGCTCAGTCGGCAGAGCGCAAGACTTTTAATCTTGTGGCCGTGGGTTCGATCCCCACTGGAGGTATGTAGTATACTTTAGCTAGCCCTCTTGGCGCAATTGGATAGCGCGTAAGACTTCTAATCTTAAGGTTACGGGTTCGATCCCCGTAGAGGGCTAAGTAAAGTATTTTTTTTCTAATTAAAGAAAGGCCTCGTAATTTTGCTAATCAGTTAGCATTTACAAATGCTGTAATCGAAGAAATAAGTGAAATTTATACGGGAAGATTATTAACTGTTACATATTCTATAGACGATGATTCTACACCCAATAATTATAATTTATATGTTCCGTTGCCTAACACCCTGCTAAGTAGCGAGTAATACAACACATATTATCATTAAAAATATTAATCAATCCGTTGACATTAGAACCGCGGATTGGTTTACAGGTGCAACACAAATAATTTCTAACGAGGATTATTCAACTTTTAATAATCGAACAAGTAGTAGAGTTGTCAGCACTGATAAGATATTTCTCGCATTATTCCACGATCCGACAAACCTATCGGATAAGTTGTGGTTTGTAAATCCCTAATCCTATTTAAGAATTTAGATTATTAAATAGTATGGATTTCATTCCAGAACTAACTTCAGAGTTAGAAAATGAATATCCTTTACTTAAAGAAAGTAATAAATTTATAAACGTTTATGGACCAATTGGGTGCGGTAAAACAACTATCGTCAAGACTTATATGAATGGTAGAAATTATCACTATATAGACGATTATAATCAAACTTTAGATCAGTTTATGGAGTTTCTTAAAAAAATAACACAGATAGATGTTATGTCATATTTTACTAATAATTTAGAAAATAATACCTTAATATTTGATAACTATGACTATTTTAGTTTTAAATATAAAGAAATTGAGAAGTACGTTAAAGATTTTAATATAATTATTATATCTATAACAAAGTATTTTGATAATTCTGTTTACATACAACCACCAACAGATGAATATTTACTATCTTTGTTACATGCGATTAATTACATGTACAATAAAACTTATAAAAATGTTAATATTGATGGGTCTTTTTTAAAATTCTTTTCGAGTCTTCATCATGGAGATATAGTAGATTTTGATATTTTTTACAGCGAACTAGAATGTTTAAGTAATATATACGAAACAAAAAATATAAATTTAGTGCTTTATGATATAAATAACGTACAACAAACTTATCTATATCATGTCAATAAAATTAACGTGGCATCATATTTAGCAGACCTCGTAGCTCAATCTATTAGTTTCATTGGTACAGAATATTATCAGTGTATTTCCAACATGATTGTTTATAGTTTAGATTCTAAAATTACAACAATTAAAAATACAAAGTTAAATTATCACAAAAGAACAAAAATACAAAAAGAATGTACAAGATTAGGCGTCAACCCGCTAGAATTAAGTCTTGTTAAAAAAATAAAAAAATAAAGTTAGGTATTATTAATGGATTCTGTATTTGAGAAAGAATTACTTAAAATACAATTATTTAGATTATTTGATATATATGATGATAAACAAGCTCGAGAAATACTAATTAATTGTATTAATAAAGATGTGTTTAAACCTAAAACTCCTGAACCTAAACAAACTAAAATAATTTCTCAGTCTAGTATCTGTAATATATGTGAATCGACTGAATTTTATTTTACAAATTCTGAAGAACTATGTAGATCTTGTGGAGCTCTTCATAGAACAATATTTAACCCTACAACTTATAAAATTAAAAATGATGAACAGTTTATTACTCGCGGTGAAAATAAATTAAAAACTACCATAGAAGGTAAACAGGTAACATTAGATATCGATAAACTAAATCTATATGCTATGCAAAACTTAACTCCTCAGCAAAAATTATATAAACAAGGAATCACTTCTATTCAGACTAGACTAGATGAATATAGACTACCATATAATAAAGATGAACTAGAATCAATGTTTGCGATGTACTGGAATATAACTCTGTACTACGATAAATTTAAAAATGTTAAACCATCAATTAAACCAAATGAAAATAAGCGTTCTTATCAGTGTCTCTGTGTTTATTATGGATTCCAACGTACAATTAATATATATAGAATTTTAGAGGCATTTGACGTGACATTAACTAACGTGGAATATTTTAATAAAATACTACTCAGCATATTTAAAGATACCAGGTATTCTAGTATTCTTAAACCTTCATTACAGGAAGAAACTGTATTATCTGTACCAGATGAAAAAGTATCTGAAAAGGCACAAGACTTAGTTGTAAAATTAAAAGAAGCTAATTTATTCAAAGATATATCAAAAGAAACATTTGGTGCTACAGTTATATATGTTGCTCGTGATATATTTAAAATGTCATATACATTCGCAAGAGTACAGAAGGAACTAGAGATAACTAACGTGGGAAAATTAAGTCAAATGTATAAACAAATAGTTAATTTTGTAAGACAGAATCCTAAAATTTTACAGTAATTCTTTATCTCTGTTTCTAAGAGCCTGTTTATAGGCTACATCTAATTCCTCCTGAGATGGTTTCTCAAATTTTGTATAAATATATTTATTCGCCATAATATCACCAAATTCTTTTTCGGCTATATCATGCTCTTTCTTTCCAGTCTGAACCTGCTTAAGTTTGCTTATCATCATCGATAACATATTTAAATCTGGATCTTCTTTCTGTAATGTTATAAATATTAGTGGATATTCTTTCATAAAACTACCCCATTTATGCTCTAATTGCATATTTGATAGACTTTTTTTATCTTCTAAAATTTCTAACATCTGTTTATGAACGTTATCAAGACTCATTAAATATTAAATAAGATATAAACTTTAAGTAAATTTACATATACATATCTCTTAATTTACAAATGATGACAATGATTAATGCCAATAGCAATAGTCCTGTTATTATATAACATATATTAAAATCTGACTCATTGCTAGCTTCTTCTTTTAAATTTTCTACTACATTTTCTGGATTTGGTGTATCACACTTGTCATCTTCTGTTGAATTACCACATGGGTGAATATCTGGTAATATACCTACCGCGAGTGGATTATCGAATCCGTGAGCCATTGGGGTTATATCTCCGCCAAGTGGACTATCGCTAAACGTGTTATTATACATAGACTGTTTTAAAACCTGACCAGGATTAGCCTGGTAAAATCCAGTATATCTGATTTCTTTAATTAAATTTTCGAGCGAAGGCCCAGATTCTATTTGTATTAAATTAGATGGACAGGGACATCTTCCAAAATGTGGACTCATTTATTAATTTAACAATATATTTTTTTTTAATTAAATATAACATCTCTTAAAAATTTTTGACGCAATTTTATTGTAAATTTGTTTGGAACATTTTATACCAAACAAGGCAACATGAATATCATCAAATAACTCATATTGATAAGAAGTTAGTTGCGTCTTTACTTTTTTAGATGTATTTTCTGTATTTTCTATAAAATTTAACAGTTCTACATCACTAATATTTCTAATACCATAAAATTCTGGTTCTTTATCAATGTGTGTTTTAAACTTAGAAATACTATTTAACTTAGAAAAATGTAGTTCTTCTTCTAAATACCATTCGGGTAACTCTACAGTCTCTAGATCATCATCATCGGAATAGTCATTCGAATCAAGTAGAAAATCCATATTTTCACGTGTTATATTTATAACCTAAGTTATTCTTTTAAGTAAATTAAATATCAGGTATAATAAGCTATCTTGATACCCATTTGACTAATATAGTTTTTACAATTTTCACATGGTTTTGAGTTTAATGTTTCTCCACAATTATTAAGTCTTACTACAAGTAAGGTGCTCTTTTTAAGATCATTCTTGTGAACCCTGCGAAGAGCATCTTGAATAGCATCTACTTCTGCGTGAATAGAATACTGATTCACTCGGTTCACACACGGGACACACATTTTGTTAAATCCCCTACCAATAATCTTACCCCTGTGAATTATAACTGCTCCATGAGCGAATGGTACTCCAGACAAAGGGTGCAAAGAATTCTTAGCACTCTTAGCGGCTTCCAAAATGTAATAAGTCTTCTGCATTTAATTCATTATTCAGTTATTTATTTAAGTATATTTACACTTTGGTCATATTATTGTCGTAAGTACTCATATGTACAAAAGATAATAGAATGATATGGTATACTTCGAATTAAATAAGTTGTCATTCCGTTATAATAACTTTTAGTTGTATATAATTTTAAGAGTATATCTTTAATAGATAAATTAAAATTTTGCCTGGATAAAACTCTACAATTTTCTAAAGGAAATGTTACAACTGATGCGCAAACTTTAGAAAAACTTGTAGCTATAAAAATATTAAATGAATTATTTACAAATGATTCGTGAGACTTTATTTTTTCATAAATAGGAAGCTGGATAATAAAATTAGAATTTATGATATATGTACTAAGAAGTCCAGAATAAAATTGACGAAATCTAAAATTTTTAACCTCATCAATTACATTAAATTCTGTAAAAGTCTGGCGTTTTTGTCTTACATACCATAACGGACTAGTAACAGTAGACGCAAAACAACAAGAAAGATAAGCCGATAATCCTACATTATAATTATTTTTCATATTTTCATAACATGGAAAATATATAGACCAAAAGGTTGGTATCGTTATTACTCCAACACCAATTCCATTATAAAATCCAAATATACCATATTTTTTATAGATGTACCTGATGCTACCTATAGACGATATATTTTTTGTTTGTATATTAATTCTTATTGTATCCAATGGATTACATATAACAGTCGCTAAAGATCCAGCAATAACAGCATTTTTAACTGTCATAAATATATATATAATATTTCTTTATAATAATTAATGCCACACAAAGACAATAGAGATAAAAGAACTGTAGAAAATCTCCGTAATAAACAAAATGGTGCTAATTAATTGTTATTTTTATATTATGAATATAGAAAAATATAAAATACCTAAATATCTTAAACTGAAACCTACAAATATTAAAGTTGATAACGAAACCGTTTACGAGTTAATTTATTAATTTATTTATTAAAAAAAAAAATATTTACAGTATTTAAAATGGAAATCTGCTCTGCTGAATATATCGCCGTCGTCGGTCTTGTATCCGCTAACGTACATATTCTTGTCCGTGGCCTAATTCATATGTATCCTGCCCAGACCACTCTACTACTAAATCTAATGCTACTAGTAAATGTTCTACTACTAGTATATTTTGGCTTCTGTGTATACCAGAATAATGAAAAGCGAATTAAAAATAGTAAATCAAGCGAAGGAAAATCGGTAGATCAATAAATTAATGTTATTTCTTCTAATAGTAAATGAATTAATGAATCAAAACTAATTCTATTATCTTCTATAATAGATATAGCTTTGTTTAATGAAGTTTCTATCAACTGTTTGACTTTATCATCTAGTCTAGCCTGGGCTATATCACTTAGGTTATCAGATGAATAATCTTCGAATAGTTTAAAATATTCTCTAGCTAAATTATTTGCTTGTTTAAGATCATTGGATGCGCCAGCTGTAATGTCTATATCGTTGTATTCTTCTAAAATAATATCGTTTGTATTATTTTTAAAATATACGATCTCTGCGGCGCGACCACCAAGCGCAACAATTAATTGTGCTAAAAAGTAACCTTTTGTCGGATACTCGGCGACCTCTTCGATTGGTGTAAATAATGTATAACCACCGCTACCTGCATTATTGCTATTGATTGTTACCCTTTGTAAAATGAAGTATTTGTTAAAATATTTAACCATCATAGCGTGTCCAGTTTCGTGTACACTTACTAAAGTTTTAGTGGCAAGCGATCGCGAATCATTTTCCTTAGGTAATCCTATTACGATCTTTTCATACGCTTTTAGGATGATATCATCATCGATGTTAGTTTTATTACATCTAATACTTAGTAAACTTGCTTCATTAGCTAAATTTTCTAAATCAGCTCCTGAAAATCCAGATGTTAGCCTTGCTAAAGAATCAAAAGATATATTTCCAAGGTTTTTATTTTTAGTGTGAACCTTAAAAATATCTTTTCTTCCATTAAAATCAGGTAGGTTTACATTTATCTTTCTATCAAATCTTCCTGATCTTTTAAGTGCTGGATCCAAAATATCGGCTCTATTTGTTGCAGCTAATACAACGATCCCGTCTTCCTGATCAAACCCGTCCATATTTGTCAATAGTTGATTTAATGTTTGTTCTCTTTCATCATTACCTCCTGAATTAAAACCATAACCCCGTTTTCCGCCAATAGCATCAATCTCATCTATAAATATTACACATGGTTTATTTTGTCTTGCTGTGTCAAAGAGACTTCTTACGCGCGATGCCCCGACACCAACGAACATTTCTATAAATGAAGATCCAGTCGCTGATATAAAAGAAACCCCAGCTTCTCCCGCTACAGCTCGCGCTATTAATGTTTTACCGGTACCTGGAGGACCCTCTAATAGAATACCCTTTGGAACACGAGCTCCAACGTTTTTATATTTGTTGGGAGTTTGTAAGTAATCAACTACTTCTAATAGTTCTGTTTTAACTTCATCTATACCAGCAACGTCTTTAAATTTTGTATCAATTTTTGTATCTAAAGTATCATATTTATTTTTAATACCAGGCATCATTCCGTTGGAATTCTTAAACACTGAATATAAAATACTTAGTATAAAGTAGCTAAATAATAACTGCACACCTATATCTAGTAGGTTAGTTGTTTCTACATTAAATACTTGATAGTTAATATGATTGTTATCCATATAAGATAAAACCGATGATACACCCGAATCTAAATAATTATATTTATGAATAATTCCATCAGATGAAAATAATATAGATTTTTGATTTTGTAATATAGCAGCAGATTCAATTTTGTTAGAATATAAATCTAAATTAGACCAGTCGTTACCCATTGTAAGCTTTGATGTCACTATATCTGAAGGAGAAAGATTCATTTTAATTGGTCTACATCTAAACCCAGACGTTACACTTAAAAAAAATATCAAGACTCTCATAATATTATTAATATTATACTATCTTTATAACTGTTTTTAGTTTTTCATCTAATAATGTAAAATAATTATCTGGTATATCGTCTCGGATACTTAAAACGCCAAAATCATCGAGATCTTCTTCATTAATACGCAAATACTTAACACCTAATTTAATTAAATAACACATCAATGGTATATTTAATTCTTTTAATACAAAAAATTCACAGTTCATGTCATTATCCGTTAATACTTTACATTCTTTATCGAATCGCGAAAACGAGTATGAATGTATTTCATCGTAATTACTTAATAAAGTGTCATAATGAAATTCCGTAAATATTTTATTATTATTTATTTCAGTTCCTCTACCTAAATAATAATATTTTAAGTTATTTATCTGTAAAGCTGTTGTAATTTTGTTTGTCTTAAATATATAATTTTTGTTCCCAAAGGTATCATACCGACTTATTTTTTTCAGAAATTCAGAATCATGGACTGTATTTTCATTGGATAAATTTACATAAACAGTATCATTTCTATCTTGACTATTGATTATACTAATATGTGAATATTCATCAAACATTATAGCTACGTCAGACGATACTTTTTTATTAAAATAATACCATGGTAAAACTTTAATATCTGTATTATCAATATTAAATCTTTCATTGGTCCATAGATATAAACGAATATTCTTATTTTTATAGTAATTATTTAAGTATTCTATAATTTGTAAGACTTTATAACTTAATTTATCTTTCCTATTATGATCAATTGTTCTATAAAAAGCTCCTGGGAAATAAGTTGCTATCACTGAATTTTCTTGTATACTTTCCTTCGTCATAATATCTTCAATGTAACTAGACATCAAACTTGTACTTTTAACATGTTCGGGCAACTTCTCAAATTTTAGTAAAATATCATCATAGGATTTTCCGTGATGCGTTTTAATAAAACTTTTAGCTTCACTCATACCCTCCAAAGATTCATGAATTTTAATTTGTATATCTTCCAGTAAATTAACAACTGCTACGGGTAAATCATTAAAAAAATTATATCTATTGATACTGTTTCTGATTACACGATCACTCATATTCTTAGAGTGAGTAATAGCAATCATATTAAAAGCACTGTGTAAATCTATATATTCATCTATTCTATTTTCTAAAAATCCCTTACATTCTTCACCTTTAACTTCTTCATCATAACCTTGTTCTTCCCAAAATGTTTTGTAATAACATAGTGACGCTTCACTTGTTACAATTGTATTATCTCTTACGCCTCCAGCTGTTTTAAAACAAGTATTATCTAATAAATTTATACAATTTAGACTAGATGATCCGACACAACGTTTCGAGTAGGTAAGTAGAGACCTAATTCTATTTATAATAGAATCTGGTGGATAATAATCGTCATCGTCCATATGAACAATAATTTCATTAGTAACTAACTGATTTAACTTATTTCGCTTTTTACCTATAGTGTGAATTTTATTACATGTATAATACTTGATTCTTTTATCATCTTTAGGTAACTTTTTCTTTAAAATCTTAATAGAGTCTCTCGGCGAATCATCTAAAATTATCCATTCTAGTTTATCAGGCGGGTAAATAAAATTTTTCCAATTTGATATAGCAATATCTATAATATGATGACGATTATAAGTAGGAGTAACAATTGATACTGATGGAAAATAGTCATTTTCTAAAAGTTTAGGCAAATAACTATTGTCTGTATCATTTTTAATCAATTCGATAACGTTCATTAAATAACTTTATAACATTTCTTTATATTTATTTGGGAGCTAGACAAAATTTAAGTTGGCCTAAATTAGCCACGTTATATAAAATTATGATTGGAAAATTACTTTTAAGATATATTTCTATTGTATTACACAAATTGCTACTTTTTGTGAATAATAGTAGATATTTTAAATTAAAGACGTTACACGTATCTTTACATTTATCTAAAGTAAGG
>JGI10211J34971_10000339_pt1 | contig 37653 bp, 36 predicted proteins | sample Etolagsediment_FD_34971 | JGI IMG/M metagenome (IMG submission 34971)
TTAGTAGGGTTTCATCATAAACTGACTGTATACCAAACTCAATCCAAATCTCCTTTTCTTTTGCAAGAGTAGAGAGATAATCAAGAGTCTCTTGTGTTATAGAATCAGAACGTGTCCCTATACTAAGCCCCACAACATTAGGGAATGTAAGTGCCTTTTCATAGAGAGCTTTAAGTGTTTCAAAGGGAGCATAAGTATTTGTAAAAGATTGAAAGTAGACAAGAAACTTCTCAGCTCCATACTCTCTTGCTTGGCGCTTAGAGATAGAAGAAAACTGTTGTTCAAGCTGAAGTAGTTGTTTTTCTAAAAAAGGATTCTCTTGAGAGTTTAGGTTTAAGTGAAAACCTTTGAGTTCTTGAACTGTATCTGTAGAGGCGGAAAAAGAGTCGTTTTCACAAAATGTACAGCCACCTTTAGCAACTGTACCATCTATATTTGGACATGTGAAACCAGAGATATTTATACCAACTTTGTAAACTTTTGTACCAAATTTTTCTTTTAAGTAACCACCATAAGTGTATATTTGTTCGAGCATTAGATATCCTTTTCACACAAATGCCACTACTTATAATATTAAATAGAAAGCATATTTTATTAAACTATATATTTACCTGTAAAGCAAGCTGTACAGTAGCTTTCACTATCATCAGAGTTTACACTTCTAAGGAGTGCTGCTTCATCCAAGTACGCTAAAGAGTCCGCTTCTATATACTTGCAAATCTCATCTGTCGACATATTTGCAGCTATAAGTTTGTCTTTTGTTGGAGTGTCTACACCATAAAAACATGGATCAGTTGTAGGTGGAGAAGAGACTCGCATATGAACTTCACTTGCACCTGCTTCTTTGAGCATTCTGATTATACGGCGAGATGTTGTTCCTCGCACTATAGAGTCATCAACTACAATTACTCGTTTGCCCTTGATTATCTCTTCCATTGGAGAGAGTTTCATTTTTACTTTTAAGTCACGCATCTCTTGAGTAGGCTCAATAAAAGTACGACCAATGTAGTGGTTTCTCATGATACCCATCTCATAAGGTACACCGCTCTCTTGTGAGTAGCCAATAGCCGAAGGAACACCACCATCTGGAACAGGTATGACTATATCTGCTTCGACAGGTTCAATTCTTGCAAGTTCTTTTCCCATATTTTTTCGTGTTTGATAAACAGATTGGCCAAAAACATGTGAGTCGGGACGTGCAAAATAAACATATTCAAATATGCAGTGCTTAGGAGTTGGTTCGTAAACTTTGATACTTTTGGGTGCCTTGTCTTGTTCAAATACAAGTAGTTCTCCTGGTTCAACATCCCGGATAAACTTTGCACCAACAAGGTCAAATGCACAGGTCTCAGATGCTACAATGTAGCCACCGTTTGCTAAGCGTCCAAGACTAAGTGGACGAAATCCGTGACGGTCTCTCATTGCAAACATCTTCGTTCTACTTAAAAATACAAGTGAAAATGCACCCTCAATTCTCTGTACGGCATCTATTATTCTATCTTGAAGCTTTTCTTGTTCACTTTTTGCGATAAGGTGGATAAGATTTTCTGTATCCATAAAAGTTTGAAAAATTGCACCTTTTTCAATGAGACCATTTCGTACTTCATCTGCATTTGTAAGGTTTCCGTTGTGTACAATTGCCATTTCACCTAAGTCATAACGNGCAAATACAGGCTGAGCATCNAGNATAGAGTCGTCTCCAGCAGTTGAATAGCGTGTATGTCCAACTGCAGAAGAGCCACTCAGTGTCGCTAGTTTCTCTTCATTGAATACGCGCATTACAAGGCCACGATCTTTAATAGTATGAAGTTTGACTCCATCTGAAGAGCTGATTCCAGCTGCCTCTTGACCACGATGTTGTAGTGAATGTAGGGAAAAATAAGCTAATTTTGAAGCCTCTTCGTGACCAAAAATTCCTACAACAGCACATTTTTCATTTATATCTTCGCGCAAATCTTATCCTTGTGAGCAGAGTAGTTAAATAATCTTGCAATTATACTAAAAATATCTCAATCTAAGCTCAAAACTATCTTAATCGACAAAGATAAAACCCTTTTAAAGTGGAACTAATTTTGCTTTATTTTGCAAATTAAGTTTTCCAAAAGGTGAGGTGTATGAATATTGTCTTATGTAATAATCTAATCCTTATTACAACTGGATTAGAGACCTTAAATGCTCCATGGATGAAAGAGTTTTTAAATCATCATGTTCGTGGTATGCTTTTTTTGCCAAAAGCAGTTTTGGTTTTTAGAAACGAAACACTGAGTGAAGTAAGAAAAGAGTTTTTAAAGCAACTTAGTGAACACCATGCTAGTGTCCACGATTTTGATCATGAATTTTTTTTAAGAAGTATGCTTAGATTTGGTACACAGCCTATTAAAATAGAGCTTGAAAAAGAAGAAAATCCAGAAAATGTAAAAGTAAATCTTTATGCTTATGATAAAAATACTGTGCTTATTTCACTTGAACAACCAAACTCTTGGGTTATAAATTATATGCGTTCACAACTTGAAGTCTATATTGAAAGAGGAACAGATGTCTCTTTGGTAGTAGATGTTTCAGACTATAAAGCAAAGTCAAGACTTGAGCGTGCTCTCAACAAACGCCATATCTTACACTATCAAATCCAATACACATACGATAATCACTTTATGTCCAAGCTCTATTCGGATTTTACTAACTTTAGTTTTGGGGATTTGGCAAAGTATGAAGAAGAAGATAAGATAGAATTTTATACAGTCTTAGAGTGCCCTGTTGGAGCAAGTCAGGATGCTTTGAAAAAGTCATATAAAAAACTTACAAAAGTTTACCATCCAGATAAGATTTTTCATGAAAGCCCACATATGATAAAGCACTATACACATAAATTTCAACTACTCCAAGAGGCTTATGAAGCTCTGAAAATAGTTAGTTAAATAAAACTCTCAATGAGACTCTCTTTAGAGCTATTTTTTACGAGTGCAGAAAAGTCTTCGGCACTATAGAGTGCTAAATCTTTTCCTTGCATACTCATCAGTTCTTTTGAAAACCCGCGTTTGCTAAAGAGCACAATTTGTGTTGGTTTTATATCTAGCTTTTCACACTTCTCTTTAAGTTTATGCAGCTCTTTTTTATTTATCTGATGATTTGTCCATTTGCACTCACCAACATAGCTGTTTGTATTTTCAGTAAGTGTCAAAATATCTATCTCAAGATTTGCATCCCAGTAACTTCCAGAGCTAATGATTTGAGTATCTCTGAGGTGATAGTTAAGGAGTACTTCACTTAACTCCTCAAAAACCAAACTTGTGTAACTGTTCTGTTTTTGAGCAAAATCTTCAAGCAGTTTATCATATTCTCCTGCTTCTATGCTTTTTATGTTTGGAACAACAAAGTAGTACCAAAATCTTATAAATGGGTGTGTAAAGAGTACTTTATGAGAGATACGATGACGGGATTCTCTGCGTTTGAGTTTGCCATTTGCATTGTTCTCTCTTGGATGCTGTTCACGGGAGTACTCCATCTGAATAAGACCTGCTTCTTGTAAGAAGTTGAGTGCTGCACCACCATTTCCATTGTTGAGTCCTGCTCTATTAAATGCAGAGAAAATTCTTCTATCACCTACTGCTAAGGCTTTTAAGAGTCTACGATTGTTTTGATCATGGAGTGTGAGTTCTTGGATTTTTTTATCTAAAGTGTGAAAGTTTTTTAAAATTTGAGAGATTATAAGTGTTGAAATTGGCTTTGTAGTGTCAATATTAAATCCTAAACCGCCAAAGACGGCGAAGTAGGATATTTGAATTTCCATATCATCTGGATAATTTCTAAAGTAAAAAGAACGAAATTGCTCGAGTAGCTTAGAGTTCGTCATACGAGAGAAAGAGGGTTACTCTATCTCTGCATCGATCACGTCTTCGTCATCTTTTTTCTTTTTAGCATCAGCTTCTGCAGCCGCTGGATCTTGCTCTTTTTTGTACATCTCTTCTGCCATTTTATGCGCAGCTTCAGTAAGTGCTTTTACTTTCTCCTCAATCTGTGCTTTAGTTGCTGACTCATCTTTTAGAACATCTTTAAGCTCAACTACTGCTGCTTCGATTTTTGCTTTTTCTTCTGCTTCTAGTTTATCACCCATCTCAGTTACTGATTTTTCAGTCTGAACAATAAGTGCATCTGCTTGGTTTTTAAGATCAACTAACTCTTTTCTTTCACCATCTGCAGCTTTGTTCTCTTCTGCATCTTGAATCATTTGGTTAATCTCTTCTTCGCTTAGTCCTGAAGAACCAGAAATAGTGATTGATTGAGATTTACCAGTTCCTTTATCAGTTGAAGAAACTGTTAGGATACCATTTGCATCGATATCAAATGTTACTTCAATTTGAGGCACACCACGTGGTGCTGCTGGAATATCTCCAAGCTCAAAAAGACCAAGTGATTTGTTATCTTTAGCAAACTCACGCTCACCTTGACCAACATTGATAGAAACCGCTGGTTGATTGTCCTCTGCAGTTGAGAAAACCTGAGATTTTTTAACAGGAATCGTAGTTCCTTTTTCAATAATCTTTGTCATAACTCCACCAAGAGTTTCAATACCAAGTGAAAGCGGTGTTACATCAAGAAGAAGAACATCTTTAACATCTCCTCTTAAAACTCCACCTTGAATAGCAGCACCCGCCGCTACAACTTCATCTGGGTTCACACCTTTGTTAAGTGATTTTCCTCCAAAGAACTTAGAGACTGCTTCTTGAGCTGATGGAACACGAGTTGAACCACCCACCATGATAATCTCTTTGATTTCGTTATTATCTAAATCTGCCTCTTTCATAGCTGTTTTTATGTGAGAGATTGTCTCATCTATTAAGCTAGAGATCATACCTTCAAATTTAGCACGAGTAAGTTTTACTACTAAGTGTTGTGGTCCCGCTTCTGTCATTGTGATAAATGGTAAATTTATCTCAGTTTCAGTTGAACTTGAAAGCTCTTTTTTAGCATTTTCAGCAGCATCTTTTAAACGCTGTAGTGCCATTTTGTCATTTTTAAGCTCAATACCATGAGAGTTTTTGAACTCTGCATTTAAGAAATCAACGATTTTGTTGTCAAAGTCATCTCCACCTAAGAATGCATTTCCATCTGTTGATAGAACTTCAAAAGTACCATCTGAAATCTCTAAAACTGTAACGTCAAATGTTCCACCACCAAGGTCGTAAACAAGTACATTCTCTTCAGCTTTACTCTCTAAACCATAAGCTAGTGCAGATGCAGTTGGCTCATTGATAATACGTAGTACATTAAGACCAGCGATAGTTCCTGCATCTTTTGTAGCCTTACGTTGTGCATCATTGAAGTATGCTGGAACTGTAATAACTGCGTCAGTTACTTTGCTACCAATATAAGCTTCAGCATCCTCTTTTAGTTTTGTAAGGATTTTTGCTGATATTTCTTGTGGAGTGTAGATTTTTCCAGCTACATCAACTGCTGCTGAGCCATCTTTGTCCACGATTTTGTATGTTACTTTGTCGTGAGCTGCTTTTGCATTTTCCTCATTCATCATAAGACCCATAATTCTCTTAATAGAAGATATTGTTTTCTCTGGGTTTGTGATAGCTTGACGTTTTGCTGGATCACCAACAAGTACATCACCTTTATCTGTAAACGCTACAACTGAAGGAGTTGTATTTTTACCCTCTGCATTTGGGATGATTTTCGCTTCACCACCCTCATAAACTGCTACACATGAATTTGTTGTTCCTAAATCTATTCCTATTACTTTTGACATATTATTTCCTTAATTTTATTTTATACCCTCAAGGGGTACCTTGTAAAATGAAGCAAATTCATTCGCTTCATTATTAGTCCGTAAAAGGAACTCGTCCCTTTTACTCCGCTTGCGCCGCTAAGGCGACTGAAGTTGATGCTATCGCATCTTTTGACTTACTAGTCTAATTTATTATGTACGAATTAATTCGCAACTATTACCATTGCTTCACGCAGTGGTCTGTTTTTATATTTATAACCTGTTTGAAAAGTTTGAACAATTTGTCCACTTTCAACATCTTCACTATCAACTGCCTGAACTGCGTTGTGGATGTTTGGATCAAAAGGCTCATCATGTGCTACCATCGTAACGCCATGTTTTTCTAAAGAGGTAAGAAACTGCTTATATGTAAGCTCGATACCCTCTTTTAACTTTTCAAATAGTTCTGCCTTATCTGCATTCATATTTGCTGAGTTCATTGCACCTTGAAGTGAGTCCATAACGGGAATCATATCTTTTGCAAATTTCTCATTTGAGTACTCAACTGCTGTGTACTTTTCGCGTTCTAGGCGTTTTTTGATATTGTCAAAATCTGCATGAACACGAGCATATTTGTCTTTTAGCTCAGCCATTTCTGCCGATAAAAGATCAAACTCATTCTCAACCGCTTCTGCCTCAGCTTCTGCTTCATCAAGAACTTGCTCTAAATTCTCTTCTGTTTTTTCTACAGACTCTTGCTCTAATTCTTCTTTAGACATAATTATTAAATAACTCCTTTTTTAAAAGATGGGAGTATTATAACAATTGAGTGTAACAATGTCAAGTATAAATTGAATAATTTTATTTAACTAACTTGAGTCATCTTGTATCAAGTGTGTAGAAATTAAGATTATTGGTAGATTTTATAAGAACTTTTCCCTGTTTTAGGAGCTTTTTGAGACTCTCTTTACTCTCATGGTCAAAGAGTAAATCTATATCATCCTGTGTAAGAGGGCGTTTATCTAGGGTATTTAGTATCTCTTGTTCACTATAGTAGGCATTGTTTGGCTCTGCATGAGTACGAGAAGCAATATGTATAGGGAGACTCTTATCAAACATTAAAGAGATTTCATAGAGCTCTTTATAGCTAATTCCTACTACTGGATATGCAGGTGGTCTATCTATAGTTCCAATATCAACTCTTGTAGCGTTTACTCTTAAGAGTACATCACTCAGTTTTTTTACTTCCTCTTGTGTGTCATTGAGAGTATGAACAAAAAGAACTTCTATAAATAGTTTTCCTTTATACTCTTTAGAAAACTCAATCACTTTTTGGACTATCTCATCAACATTTATACTCTTGTGGGGTCTGTCGATTTTTTTAAATACATCTGGACTTATCGCGTCTAAAGAGAGTTTTACTTGGTCGAGTTTGAGTAAGGCTTTGTAAACGCCATCATCTGTAAGTGTTGCACTATTTGTAAGTATTAGTGTCTGCGTTTTAGCTTTTATCTTATCTATCTCATCAATAAGCTCTGAGATATAGGGGTAAAGAGTAGGTTCGCCATTGGCTGTGAGTGTAATGACATCAATTTTTTCATGAAGATGTGGAGTAAGTGCATGGATGATTTCATCTACTGTAATCGTTTTTACTTGTTTATCGACTGTAGCCATTGGGGCTAGTTCGCAGTAGAGACAGTCAAAGTTACATTGTTTTATAGCAGGGGAGAGGTCTATGCCCAGACTCATACCAAAACGGCGAGAGTTTACTGGACCAAAAATTATATTATTTTTTTCCGCTGACACGGTGACATTCGTTTACGAAGTGTATAGCATTTTCTACAGGAACATCAGGGAGAATCCCGTGACCAAGGTTGAAGATGTGGCGTTTAGTACCCATTACATTTTGAATGTTTTCCACAGCTTCAGTTGTAGCTTCTTTGGAATAGAGACGACATGGTTCCATGTTTCCTTGCAGCACATACTTCTCACCAATTATCTCTTTTGCCATTTTTATAGATGTTCCCCAGTCAATTCCAAATACATCAAAGTTGCCATAGACTCTTCCACTAGCTATAAATGGGGCAACACCTTTAGGGAACATAATGATAGGAATGTGTGGATACTTCTCTTTTAAGTACTCAGCGATTTCAACCATGTAAGACCATGAGAATTCATCATACTTCTCTAACTCAATTGCCGCTGCCCATGAGTCAAAAATCTGTACTACATCCACACCAGACTCTATCTGATTTTCCATATATAGTTTTACTACATCTGTCACTTTTCTAAGTATGCTATGAAGAAGTTCAGGGTTTGAGTACATCATCTTTTTACAAATGTTATAGGTTTTTGTCCCTTGTCCCTCTATCATGTAAGTCGCAAGTGTCCATGGTGCACCTGTAAAACCTATGAGAGCCTTGTTATCTCCGCGTTTATCTAATTCTTCTCTTAGAAGTTTGATAGTTTCATAAACATAAGTAAGTTTATTGGCAGCTTCTTCGCCACCTATAAGTCTATCTATATCAGCTTCTGTTTTAATAGGATCAGAAAACTTTGGACCCTCACCTTTTACAAATGATAAATCCATACCCATTTCATCAGGAATAACAAGAATATCACTAAATAAAATAGCAGCATCAACACCTACTATGTCTAAAGGTTGAAGTGTTACTTCTGCTGCTTTTTTAGGATCGTGACAAAGGTTTAAGAAGTTGCCTGCTTCTGCACGAACTGCCATATACTCTGGCAAGTAACGTCCCGCCTGTCTCATCATCCAAACTGGAGTGTATGGTGTCTCTTTACCAAAACAAGCATCTACAAATATTTTTCCCATTTTATTCCCTAGTAATTATTTCTTTAACATGAGTATATAAAATATTAGAATTTTATATACTTATATTAAATAGGTAAAAGGGAAAATCCCTTTTACACAACAGTTAATGTGGCTTGCCAACTTTACCAAGAAAGTATAAACCAACAGCTACCGCAGTGATAGAAAGTGCAAGATAGAGCAGGTCGAGTGCTCCATTGTACTCCGTATGACCAACTTTTTGAAAAAATCCAACAACAAGTACCATAACGATTACTTTACTTATCTTATCTTTGAGTTGGTCTAAAGAGTGAATGGCTAAAAGCTGGTTCTCTTTTCCATTTTTGTCTTTTGCAGGATCTATCTCAGAGATAAAAAGTTCATAAACACCAAATGAGAAGAGTAGCATTACAACACCAATCAGGTATAAGTCAACTGCACCAATTATACCACCAACTACTTCATCATGAAAGTGTTCAGGATGTTGATGTGTGATGTAGATATTAAAAACATACTTCATTGTCTCATAGATATCTATACTTGCAACGATAAAGAGTATTATTGCACCGATAAGTCCAAAGATAACAGCCAAAACAATGATAAATCTTGAACCCCAAAGAGTCTGTTCAAACATTTTTTCTAGCATCTATTTTTCCCCCTCCATCTCTATCCATTTTTGAGCAATTCTTACAGCATTTGTAGCTGCACCTACTCTTAGGTTGTCCGCTACTACAAAAAGATGAAGCATATTTTTTGAGTAAACATCGTTTCTTATGCGACCAACAAAAGTCTCATTTTTATCTACACAAGTTGCAGGCATAGGATAGAGGGCTTCTTCTGGCTTATCAAGAATAACAATGTTTGGTGCACGACTTAGAAGTTCACGTGCTTCATCTGCGTTTACTTCAGAGTCAAATGTAAGTGTCAGTGCTTCAGCATGACCACGAAGAGTAGGAACACGCACACAAGTAGCACTGAGGTGTACATCTTTGTGCATAATTTTTACAGTTTCGTTTACCATTTTCATCTCTTCTTTTGTGTATCCATTTTCAGTGAAAACATCAATCTGAGGGATTACATTTAGAGCGATTTGTTGGTTAAACGCTTTATGCTCTGCATCACTGAGTGTAAAGGCAAAAAACGCTTGCATCTGTGATACTAACTCTTCCATTGCAGTTTTTCCAGCACCTGAAGTTGCTTGATAAGTACTTACATCGACACGAAGTAAGTCATATGCTTCATCAAGTGGTTTGAGGACTTGAACCATCTGTATAGTTGAGCAGTTTGGATTTGCAATGATTCCTGTTTGTCTCCATTTTGCAATGTCGCTAGGGTTTACCTCTGGAACTACAAGGGGAGTATTTGTATCCATTCTAAAGTGAGAAGTGTTGTCAATCACTACTGCACCAGCTTTTACAGCACTTGGAGCATACTCAGCACTTACACTTCCCCCAGCACTAAAGAGTGCGATATCTATATCATACTTTTCAAAAACATCGTGGGTTAGTTCAACAAGAGGTAGGTCTTCACCCTTAAACTCAACTGTTTTTCCAAGACTTCTAGCACTTGCAAGTGGTAAAAGCATCTCAAGTGGAAAATCAATCTCTTGAAGAAGTGTTAAAATCTCCTCTCCAACAGCACCATTTGCTCCAACTACTGCTACATTATATTTTTTTGCACTCATTATTTTCTTCCTTTGGTTTGTTTAAAATTTATTTGCGAACTTCAAGGTGGAGTTCATCTTTTTGGATTATGTTTGTTTCACTAAGAATAACAGAGCGTTCAACTACTGAGATAAGTTCTCTAATATTTCCTGGCCAGTTGTACTCAAGTAACTCTTGTTTTGCTTCATCTGAAAAGGTTTTTATTTCAAAATCATACTTTTGACAATTTTGTTTACAGGTAGCCTCAGCAATTTCAAGTATCTCGTCTTTACGTTCACATAGTGGCGGAATATGAAGAGGAATAGTGTTAAGTCTGTAGTATAAATCTTCTCTAAACTCTCCATCTTTTATCTTATCTGCTAGATTTGCATTTGTAGCAGAGACTACACGAATATCTATTTTTATGCTTTTTGAAGAGCCTAAACGCCGTACCTCTTTTTCTTGTAGCGCACGCAGCAGTTTTGCTTGAACACCATAAGGCATTTCCCCAATCTCATCAAGAAAGAGTGTTCCACCATTTGCTAGTTCAAACTGTCCTGCTTTTGCTTCACTTGCATCCGTAAATGCACCTTTTTCAAAACCAAAAAGTTCACTCTCTATGAGATTTTCAGGAATCGCTGCCATGTTAATAGCTATAAAAGGTTTTTTAGCACGAGGTGAATTTTTGTGGATATAAGAGGCAAAAACCTCTTTCCCGACACCACTTTGTCCAAGTAGTAAAATACTTGCATCAGTTTTACATGCTTTATCTGCTATGTTTAAAACTTTTGTAAGTGCTTGAGAGGAACCCAGAAAATCACTATCTTGTTTTTTTGACTTAGCAACTTTTTTTGTAAGCTGTTGTACTTTGTCCTCGCGTTTTATTGCATCTACAAGATTATCTACATCAAAGGGTTTAAGAAGAAAATCTTTGACTCCAAGGTGTATGGACTCTATAGCACGCTGCAAGGTCGCATTCCCTGTCATAATGATAACTTCAAACCGACCATTGAGCTCTTTTACAAGCTCAATCCCATCCATACCGGGCATATTTATATCTGTGATAACGAGATTGTAGCTATCGTCCAAATTTTTTAGTGCATCTTTAGCATTTTTAAATGTTTTGACTTCAAACTCTTTGTAGTCGCTCATAGCGATTTCAAGAGACTTTCTCATATTTATATCGTCTTCAACTATCGCTATTTTCACTATAAATCCTAATCAAATTTAATGGCTATTTTAAAGCTGAAATTCTAACAAATGTATCATTAAAATCGACTTTGAAGCAAGTTGTCTTAAGGGTAAGTATAGTGGTTGAGCTATTTGTAAAGTTTGTAGTTTTTTCTTTGTGTTCAACACTCAAACCAATCTTATGAATAAATGCGATAAACTCTTCATTGTTTGTTGAGATAATTCTCTTTAAATTATCATCATCAGGACTCTCAAAGACAATGGACTCTCTTGCCTCACCTTTACAAGCAAGCATACTTTTTGATATATCTAAAGATTCATTATAGAGTATTGCATTTTTAACTAGGTAGCGGTAGGATATGAGGTGTTCACTTGCATTAAGTGCAAGTGAACAAAGAAGAAAGATTACTGCGGAAACTGAGCGTGAGATATTTTTATCTCCATCTCTACTTCGCATAGGCCCTCTTTAAAAGTTGTCTCAACTACATTAGCATCTCTTACCATAGCAGCAACAGAAGTTCTAACAGAAGAGCGTTTTACCATCATGTTTTGAATGAGATCTTGACCCTCAACACGAACACCTTTTACTTTTTCAGCTATAAGTCTGTATGCATCTGCTATTGCAGCACGTTTTGCAAGAGCATAGGCCTGTGCTGGTGAAGCAGTATTCATAGGTGCAACACCTTGCCCTACAACACTGATAAGCATAAATCTGTCTTTTTTTAAAACATTATTTTGCATCATCATTGGCTTTGCCTTTTGCAAAACATTTCTCTTAGTACATGTTTTTGTAGGACATGATACATTAATCGTAGAAGTTGATGGAGCAGCAATAGTAGTTACTTCCATCTCATTTTCTGTAGGAGTGTCTTGTGCTGGGGCTGCAAAAGATGCAACACTAAGAAGTGCTAATAATACTAAAGAGTATTTCATTGAATGTCCTTGAGTGGAGTTTGTACTACTCCTGATTTATTAAATGTTTTAAGCAAGTACTATTCCAAGTTAAGTGTACCTTGCGAATCTACACTCTCATCCTCATCCTCTTCATCTTCTTCTTTTTTAGGACAACGTGATATAGATGCGACATCATCACCTTTTACGATGTAAACACCAGAAGTGTTTCTACTTGATTTTGATATAGTTTGCATATCTACACGTATCATTTTTCCAGCAACTGTCAGTGCCATCATATCCATAGCTTCATCAACCATAAGACATCCGATTATGTTTTGTCCAGTTTTTGCTGTCATCTTCATTGCTATTACACCAGAACCACCACGGTTAGTGAGTCTGTACTCACCAGCATCAGTACGTTTACCAATACCTTTCTCAGCAACCATAAGAATCTCTTGTTCATCACTTGCAATGATGTTTGCATCGACTACTTCATCACCTTCGCGTTTAAACTTGATACCTCTAACGCCACGAGTATTTCTACCCTGTTCACGAGTTTTTTCTATCTCAAATTTAATACACTGTGCCATTTTTGTAACTATAAAGAGGTACTTTATCTCTTTGTCCGCAATCTTAGCTGTTATGAGTGCATCATCATCGTCAAGTGCAATTGCTTTCACTCCATTGCTTCTAATGTTTGAGAATTCACTCAGGTTTGTACGTTTAACAATACCTTTTTGTGTGAAGAAAACAAGACCTTTTTCTTCGCTAAAGTCAGTTGTTGGTATGATGGAACGGATTTTTTCATCTGCTACAAGGTTGAGGAGATTTACAACTGCCTTACCTTTTGCGATTCTACTTCCCTCAGGTATACGATAAACTTTGAGCCAGTGTAGTTGTCCACGATCTGTTACAAAAAGTAGAGTATCGTGTGTGTTACAAGTGAAAAATCTCTCTATAAAATCATCTTCATAAGTAGTAACAGCAGTTTTACCTTTACCACCACGTTTTTGTTTTTCATAGTTTACGAGAGGAACACGTTTAATGTATCCTCTGTGAGTGATAGTAACTACCATCGGCTCATTTGGAATGAGATCTTCTATATCAATATCATCATAATCATCTTCAATTTCTGTACGGCGTTTGTCTGTATAGATAGCTGCTACTTCATCAAACTCTTCAGCAATAATGCCTTTGAGAACTGATTCGCTTTTAAGGATAGACTCTAGGTATTCAATGAGTTTTAGAAGTTCATTTAACTCATTTTCTATTTTTTCTATCTCAAGACCTGTTAAGCGCCCAAGTCTCATTGCAACTATACTTGCAGCTTGAATTTCAGAAAAATCAAACTCAGAGACTAAATTGTTTTTTGCCTCTTCTTCATTTGTTGAAGCACGAATAACGCGGATGACATCTTCAATGATATCTATTGCTTTTTTGAGACCCTCTAAGATGTGAGCACGTGCTTTTGCTTTTTCAAGATCAAAAATAGTACGACGAATGATGACAGTTTTACGGTGATTAATAAAGTGTTTAAGAATATCGATGATACCAAAAATTCTAGGTTCTTGGTTTAAGATTGAGAGCATAATGATACCGAATGTAGTCTGCATACTTGTTTGTTTGAAAAGATTGTTGAGAACTATTTCACTCATAGCATCGCGTTTTAATTCGATGACTATACGCATACCATCACGGTCTGACTCATCACGGATAAGTGAAACGCCATCTATCATCTTGTCTTTAACAAGGTTTGCAATATTTTCTATGAGACGTGCTTTATTTACTTGGTATGGAAGTTCATCTACAACGATAATTTCTTTTTTTGAACTCTGTTCTATATGTGTTTTTGCACGAACTTTAATACGTCCACGTCCAGTTTCATAAGCTTCAGTAATACCTTTTTTACCAAAAATAATTCCACCTGTTGGAAAATCAGGTGCTTTGATATGCTCCATAAGTTCATGTAGAGAGATATTTGGATTTGCTAAAAGAGCTTTAAGACCGCTCATAATTTCACTAGGATTGTGAGGAGGAATGTTCGTCGCCATACCAACAGCGATACCTGAAGAACCATTTATAAGTAGGTTTGGTACGCGAGTAGGCATTACATCNGGTTCTTTTGTTGTACCATCGTAGTTATCTATCATGTTTACTGTGTTTTTTTCTAAATCTTTTAGAAGTTCACCTGCATACTTTGTCATACGTGCTTCTGTATATCTCATCGCTGCAGCAGAGTCACCATCGACAGAACCGAAGTTCCCTTGTCCATCAACAAGCTGCATACGCATTGAGAAGTCTTGTGCCATACGTACAAGTGCATCATAAACTGCAGTATCTCCATGAGGGTGGTACTGACCAATTACATCACCAACGATACGAGCTGATTTTTTAAACTTTGATCCATGAGAAAGGCTTAGTTTGTCCATCGCATAAAGAATACGTCTATGAACAGGTTTGAGCCCATCTCTCACATCTGGAAGTGCACGACCTACGATTACACTCATGGAGTAATCTAGGTAGCTGTTTTGAAGAGTCTCTTCTATATTTATGGTCTGTATATCGTCATTGTTTAGCAAATTGCTCATTAAAAACACCCTAGTATGTAAAAATAAAATTTTACTATAATAGCTAAAAGTGTCTTAAGAATTTATATAGTTTGTTTAAAAAAGGCTTTTGTGCTATTTATGCGATACTATATTTATATAAATTTATAAAAAAATTTTGATATCTAAAATTTTGATTAAAAATTAATCAACTAATTGCTTATTAGTATCTTGGTTTGTAATATACTTTGCCTTGAAAATAAACATAAAGGATTCACATGAAGAAATGGTTACTAGCACTTTTATTTGCTTTACCAACACTGGCTCTTGCTGAAGATGCCCCAACACTCGATACTGGAGATACTGCATGGATGATGATGTCTACTGCATTAGTTCTCTTAATGACACCAGCTGGTCTTGCTCTGTTTTATGCAGGTATGACAAGAAGTAAAAACGTGCTTAATACTTATGCAATGGTATTTGGAGCATTTGTAGTTGCGTTTGTAGTTTGGATAGTTGCAGGTTACTCTATCGCATTTGGAACAGCTGAATCAGCTGCAGTACAAAATGTAATGGGTGGATTTGGAAATGTTATGCTTAGCGGTATTAACTGGAATGATTTAAGTGGAACTTATCCTACTTATGTATTTATAGTGTTTCAAGGTACTTTTGCTGCTATTACTGTTGCAATCGCCTCTGGATCTGTAATTGAACGTATTAAATTCTCTACATGGTTAGTGTTTGTTGCACTTTGGGGATTAGTTGTATATGCACCTATTACTCACATGGTATGGGGTGGAGACGGTGCACTACTTTTTGATGCTGGTGCTTTAGACTTCGCTGGTGGTACTGTTGTACACATGAATGGTGGTTTAGCTGGTCTTGTACTTGCTTACTTGGTTGGTAAACGTACTGGATACCCTAAAATTGCTGCAAAACCTGCATCTGTAATGTTAACAGCACTTGGTGCAGCTTTACTATGGTTTGGTTGGTATGGATTTAATGGTGGATCTGCATTTGGTGCAAACTCTATCGCTGGTTTAGCTTTCTTAACAACAACTCTTGCGACTGCAATTGCTGCTATTACTTGGATGCTTGCTGAGTGGGCTATCTACAAAAAACCGACACTTTTAGGTCTTGCTTCAGGTGCTGTTGCAGGTTTAGTTGCGATTACGCCAGCTGCTGGTTTCGTTGATGTAAGCGGTGCTATTATTCTTGGTGTTGTTGGTTCACTCTTTGCTTTTTGGGGTGTTACTGTGCTTAAGAAAAAACTTGGTTATGATGACTCTTTAGATGCTTTTGGTATTCACTTCTTAGCTGGTCTATTTGGTGCTCTTGCAACTGCATTCTTAGCTGTAAACGATCAAGACTTACTATGGGACGGTCCACTTAAGGCTGCAGGTGATAGAATGGGACAATTCATGGTTCAAGTTGAATCAGTTGTAGTTGTTGGTCTCTTTACTCTAATCGGTACAGTGATTGTTTACTACATAGCAACTGCATTAACTGGTGGTTCACGTGTTGATGAAGATCAAGAGTCTATGGGACTTGATGAGTCTGTTCATGGTGAGAAATACATCAACTCTTAAGGAGTTGATGCTATAATTTTAAAATAACTTTTTGGAGCAATGATAATGAAAAGAATAGAAGCAGTAATTAAACCTTTTAAGCTAGAGGACGTAAAAGACGCACTCGCAGAGATTGGTGTAACTGGTATGACGGTTAGTGAAGTAAAAGGGTACGGACGTCAAAAAGGTCACTCTGAGCTTTATCGTGGGGCTGAGTATGTTGTAGATTTTTTACCAAAAATCAAAATGGAAATGGTAGTTACAGAAGAGATGGTTGAGCAGACAACTGCTACAATCGTAGAAGCGGCACGTACTGGAAAAATTGGTGATGGTAAAATATTTGTAAGTGATGTAGAAAAAATTATCCGCATCAGAACTGGTGAAACAGACGACGAGGCTATATAGTCTCGTTATTCTCTCCTTATATGCACACATTTTGTGTGTGCAACTCGTAAAATCCTCTTATTTAATTTCTTATATATATAACTTTTGATAAACTCTTCTTCCAATTGACAACAAGGGTATTCACAAATGTTAGAAGCAGATTTTAAATATATAATCGACACTCTCTTTACACTTTTTTCTATGGTTCTTATCATGTTTATGGTTCCTGGTTTTGCTATGCTCGAAGCTGGACTAGTACGTACAAAAAACGTTTCTGCAGTACTTACAACCAATGTCATGATTTATGTTGTTGCCTCAATGGCATTTTTACTTTTAGGGTATACGGTTGCCTTTGGCTCATGGGAAAACAGCTCTATGAGTATATTTGCTGCATTTTTATTTCAGATGGCGTTTGTAGGAAAGACTATAAATATCATGAGTGGTGGGGTGAGTGAACGAGTGCGTATGATTCCACTTGCTATTTTTGCTGTTGTGATGGGTGCTCTTATCTACCCTACAGTAGTAAACATCAGCTGGGGAGCAGACTTTCTAGCAGGGAGCTTTTTAGATTTAGATATGTATGACCTAGCAGGTTCTACTGTTATCCACTCTACGGGTGGCTGGGCACTTCTTGCTGCTATTATTATTATGGGTCCTCGTAAAGGACGTTATAAAGATGGACAAATAAGAGTAATTCCAGCTTCAAACATACCTCTTGTTGTCCTTGGAGCACTTCTTTTATGGATAGGTTGGTTCGGATTTAATGGTGGAAGTGTAGGCTCAATCTCAAGTGTTGAGAGTGCAAATGCAGTTGCTAAAACCATTATGAACACAAACACAGCAGGGCTTGCAGGTGCAATTATTGCTGGGATATTTATGTACGTTAGATACAGACTCTTTGATATCACTATGATACTTAATGGTGCTTTAGGTGGACTTGTTGCTATAACTGCAGGACCAGATTTGTATGATATCTATACTCCTATACTCATAGGAGCTATCGGTGGGGCTTTAGTTATTTTTGCAGTTCCTCTGTTTGATAAGCTTCAGTTGGATGATCCTGTAGGAGCACTTTCAGTTCACTTAATCAATGGTATTTGGGGAACACTTGCAGTCGGTATTTTTGTAGAAGATATCTCTTTATTAGCACAGCTAAAAGGTGTGGCAGTAGTCGCTATTTTTGCTTTTGTGAGCTCTTTTATAGTACTTAGTATCATCAACAAGTTTATCGCGTTTAGAGCAGAAGATGATGTTCAGGTTGAGGGACTTGATGTAAATGAGATAGGTGTTGAAGCATATCCAGAGTTTAAACGTGCTATCTAAAAACATATGTTTAGACACTCAAGTTCTCTTTTTGTTTCTATAGTTTTTCATAGTTTACTCTTAGTGGCTATTTTTTATTCCTACAAGCAGTTAAGTAGTGTCTCACAGACAAAACAAAAAGAGAAAAGAGTCTGTATTTCACTCTCTTGTATACCTCATGCAGCAGATGAAAAACATAAGCCAAATCCTCCTCTAATAAAAAAAACTAAGCCTCCAAAGAAAACACAGCAAAAAAAAGTCACTAAAAAAATAAAGAGAGTAGAAAAACAAAAGAAAGCTCCTGCTCCTATAGTTGAAGAACTCATTGTGGTTAAAGAGACAAAAGAAAAACTTTTAGAGCCACAAATACCACACATAGAAGAAAAAAGTGAGACTGATAGGGAAGAGTTGTTGGTAAAAACGGAGCTAACTAAGCAAGACACAAAACAACAAGAACAAGTAAAAGAGTCCCCTCAAGAAGCTTATATGAATGAGCACTTAGCAAAGATAGTAAAACTACTTCAAGAGAATCTTTATTATCCTCGAAGTGCTAGAAAAAGAGGTATAGAAGGAGAAGTCGTTGTGAAGTTTAAACTCTTGAAAAACGCAGAGGTAAACTCTATAAAAATAATATCTTCAGAGCATAAAATACTCTCTCGTGGTGCTATGCAAACCATAGAAGCACTCTCAAAAAAGTTTCCAAAACCAAATGAAAACCTTGAGTTGAGTGTTCCTATAAACTACTCTTTAAGAAGATAGTCTAGATTTTAGACTGGACTATAACTTTTTTTGCCTCAAACATCTCTATAGCTTTTAAGACCATTGGTTCTTGTGTAATATCTGTACCATTTTGCTCTTCGACTGGAGTCTGCTCATTACCGCAGTTTGTGACACAGCTTGCTGAACCACCCATTTCAGCATCTTCTATCATTGTACTACTTTGTGGCTCATTCATGCTTGGCTCTACTCGATGGGGCTGTGGGGTTTGTGCTTCTGCTGCATCTGGTGTTTGCTCAAAGTTTTTTTCATTTGGCATTTCGACTTTAGGTATATCGCGTGTGGAATCAGGCTTAGAACAGGCTACTCCTTTTATCTTAGTAGAGAAGCTAAAGATTTCACGCACGAGTTGCTTGATGACTCCATAACCATGTTTAAGTGCTTTTTTGCACTCTTCATCAGCACAACTCTCCCAAGTCAGTGTTTCATCTTCATAAGAGACATAAGTAATGTTGTTTGTAAAACACTCTCCAAGCTGTGCATTTCTATCTTTTATCTTCGCTACTAACTCGTCAAATTTTTTAAGATTTGGGTCAACTGGAGGAGGTGTTATATGAGCTGGTTCTGGTACTGGCTCAGGTTCTGGAGTTGTTTCAACTCTCTCTAGAACTTCTGGCATTTGCTCTGGTTTTTGTGCCATTTCAGGAGTAGACGATTGTACTTTTATCTTCATCGGTGGGACTATCTTTGGAGTCTCTAGGTCTGGGCGTTCTATTTCTCTTTGAAGTGACTCTATCATCTGGTCAATCTCACGAATACGAAGAGCTTCTATCATCTTGAAAAAGATAAGTGATAACACAAAAGAGCCATCGGCGTTTACACTAAAGAGGTACTTAGAATCACTCAAAATTCTAAAAAATCTATCTAAAACAAGTGTAGAAAAAAGTGCATCTTGATTGTACATACGCTCTTTTAGGTAAGCGATAAGCTCATCGACAACCATCTCGCTCTCATAATCTTCAAGTACTTTTGTGTACTCTACTATTTGTGCATAATCTTTGGCAAAAACAGCAGTGAAAATATCTGTGATAAATTTAGGATCAACAAGCCCTAGCATATCTGTGACTGTGCGGACATCTACATAGTTTTTGGAGTAGATGATAGCTTGGTCTAGCAGAGTGAGTGTATCACGAAGACTCCCACTTCCACTTCTTGCTAAAATCTCTAGAGCATCACTCTCATACTCAATCTCTTCAAGGTGTAAGATATGTGCAAGATGTTCGACTATTTTATTTGTTGCAATACTCTTAAATCTAAAGTGCTGTGTTCGACTTAAAATTGTGGCTGGTAGTTTAAGAGGATCAGTGGTTGCTAAGATAAATTTTACATAGCTAGGTGGCTCTTCAAGTGTTTTGAGCAGTGCATTAAACGCCTCTTTTGTAAGCATATGAACTTCATCAATGATAAAAATTTTATATCTTGCAACAGCAGGTTTGTACTTCGTCTGCTCAACCAAGTCTCTTATGTCGTCTATCTTACGGCTAGAAGCACCATCCATTTCGATGATGTCCATATGACGACCCTCTATAGCCATTGTGCAGTTAGAACAAACGCCACATGGTTGATGAGATGTTCCCTCTTCGCAGATAAGAGCTTTGGCAAAGATACGTGCAGTAGAAGTTTTTCCACTTCCACGAAGCCCTGAGAAGAGATATGCATGAGAGAGTCGGTTGGAGTCAAGGGCAAGTGAGAGCGTTTGAGCTATGGTCTCTTGACCTATAAGCTCATCAAAGTTTTTAGGACGGTATTTTCTTGCGAGTACTTCAGATGCTGCTTTCAAAACTGACTCCATTATTAGTTAGAGCGATTTTAGCGTTTAAAGCGTTAAAAGATTATTAGAGAAGAGTTACTGCCTCTTTAAACTCATTGCCTCTTTGGGCATAAGAGCTAAACTCATCAAGTGAAGCAGCAGCAGGTGAGAGGAGGGCTACTTCATCCTCTAAGAGATTCTTATCTATCTTCTGCACAGCATCAGCAAGGTTTTTACAAAGATAATATTTTACACCATACTCTTGTGCAAGGTTTGAGAGTCTCTCCTTGTTTGAGCCGATGTTATAGATACTAAGATTGCATGATTTGAGATACTCAAAAAGCTCATGTAAATCAACACCCTTGTCATCTCCACCTAAAATAAGGTGAATATAAGAATCTTCATAGCGTTTAAGAGCCGCTAATGTGGCATTTATATTTGTCGCTTTTGTGTCATTTACCCAGAGACGTTGCTTTGAGTCTCTAAGCTCTTCTTGACGGTGAGGGTCTAACTCAAAGCTGTTCATTTTCTTGTAATCAACCCTTTGAAAAAGTAGCTTATCAACTGCCATAGCTAAAAGTGCATCAACAAGAAATGCACCCTTAAACTTTAGCTTTGATGTATCAATCTCGAAGTGACTTGCTAAATCATCTTCATCTTTGTAAGTGATGAGTTTTGCCTCTGTTTTTGTATCGGCATACGCTGTAGGAATGATTGCAGTGTCTGTACTTTTCATTCTTGCAAGAGGTTTGAGTTTGTCAGCTACATACTCTGCCATGCTTCCGTGCCAGGTTAGATGGTCAGGGCTTATAGGGAGTAAAACATAGATGTTTGGCTTGGCACTGTTTGTGTAGTGCATAGTAAAAGAGCTGCTCTCAAGTACCCAAATAGCAGCGTTTTGGTCTAGTTCAGAGAGTGGTGTTCCTATATTTCCACCTGCAAGGCTGCGTTTGTCCTCTAGGAGATGTTGCATCATTTGAGTTGTTGTTGTTTTTCCGTTTGTACCACTTATCCAGATTTTTAAAGGCATGGTGTTTTCAAAGTAATCATACTCACTAATGAGGTTTTTGGCACTTTTTATGAGTGGATTTGAGGGTGGAATTCCTGGTGAGGTTATCTCAAGGTCAGAGTTCGCAGGGTTAAACTCTTTTGCAGGTCTTACAAACGAGCCATAAACACCACCATAAGGTTCACTGCATTTATCATCATAAAAGACTGCGTTTTTAATGTGTTTTGCGAGAGGTTTTGTTGTAACACCATAACCAAAGATAGAGATTCTTTTGCTTTTCATTGTTTTACTTCTTGTCGTAGAGCCACTTGTCGGCTATTTTTCTAAGTGCATCAGGGTTTTCTGAGGCAAAAAACTTTAAAACCGGTTCACTATATTTTTTTGAAAAATCAAACTTTTGTTCTAGGTGTTCTACTATTGCATCTCCAGAGTGGATAAGCGTAGTGTCATTTCCAAAATGATTTCGCAAGGCATCTGCTATGAGGGGAAAGTGTGTACAGCCTAAGATGATGGCGTTTGGATGCTCTAACTCTTTAAAGTAGTGCTCAAACGCAGCTTCTAAAATCTTTCCGCTATAAATCTCCTCTTCAACAAGTTGCACAAAAAGAGGTGTTGCTTTTGCATGGAGATTTGAGTACTCTAGTTTTTTTAGAGAACTCTCATATGCTTGTGAATTGACAGTTGCTTTTGTGCCGATGATGAGAACATTTGAGTTCTTATCTTTAAGAGCATTTGCAGTAGCTAAAACACCAGCTTCAACAACACCAATAACAGGAATACTAGAGCTTTCTCTCATCTCATCAAGTGCATAAGCACTCACGGTGTTACAAGCGACTATAATCATGTCAAGGTCAAAGTTTTTGAAAAACTCTACGGCTTCAATGGCGTAGCGAATGATGGTGTTTTTATCTTTACTTCCATAAGGAACACGAGCAGTATCTCCAAAGTAGATAATCTCTTCAAAGAGTTGGTGTTCTAAAAGGGATTTTACAACAGTTAAGCCGCCAATTCCACTATCAAAAACTCCAACTTTCATATTATTCTCCTTTACCAAGGAAGTAAATTCCTTGATAAATTCCTCTCACTTCTGGGCTAAAGCACGATGCAGATAAATCACTAAATGATTTTCTGCTAGCTACACCTGTCGGTGAGAGAACTATTTTCATACTACTTATCCGTGTTCATGCTATCAAGGAACTCTTGATTTGTCTCTTTTTTGCCCATGGTTGTGTAGACAAACTTAAGAGCTTCTACCTCATTGTCTTGTTTATGAATCATCTGACGAAGGATAAATACTTTTTGTAAATCCTCTTTAGCAATGAGAAGGTCATCTTTACGAGTTCCAGATTTAAGGATGTCAATAGCAGGGTAAATTCTTCTATCTGCGATTTTTCTATCAAGCACGACTTCCATATTTCCAGTACCTTTGAACTCTTCAAATATAACCTCGTCCATTCTGCTTCCAGTATCAACAAGTGCAGTTGCGATGATAGTTAAGCTTCCGCCTTTTTCTATGTTTCTTGCAGCTCCAAAGAAGCGTTTTGGTTTGTGAAGAGCATTGGCATCCACACCACCAGAGAGTACTTTACCACTTGATGGCGTTACTGTATTGTAAGCACGAGCAAGACGAGTGATAGAGTCAAGAAGAATGACCACATCACGACCCATTTCAACACGGCGTTTTGCTTTTTCTATAACCATCTCAGCAACTTTTACATGGTTTTTTGCTGGCATATCAAAAGTTGAGCTATAAACCTCACCCTTAACACTTCTTTCCATATCTGTAACCTCTTCAGGGCGCTCATCTACAAGTAAAACCATTAAGTCGATTTCAGCATGATTTGCAGTGATACCGTGTGCTATCTCTTTTAGAAGTTCTGTCTTACCAGAACGCGGTGGCGCAACGATAAGACCACGCTGGCCTTTACCAATAGGGGAGAAAAGGTCAAGCATACGACCTGTTAAGCCTTTTTCACGGTATTCTAGTTTGATTTGTTCTTGAGGGTAAAGTGGAGTGAGGTTTTCAAAGAGAGGACGTTTTTTACTTGCTTCTGGTGGAAGTCCATTTACAGCCTCTATCTTTATAAGAGCATAATATCTCTCTTGATCTTTAGGAGGACGAACCTGACCTGTAACCACATCTCCATTTCTTAGTGCAAAACGCTTTATCTGTGTGTTTGAAACATAAGCATCATTTACTGATTCATTAAAAGATTTGTCGATAGAACGGATAAAACCGTAGCCATCTTGCATGATTTCGAGTATTCCACTAAAGAGGACAAAACCACCTTGTGCAGTTTGTGCCTTTAAAATTTCAAAGATAACATCTTGGCGTTTAAGCTCCTGAGGATGCTCAACATTTAACTCATCTGCAATTGCGATAAGCTCTTCTATACTTTTTGTACGAAGTTCATCTATACTTGAACCTTTGACTGGCATGTGTGTTCTTGATTTTGAATTGGGTTTTTTAGAAGTATTGCGGGGTTGTTGTGAATTGTTTTCACTCATATAGTGGCTACCTTAGTTTTTTGTGATTTGATTTGTGGGAGAGATTTAAAAATATCTTGCATATTTTTTTTTGTTATGGAATTTTACACTATAAACAAAGCCAATGTCAAGCTTAGTCATTTTTTAAGCTTGAAATAGAGTCAACTAGAGCCGAAATATCTACCTTTGCATCGCCTAAAGTTTTTTGTGTACGTTCAGCGAGTTTGCGCACTTCATCCGCAACTACGGCAAATCCACGCCCATGCTCTCCAGCACGAGCGGCTTCTATAGCAGCATTGAGTGCAAGGAGATTTGTCTGTTCTGCAATATCTGAAATAGTCTCTAAAACATTGAAAATCTCACTAGATTGTCCCTGCACTGCTTGGAGTCTGTTGTAAAAGTCTGCATTTTGTTCATCCTGATGAGAGCTTGACTTTTGGAGTGCTTGCGACTCTTTTGTGAGTTTTTCTATCTCTGAGTGTAGTTTTATGAGTTGCTGGTTGTTATCTTGTGTCTGCTCTTTTAAGGCACGTTCTAGCTCATATAGCTGCGTTTGCAACTCTTCATTTTTCTTCTTTAGGGCTGAGTTTTCATAATTTAGCTCACTATTTTCTTTCTCTTTAGAGGATTTGAGTGTTTGTAGCTCCTCTTGAGATGAGAGTAGGGTCTGGGTAATTTTTTTGTTCTGTTTTTCTAGCTCTTTTGCAAGAGGTATGTTTTGGGGAGTAGCTTCTTCTCTGTTAGTGAAAAGAACATACCCTAAGATAAGTCCGACTACGAGGGCTATAAAGGCGATGATAGCGTTTACTAGCACAGAACTCTCTTTTACTTTTACTGTTCTATCTTGATATATAATTTTTTCTTTATAGATAGGTTTTTCTTTATAGACTATCTTCTCTTTATATAGTGTTTGGGTAGGTTTTTTTGTTGCTGCTACTTTTATGAGAGAGTGAGTCTCTTCTATCATTGCTTCGTAGAGTAGACGTAGTTTGTTTATCTCATCTTTAGAGATTTTTTTGTTTTGCTCTTGGATTTTTGAGAGTGTTTTCATCATCTCTTCTTGGATAAAACGCAGAGCATTAAGAGCGGTCTCATCAACTGTAGTAGCCAAAAGTGCTTTTTCATGCGAAGCGAGTGTAAGATAGTAGAGTGAGACTTTTTCTTCTGCCATAAGTTTTGAAGAGAGTCTCTCTAGTTCTTGGTTTAGGCTCTTGTATCTATCTTCAAGTGAAGAGGCAAAAAGTGAGAGTGTAAAAATAAGTAGGATAAGTAGTGTTTTCATTAAGAGTCAAAAAGCAAATTTTATGCCATTTTTCTCTTTGAAAAAAGATTAGGCATAAAGCTCTTTGTTGAAGTTATCAAACTCTTTGAGTGTTTTTTCTAAAAGATTTTGTGTATCTTTGAAGATTTTCTCCATCATGTCTTGCATACTTGTAGCTTTTGGTGGCTCAAATGCACTTATGGCATTGTCAAACATCTTGACTATGTTCGTTTTGATGGCGTTTGTAGCATCCTCATCTCTCTCTTTGCTTGGGTTGAAGAGTCCTGCTATATCGTGTGCTAGTTTTGTGACAGGAGTGTTGGGTGCATCTTCGCTTAGTTCTTTTAAAAAGTTGTCTATAAAAGGTTGTGCTGTTTTCATAAACTCATCTATCTCTTTTTGGTCTTGGGCATCAATGCCGTTACTTTTGATAGAAAACTGAAATGATTGCATAGAGCTAAAACTCATAGAAGTCTGTGAGCCGTTTTCATTTTGAGAGTGTCTAAGAGAAGATGACTGCTCATTTGCAAAATCCATCTTTATGACATCCCCGCTTGATGTCCTCATCGCTATGTTTAAGTCATGTGAACGATAAGCATCTAGTCCATAAGAAGTGTTCATAATTTTTTCCTTATATTTATTGAAATTTATATCGGCTAGAAAAGTAAACGCTATACTTCTTAAAAAGCTTTAGGGAAAAGATATGCGAAACATATATTTAATCATTGCAAAACAGATAGTCCAAGAGGCTGGTCGTATCATACGTGAGGCTAGAGAGACAAACACTTTTAGTTTTGAGTTTAAGTCTGATGCAACGCCGGTTACAAACATAGACCAGCAGGTACAAGACTATATGAGTAAACGCCTGCGAGATAGTTTTGAGATTCAGGTTATGGGCGAAGAGAACTGTGAGGCTATAGATGAGAGTAAACCCTACTGGGCTATAGACCCAATAGACGGTACTTGGGCTTTTATAACTCATGAAAACACATCTGCTATAAATCTCTCTCTTATAGATAAAGGAGAGGTTGTCTTAGGCATAGTTTATAACCCTTTTACAGATGAATTTTTTCAAACTGAAAAAGGGGCAATATCTTACATAGGAATGCTTACTTTGCCACTTCGAGTAAATCCAACTGTGGCAGTTGTAAACTTTAAACCTGAGCGCTCTCACCCCATAGTAGGAACACTCAACCAGCTTTTCAAAGAGGGAAAAATCAAAAAACTCACCTCTATAGGTGGAAGTATTACATACTCTATGTGTATGGTTGCAAAGGGTGCATATAGCAACTACATAGCCTACTTCGATACTCATGCAAATGCTTGGGATTTGTCCGCGGCATTTCTTATCATAAAAAATAGTGGTGGCTTTGTAAGTGACCTAGAGGGTAAAGAGATAGACCCCATAAATCACAAAGGCTATATCATTGCAAGTGCAAACGCCACAGCAAAAGATGATTTTTTAGCGATGGTAAACCCACTTTTAAAATAGTCTGTAAAGATTATATATGTTATTATTTTAGTACAAATATGTTTTATTAAAGGCAAGACTTGATATGAATAATGCACAGAAACTCAAAAAGATTGCAAAGGGTTTCACTGTCTTATGTGCTGAGGATAATGATGCTCTGCGTTTAAATGTTTTGAAGCTTCTCAAAAAGTTTTTTGATACTGTTTTAGTTGCTCCAGATGGAAAAGAAGCACTTGAAATATTTAAAAAAAACAGAGTGGATCTTGTCATTAGTGATATCAATATGCCCCATATAAATGGTTGGGATCTTACACAGCGAATACAAGAGATTGATCCAAGAGTACGTGTTATCATAATGTCTGCGTTTGATGATAAAGAGCATCTCATGAGTGCTATACAAAATGGTGTCTTTAGCTATTTTAAAAAACCTGTCAATGTTACACAACTCATCCAAACACTTTTAAAAGCTGTGCTAGAGATAAAAAAAGAGAAACAAAACCAAACATTTCTGATGCACTTAAAAAGCATTTTTAACTACCAAAGTTCTATGGTCCTGATGCTTGATAAGAAAAAACCAATCCTTGCAAATAGGTTTTTATTAGAGTTTTTTGATGTAGAAAACATTGATGAGTTTAAAAAAACTTATGCAAACCTTGGTGATAGTTTTATGGCTCACGATGGCTTTTTATACAATCATGGTGGAGTAGACTGGTTTGATGTAATAGAGCTAAACGAAGGAAAACTTTTTCATATTAAGATAAAAGATAAGATGAATGAGATAAAACATTTTACCTTGAGGTATAAAAATATTCCTGATGAGAAGAACTATGCAATCATCTTATTTGATGATATAACTGAGCTAGATCTATTAAATTTTAATGATGAAGTTCAAGAGGAAGCACAACCTAAAGAGATAAAAACTCTTTTTAATTTACTTGAAGTTATTAAAAAAAATAAGATTATAATTGAGGTACATAACTACTATAAAGGCTTAAGCATAACAAATAATGCTACTATAACAAGCATAGGGGACTCTTCAATAAAGTTAAAAAGTACATTTACACAACTTAAGTCCATGCAGTTTGAACACAAAACGATTTTGGTGTGTGAAGCCTTACCTTATCCATTGGAGTGTGTACAGGTTTCAAAAATGAGTTTTGAAAACTTAGAAGTAGAGCTTAAAGGTTTACAGTTTGTAAAAAACTCCGCTATTCAAAGAAAGACTATTCGTGTAGTTCCAGATGAGAAGCAGAGAGTGGAACTTTTAATTGGTGAGAGGAAGTTCCAAAATGAGATAGAGGTTGAGGATATTTCACTTGATGCTGTAAAATTAAGATTAGATTATTGTCCGGCTGGGTTAGATGAAGAGATATTTTTAGATATTGTTTTAAATTTGCAAAAGGAGTCTTTTACTTTTAACACAAAGGCAAAACTTTTAAAAAAGAGTGAGTCTAAGCATAGCTTTACTCTTGTCTTTGTTTTTATAGACGCTAAAAAGAGTGAGTTGGTGAAGTACATCACAAAACGCCAGATGGCGATAATTAGAGAATTTAAAGGAATGCAAAATGGCTGAAAATGAAAAAATACTTTACGATGATGGCAAACACAAATGTGTAATGTTTAGCTTTGATGATGAGTCACATGAGGACTCTTTTCTCTCTGTAAATCAGTATCTAATAGTACAAAATGGTGTTGGTGTTTTAGTTGATCCTGGAAGTGAAGCTATCTTTGATGAGCTTTATGATGCAGTCTCTCAACATGTAGATATTGAGAAGATTAAGTTTATCTTTTTCTCACATCAAGACCCCGATGTCTCAGGTTCTATCGCTCAGTGGGCGATAAGTACAGAGGCAAAATTTGTTATGAGTGGTTTATGGGTACGTTTTATGAGTCACTATGGTTTTATGGAGATGAGTAGAGTGATGTCTCTACCTGACCATGGCGCAAAGCTCAACTTTGGAGAGGAGTACCTTAAGTTTGTTCCTGCTCACTTCTTACACTCTCCTGGCAACTTCTCTTTGTATGACTCCAAATCGAAGATACTTTTTTCAGGGGACATCGGAGCAGCCATCTTAAATGCAGGAGAGAGCTACAAAAAAGTTGAGAATTTTGCAGAGCATATCAAGCACTTAGAGGGTTTTCATCAGCGTTATATGGCATCTAGTAAGGTTTGTAATGCCTGGGCAGATAGAGTTGATGCTCTAGATGTAGAGATGATAGCACCACAGCATGGTTATGTTTTTGAGGGCGAAGATGCAGGACATTTCGTGAAGTGGCTTCGTGAGCTTCCTTGTGGAAGTGACTTGATAGAAAATCTATACTAGTAATAAAATTGAGCTAAAATACAGCCATGAATAAAAAATATAAGATATTAGTAACCAATGATGATGGGTATGAAGCAAAGGGTTTGCTTTGTTTAGTTGAGGCTTTAAGAGAGCTTGAAGATGTGAGTGTAACAGTTGTCGCTCCTGCAAATGAGAAGTCTGCTTGTGGACATTCACTTACTCTTGTGCGACCCCTGCGTTTTGTAAGTGTTGGGGATGATTTTTATAAGCTTGATGATGGAACACCAACGGACTGCGTGTATCTCTCACTGAGTACAATGTTTGAAGGGTCAAAACCAGATTTACTCGTAAGTGGCATAAACCGTGGCTCAAACATGGGCGAAGATATCACTTACTCAGGAACTGCAGCTGGTGCTATGGAGGGTGTTTTACATGACATTCCCTCTATCGCAATAAGCCAAGTGATGGACTTTACAAATCCGGATGGAGATTTTAGATTGGCTCAAAAAACAATCAAAAACCTTGTGAGTAAGATTCGCGAGGGAGTATTTCCTCTACCAGAGCGTGAGTTTTTAAATGTAAATATTCCAGCAGAAGTAGAAGTAGCAGAGTTAAAAGTGACTTATGCGGGTTATAGGCACTATGCAAATGACTCCCATCTTCATAGAAATCCAAGAGGTGAAGAGTATCACTGGCTAGGACTTCATCCTTTAGAGTTCTCTAAACGCCAAGGTGAAGAGATACATAAAGAGATGAGTGATTATGAAGCTATAGAAGCAGGGTATATCTCAATAACTCCTATAATGCTAGACCTCTCAGCTTACAAAAGTATACAAAAACTTAAAGAGTGGATAGAGTAGAGTGGGTAGATATGAACGTATAAAGATGCTTTTAGGTGATGAGTTTGCAAGGCTTGAAAATGCTAATATAATTCTTCTTGGGGTTGGTGGCGTTGGGAGCTTTTGTCTGGACTGTCTCTATAGAAGCGGTGTAAAGAAAATCACAATCGTTGACTTTGATACCTATGATGAGACAAACCAAAACCGTCAGATGTGGTCAGAACTCCATAAGGATGAAGTAAAAGTAAACGCACTTAAAGAGCACTATCCAGAGCTTACCATAATTGAGAAACGCATAGATGAAGAGTGGGTTTTGGCGTTTGACTTTGAGCCTTATGATTTGGTTCTTGACGCCATAGATGATAGAGGTGCAAAACTAGCCCTTGCTCAAAAATGCTACAAAAAACTCATAAGCTCTTTTGGAAGTGCTAAACGCATGGACCCAACACAGATAAAAGTAGATGATGTTTGGAAGAGCTATGGCGATAAGTTTGGCTCTAAAATCCGTTATGAACTTAAAAAACGCGGCTTTAAAAAGAAGTACAAAGTAATCTTTTCAAGCGAAGAAGCGATGGTAAAAACTAAGGGGAGTTTTATGGGTGTGACTGCTGCGTTTGGACTTACAATGTGTAGCGAAGCGATAAAAAAGTTAAGAGAGATGAAGTAGATGTTTGATTTTTTAGAGAGTGATTGGTTTATCATAACCTTAGAAATAGTCTTTGTTATTTTAATCGCTTATGACATAAAGAAGTATATAGATACGAAAAAATGCGAGTATATCTTTAATATAGTGCTTACACTAGGCTTTGCTATCTGGACACTCTACCCTTTTTACAAGAGTTACTTTGGATGGAATGAAGCACAAAAAGTTGAGCTTTTAAGCCATTGTGATGATCTCAATGACACAAAAATTTGCAAGTGTCTTGATGAAGCAATCTTTAAAGAGTATGTCTATGAAGAGTATATAGCACTCAATAAAAACTCCTCTGCGTTTAAAGAGTTTGTGAAAGAGGCAAAAGAGGATTGTAATGATAGTGGATGGTTTTGATTTAGACTCTGCTCTTGTTTGTGAGGGCATAGTTGGTGATGGTTGTGGAGGAGGAAGAATCTTCTACATAAAAGAGCATAAACTCTTTGCCTATGACCCATACTCAAAAATAACACGAGAGCTTTTTGATGCTCCTAAAAACACTTACAGTATAAAGAAGAAAGGCTGTGTAATAACTATGACTTCACAAGAGATGAGTGTGGATTTTGATCTTTCAACACTTAAAGAGTAAAGAGATAGGTTATTGTCCTGATATAAGCCTTGAAGTAGAGATTAGATAATCTGTAAACTGATGTTATTGAAGGTATGTGGGAATATAGACGAATTTTGATATAATCGCTAAAATTAAACAAGAGAATAATTATGCAAAAAATAGAACCTATGACACTTTTTGGCTACAACAAACTCCAAGCAGAGGTAAAAGACCTCAAAGAGGTAAAACGTCCACGCTGTGTAAAAGATATAGAAGAGGCACTAGAACATGGTGACCTCAAAGAAAATGCAGAGTACCATGCAGCAAAAGAGATGCAAAAAAACATTGACAACCGACTTGGGGAGCTTCAAGAGATTTTGGGAAGTGCTCAAATAGTAGATCCTAGTGAACTTGAACATGCTAAGGTTAGTTTTGGCTCAACAGTTGTGATGACAGACTTAGATACTGATGCAGAAGTGACTTACACAATAGTAGGCGGATGTGAATCCAATCCAGATATGGGGCTTATCTCTTTTGGCTCACCACTAGCAAAACAACTTTTAGGTTGCGAAGAGGGTGATGAGGTAAAAGTAAAACTTCCAGGTGGAGTAAAAGAGTTTGAAATAGAAGAAGTAAAATACCAAGAAATAGTTTTTGAGTGTCGCTAATGGCTAAAAATATTAGAGTTGGAGTAGTGGGTGCAACAGGTTACACAGGTTTAGAACTTGTAAAAATGCTTGTAAATCACCCTGTGTTTGAGCTTACTTACATAGCAAACTCTGAGGGTGCAACTACTATAGATAAACTGCATCCATCTCTGAGTGGCGTTTGTGAAGATGAGGTTCAAAAAGCGGATGCTGCAGCTATTGCTAAGAGTTGTGACTTGGTTTTTTTAGCAGTACCACATATGACAGCGATGGAGTTTGTAAAACCGCTTATGAAGCTTGGCGTTAAGGTGGTTGATCTCTCAGCAGACTATAGACTTACAAAAGAGTTGTATGAGGAGTTTTATCTGCCTCATACAGATGAAGAAAACCTCTCTCATGTAGTTTACGGCTTACCTGAGATGTTTAGAGAAGAGCTAAAATCTGCAAAACTTGTAGCAAATCCAGGCTGTTTTCCAACTTCTGCAATTTTAGGACTTCTACCCTTTATGGATAAAAGAGTTGAGGGTTCTCCTATCATCATAGATGCAAAAACAGGTGTGAGCGGAGCAGGGAAAAAACTGAGCGAGACAACACACTTTGTAAATGTCAACGACAACCTTTTTGCTTACAATCCTTTGATGCACAGACATGCTCCTGAGATTGCCCAAAAACTTGGAGTGGCATTTGAAGAGGTGAATTTTGTTCCTCATCTAGTTCCGCTCACTCGTGGAATGTTAAGCTCAATTTACATCCAAGTAGAGGGCGATTTTGATGAGCAGAAAGTTCTTAAAGAGTTTTACAAAGATGAGAAAAATGTTCGTATAAGTCAAACGCCTGTGAGCATGAAAAACACAGCAGGCACAAACTTTTGCGATATCTATGTCAAACGCAAGGGAAATCTTCTTTTTATCGCATCCTCAATAGATAACTTAATGAGAGGAGCATCTTCTCAAGCACTTGTAAACGCTAATCTTATGATGGGACTTGATGAAAATATGGGTGTGCCAAACCTAGCATATGTCCCCTAAGCCCATCACTATAAAAGAGGGTGCATATCTCATCTCAGATGCGCACTACTCAGATTTAAGACCAGAACTGCTAAATCTTATACAAGAGATACACTCAAAAAAACTCCTCCCAACACAGCTCATACTTATGGGCGATATCTTTGATGCTCTTTTTGGTGGAGTTGCATACACTCAGAAGAAAAATCGAAAAATGATAAGATTGCTCGATGAAATTGCAAAGATGATTGAGGTTATATATCTTGAGGGAAATCATGATTTTAACTTGAACACTTGTTTTGAGAGCATTAAGATTTTTCCGATTAGCTCTCAGCCTCTAGAGTGCTTCTATAAAGATAAAAAAGTATATTTAGCACATGGTGATTTTGATGGAGGATTTGGCTATTTACTCTATACAAGAGCGATAAGAAATAGAGTTTTTGTAAAGTTTTTGACTCTTATTGACTATCTTATAGGACATAAAATCCTTAAAAAACTCGATGAATATTTGGCAAAAAAAGAGGATTGTAGAGAGTTTGTAGGTTTTGAAGCATTTGTAAGTTCGCGTTTAGAAAATAAGTATAGTTGTGAGTATTTCATAGAGGGGCATTATCACCAAAATAGAAGTTTTGAAGTAGGTGATTTTCACTATATAAACTTAGGTGCTTTTGCTTGCAATCAAAGATATTTTATTGTAAAATCTTTGCAAGATAAATTACTTTTAGAAGAAAAAAGACTCTCATAAGGAGATATGAAGATGGATGATGATACCCTCAAGGTAGGTTCTAATGAGATGGAACTTGTAGATTTTCGCATACTTAAACAAGAAGATGGTCAAGTGTATGAGGGTATTTACGGAATTAATGTTTCAAAGGTACGAGAAATTATTCGTGTTCCAGAAGTAACAGAGCTTCCAGGAACTCCTGATTTTATAGAAGGCATTTTTGACCTTCGTGATATTGTTATTCCTGTTGTTAATCTTGCAAAGTGGATGGGTATACAAGAGCCAGAAGAGGCAGAGAAAAATTCCAGAGTCATTATTACAGAGTTTAATAATGTGCTTATAGGGTTTGTTGTTCATGAGGCAAAAAGAATCAGAAGAATTAATTGGAATGATATAGAACCAGCAAACTTTTCAAGAAATGAAGGAGGACTAGACTCTAATAAAATTACGGGTGTAACCATGATTGAAAATGACAATGTTTTACTCATCCTTGATTTAGAGTCTGTAGTTCAAGACTTAGGGCTTTATGAACCAGATACAAATAATCCTCCTGTTGAATTGGAGACTTTTATTGGGTTGGCGCTTGTTTTGGATGATAGTTCCACTGCAAGAAGAATAGTGAAAGAAACACTGCTGAAAATGGGCTTTGAGGTCGTAGAAGCAATGGATGGAAAAGAAGGTCTTAAGAAACTGAATATACTTTATGAGACTTTTGGAGATACAATTTCAGAACATTTAAAAATTATTATTTCAGATGTAGAAATGCCAAGGATGGATGGTTTTCATTTCGCTACAAATGTAAAAGAAGATGTAAGATTTAAAAATATACCAATAGTTTTTAACTCTTCAATTAGTGATCATTTTAGTGAAGGTAGAGGTAAAAAAGTAGGTGGTGAAGCTTACTTGGTGAAGTTCCAAGCAAGTGAATTTTATAATGAAGTGGCGCGTGTTATTCATGCACACATGGAGACAGGAGTATAAATATGGATGAATTTCAAGAGATATTACAGGACTTCTTAGTTGAGTCCTTTGAACTTGTTGAAAAACTTGATGAAGATTTAGTTGAGCTAGAGAATAATCCTACGGACTTAGACCTTTTAAATGGAATTTTTCGTGTTGCACACACTGTAAAAGGTGCATCTTCGTTTTTAAATTTTGATATCTTGACACACCTTACACATCATATGGAAGATGTTTTAAATAAAGCTAGACATGGTGACCTTGTAATAACTCCTGATATCATGGATGTAGTTTTAGAGTCTATCGATTTAATGAAAGCACTTTTAGAGACTATACGAGATACAAGTGCTGATGCAGGAATTGATGTTTCTGGATGTGTTGCTAGACTTGATAAAGTCTCCGGTGGTGATGGAAATGTAGAGTCCCCTGTGAGTGAAGAAGTAGCACTAGAAGAGCCAGAGGAAGTTGTAGAAGAGAGTCAAGATGAACCAGACTACGACAATATGGACGATAGTGAAATAGAAGATGAAATAGAGAGACTTCTTCAACAGAGACAAGCAGAAGATAAAGCAAAGCGTGAAGCTAAAATAGCAGCAGGAGAAAAAGTTTTAGCAGCTCCGCCAGAAGTTGATGCTAAAGAGGAAGAAAAACCTGCTCCAAAAGAGGAAGTAAAAGCAACACCAAAACCTGCTCCTGCTCCAACTCCTGCTCCAGTCAAAGAGGATCATGAAGAGGACTTTGGTGATGATCCTAAAGCAGCGGCTCCAGCAAAACGTGCACCTGCAACAGTTGAGCAGACTATTCGTGTTGATGTAAAAAGACTTGATCACTTGATGAATCTTATTGGTGAGCTTGTTCTTGCAAAAAACAGACTAATGAAAATCAATGAAGAAGTAGAAGAGCGCTACGAGGGTGAAGAGTTTTTAGAAGAACTGAATCAAGTTGTCTCCATTGTGTCCCTTGTCACAACAGATCTTCAAATTGCTGTTATGAAAACAAGAATGCTCCCGATTGGAAAAGTTTTTAACAAGTTCCCTAGAATGATTCGTGACCTTTCACGTGAGCTTAACAAAAAGATAGAGCTTGTTTTAGCAGGTGAGGATACTGAACTTGATAAGTCTATTGTTGAAGAGATAGGTGATCCTCTTGTTCATATTATCCGTAACTCTTGTGACCATGGTATTGAAACACCAGCTGATCGTGCAGCCAAAGGTAAAGATGAGAACGGCACAATTGGCTTGAAAGCATACAATGAAGGAAATCAAATTGTTATCCAAATAGATGATGATGGAAAAGGTCTTGATGCAGATATGCTTCGAAAAAAATCATTAGAAAAAGGTATTATTAGCGAGAAAGAGGCTGATAATATGAGTGATAAAGAGGCATTTACTCTTATCTTTAAGCCAGGTTTTTCAACAGCTGCATCTGTGACAAGTGTCTCAGGACGTGGTGTCGGAATGGATGTTGTAAAAACAAACATAGAAAAACTCAATGGTATTATTGATATAGATAGTGAAATGGATGTTGGGACTTCGATGAAGCTTAAAATTCCACTTACTCTTGCGATTATTCAAGCCCTTCTGGTAGGTGTTCAGGAGGAGTATTATGCGATTCCTTTAGCGTCAGTTTTAGAGACAGTTAGAATCTCTAGAGATGAGATTTATACTGTAGAGGGACGTTCAGTAATGAGACTTCGTGATGATGTTCTCTCGCTAGTGCACATTGGCGACATCTTTGAGGTTGAGCGTATCTTAGATGCGAGTGATCATGCTTATGTAGTTGTTTTAGGTTTAGGTACAAGTAAAATAGGTTTAATTGTAGATACTCTTGTTGGGCAAGAAGAAATCGTTATTAAATCTCTAGGGGATTACCTCAAAGGTATTGATGGAATTGCTGGTGCGACTATTAGAGGGGATGGTGGTGTTACACTTATCGTTGATGTTGTTGCCCTTATGCAAATGGCAAAAGATGTCAAAGCAACTACTATGATAGAAGCATCAGCAGAGGGTTCAGCCGCAGTTGCTGAAAAGAAAAAAGCGAGCGATTATACTATAATGATAGTTGATGATTCTAAAACAGATAGAACTATTATGAGAAAATCTCTTGAACCAATGGGTGTAACACTTATTGAAGCAGCGGATGGACAAGAAGCTTTAAATGTTCTCAAAGCTGGTGAGCATAGTTTTGATGCGATGCTTATAGATATTGAGATGCCTCGTATGGATGGTTACTCACTTGCTAGTGAGATTAAGAAGTACAACAAGTACAAAAACCTACCGCTTATTGCTGTGACCTCTCGTACAGGAAAATCTGACCGTATGCGCGGAGTAGAGTCTGGAATGGTGGAGTACATTACGAAACCATATTCAGCAGATTACTTAGCAAGTGTTGTTCAAAGAAATGTTAATTTTAAAGCGGAGTTTTTATAATGAGTGAGAAATTAAAAGAGATTATCAACAAACAAGGTGCACAGCAAGAGTCTGGACTAGATCAAACAGATAATGTGGTTCAGTTGGTTGGATTTGTTATCGGTGATGAAGAGTATGCTGTGCCAATTTTAGCTATTCAAGAGATTATCAAGCCCTTTGAATGGACAAGAGTACCACAAGTTCCAAAGTATGTTCTTGGTGTTTTCAATCTTCGTGGAGCTGTTATTCCACTTATAGATTTACGTGCTAAGTTTCATTTACAGAGTAAAAAGCATAGTGAAGATACACGTTTTATTGTAATGAGGCATGGTGATGATGTTGCTGGTTTTGTAATAGACAGACTTACAATGGCAATTAGAATTAAAAAAGAGAACATTGGACCTGCACCTGATACTGTAAATGGTGATGACACAATCATAGATGGTGTTGGTAAGCAGCAAGACAAAATCATTACAATTCTAAAAGTGAATAAGTTACTAGAGAGAGATTTCTAGCTACTGCTTTATGAATAGTACACTAAGCATAAGAGTCCAAAAAACTCTTCTCTCCCTAAGCTTTGAGGGAGAGTTAACTCTCTACACCCTCACAGCTCACGATATAGAAATTTCAAAACACTCACTTCAAGGTATCAAAAAAGTCACACTTGATTTAGGAAAACTGGATTTTTTAGATACTGCAGGTGGATTATTTTTAGATGATTTAAGAGAAAAATTTCAAAC
>JGI10211J34971_10000340_pt1 | contig 37545 bp, 33 predicted proteins | sample Etolagsediment_FD_34971 | JGI IMG/M metagenome (IMG submission 34971)
AAGATTCTGATTTTAGGATTATCCCCGCATCCCGATATCTCAGCAATAAAACAAAGCTTGAAGAAAGTAAAAAGCTATGATGTTACGGTAGGTTTTACCAACGACTTCAAAAAAAACACCACTGAATTTGATCTGGTTGTCTTACATCAGCTTCCCGGAGAGGACGCAACCTCTTATGCTGTTATAAACCAACTTAATAGCACTAAGACACCTATTTTGTTTATTTTGGGAAGGCAAACCAACATAGCCTCTTTTAATCTGACCTACCCGGGAGTAAACCTTGTTTCAGCTTCAAGACAACCTGCATACGCTACTAACCGCCTCAATCCGCAATTCAATTTGTTTAGGTTTGGCGAAGAAGAAGCAGAATTATTCAATCAATTTCCACCTTTGAATGTGTTATTAGCGTCCTACCAAACCAATCCAACCAGCAAAACATTTAGCTTTCAAAGCATTGACAAATTCGATACAGACTTCCCTTTGATTAATTTCTATCAAAGTCCTGATAAAAAACTTGCCGCCATCCTCGGCGACGGGTTATGGCGTTGGCGCATGGATAACTACCTTAAAAGAGGAAATTATGAGGTGTTCGACGACTTTTTAAGAAAAAGCATCCAATACCTGTTAACAGCCAATGAACGAAAAAGATTTGAGGTAGAAGCAGCAGAATCCTATGCTACCAATGAGCCAGTAATAATAAAGGCGATGTATTACAATGCTAGTTTCGAACCGGTTAACACAAATGAAATCCCCTTACAAATTACCAACGCTGATGGCGACCAATTTGAATACTTATTTAGTCGCGAAGGGGAAGGTTACAGCCTTCAAATTTCAGGAGTTTCAGAAGGGGTATATCACTATATTTCCGGTATTTCTGATGAAGAAAGGCGATTTATCGAAGAGGGCGAATTTGTTGTTTCAAATCAATCGAAAGAACTACAAAGCAACCAGGCAAATCACAGATTACTTTACCAGCTATCAAGCAAAAACAAGGGAGCTTTCCTCTATTTAAATGAATTTGAAAAACTTACAGAATTATTAACCCCCGATAATTTGAAATCAAAAGTCCATTTTGAACAAGAACTTGTTGAATTGGGAAGTTTACCATATTACCTTGTCGTTGTACTTCTTTTACTAGCCTTGGAGTGGTTTTTAAGAAAGTATTACGGGACTTATTAAGTCAAGTAAAAATCCGGTTAGTACTTTTTATTCTTGATTCTAAATAGCTTAGGAATAGTTTTGAGAATGATTCTAAGATCAGCCCAGGGACTTGCAATCATAGCATATTGATTATCCAACCTGATTCTCAGCTCCGCCTCCATATAATCTTCGTTGCTTACCTGCCACAATCCGGTAATACCTGCCGGGGCAAGAAAACGGTACGACCATTCATCAGTTGTAAGTTTCTCGGCTTCGTATAAAGGCAAAGGTCGGTTTCCTACTATCGACATATCACCTTTCAAAACATTGATAAACTGTGGAAATTCATCAAGATGAATAATCCGCAGAAATCTGCCAACCCTGGTAATTCGCGGATCGTTTTCCATTTTGAAAAATGCTGAATACAGCAGCTTTTCGCGCTTATTCCTAAGGTATTGGTTTTCACAAATTTCTACCCCATCTATAAAAAGAATGGGAGAACAAGGTTTTCCGTTGGGCTCGCAATCAGGACATACCGAAACTGAAGAGAAGCTTCCATCAGACTTTTTGTGCGAAATAAGGTATTGATTCATTTCTGACAACTCGCCTCGTTTTTGGTCAGCTCCCTCAATCATGGTTCTGAATTTGTAAAACCTGAAAATATCATATCCAGTGCCTACCCTTTCAGACACATAAAAAACAGATCCTTTACTGTCGAGCTTGATGGCAATAGCTATTATCAAGCCAAAAGGAAGAAAAAATAGCAGAATAATAAGTGAAAACACAACATCGAAAATGCGTTTACCCACTCCGATGCGGTAAGTTTCAAACTCTATTTTTGGATAAATTTTTTCTGTAGTCAATGATTCAGCATTTTTAGTTGGCATGAAACAAGAGAAAAATATGAATACCTTTTTCGGGCATAAAAATAGCTATTTCCATCATATAAATTAAATTGACAATAATTTTTTCGTCAGGAGCTGCAATCAGGAAAAAAATACCAGTACTTTCATGGAAGAGTTTTAAGAACCTTGTCATTTTCACATGACCATAACCAACCCATACTCTTGGTGACTTACAATTATTTTTACAGGTAACTATTTTAATTATACCTTTGTCGGCTTAATCTTTTACTTCACTGACTGAAGGCACATACGTTAAATACCGATAATTTGCTCACATGTATGTCTTTGGTCATAAAACCTTTGCATATGAAAATTAGTAACGACAAAGTAGTTACCCTGACTTACACCTTAAGGTCAAATGATGAAAATGGTGAAATAATCCAGCAGGTAAACAGTGACCGTCCGTTTGTCCATCTTTTTGGAAACGGCACTTTGCTACCAGCTTTCGAGAAAAATTTAAGCGGATTGGAAGCCGGCGAGAAATTCGGATTTCCGTTAACTCCCGACGAAGGATATGGCGTAACTTCCGAAGAAGCCATCATTGATTTGGAAAAAAGTATTTTTGAGGTGGATGGAAAATTCGACGACGATCTCGTAACTTTAGGTGCCGTACTGACCATGCAAGATCAGCATGGAAACCCCCTTGAAGGTCTGGTTCTTGAAATTGGTGAGGACACCGTAAAAATGGACTTCAACCATCCACTTGCCGGTAAACATTTACATTTTTCGGGAGAAGTATTGGATGTTCGCGAAGCAAGTGCTGAAGAAACCGAACACGGCCATGTGCATGGCCCTCATGGACATCACCACTAAGATTCTTTATTTGTACAACAGGAAAACCGTTGGCTTTTTATGAAGCTGCGGTTTTTCTTTTTTCCAGTCTGCCAATGTTCTGGTTTTTATCTGTTCTGTTGATAAGGTGATGTCGGTGGCAATACATAGTTTGAGTGTTGAATGACAACTGCTCACAATCAAATCAACCAATGCATTATTGCGGTAGGGAGTCTCGATAAACAGCTGGGTTTGATCCTTTTTAAGCACCTGCGACTCCATTTCTTTCAATTTTTTCACGAGTAAACCTTTCTCAATAGGCAGATAGCCATGAAAGACAAAGTGCTGGCCGTTGAACCCAGAAGCCATCAAAGCCAGCAGCAAACTGTTTGGCCCAACGAGGGGTATCACTTGGAAACCTCTGCTCTGGACCAACTCCACCACCTGAGAGCCCGGATCAGCAATACACGGCGTGCCTGCTTCCGACATAAGCCCCATGTCGTGCCCGTTAGACAAATGTTGGAGGTAAAGCTCAATATGAGCCGGGTTGGTGTGTTTGTTTAGCTCAAAAAAAGTAAGTTGGTCAATAGGTGAAGGATGACCAAGAGCACTTAAAAACCGACGTGCCGTGCGGGTTTGCTCAACAATAAAAAGTTCCAGCTTATCAATAATGTCCTTGTTAAAAGCGGGAAGCACTCTATTGGCACTCTCAAAGTCGCCCAACGTTACGGGGATAAGATATAGTTTTCCGGGTTTCATCATTCACGTTAATCAATTAAAAAGGCAATTGCGACAAATCCACATTGCCTCCTGATAGAATAATTCCGATATTTTTTCCTCTAAGCCCAATCTTTTTCTCAATCAGGGCAGCCAAAGGAACTGCCGAAGACGGCTCTACGACGATCTTCATCCGTTCAAAAATATAACGCATGGCCAGCTTTATGGCATCTTCCGAAACAGTTACAATGTCGGCGACATGTTTTTGAATGATGGCGAAGTTTTTGTCTCCCAGCGAGGTAAGCAAGCCATCAGCTATGGTTTGCGGATTTATACTGGGAATAATTCTACCTTCCCGAAACGAACGGAAAGCATCATCGGCACCAGCAGGCTCACAGGCTATTACTGTGGCTTGAGGTAAAAAATAATGCACCGATAAAGCTGTGCCTGCCAACAACCCACCTCCACCAACAGGAGCTAGTACAAGATTAAGCAATGGGACTTCTTCAATTAACTCAGCTGCAGCGGTCGCCTGGCCTGTAATCACATGGTAATTATTATACGGATGAATTTCGGTTGCTACGGTTTGGGAGATAACCTCACGTAATGTCGATTCACGTGCTGACAAGGTAGGCTCACAAAAAGTTATGATGCCACCATAGTGCTCCACAGCAGCGATTTTCACTTTTGGTGCATTAGCCGGCATCACGATATAAGCAGGAATTTGCAGGATGGATGCAGCACGAGCCAGAGCCTGGGCATGATTTCCGGATGAATGCGTGGCGACGCCATTAAGTCTTTGCTCAGCAGATAACTGTAAGGTAGCGTTTAATGCGCCCCTACTTTTAAATGCACCGGCTTTTTGAAAGTTCTCACATTTGAAAAACAGTTTGTTGCCTGTTATTTGATCGATTTGATCGCAAGTAAATACTGGCGTTCGGTGCACAAATGGAGAAAGCCTTTGACTGGCATCTAACACATCCTGTTTTGAAGGAACGTAATTATTCACTCGCTTTAATTTCTTCTATAAGTTCATCAGTGATTTCATCCAACAGCGTGTAAAGTGACTCACAATCAGTTACTCCGCTGTGGTATGGATCAGGAATAATCCGATTTTTTCCAGGCACAATAACATTCATCAGGTAATCAACTTTTTCTTTCTCCTCAACGCTTTCAGCCATTTCCATCGCATCATTGTAACCCAATGCATCCATAGCGTATATGCGATCGAAACGGATGAAATCATCTTTGGTGAACAACCTCGCTCTTCCCGAAACTTCGACACCACGGCTAGCAGCCAGATTTACTATGTTGTCATCGGGTAATTCATTGATATGAAATGACTCAAACCCGGCAGATCTCACTTCTCCGTTTAAGCGATTGTCGGCGAATTTCTTCTTCAACAACGCTTCAGCCAGTGGTGAGCGACATACGTTACTCCTGCAAATAAAAAGTATATTCATTTTCTAGATATTTGGTAATTTGCAGCGTAAAGATACAAAAAACGGAGAGATGTATCAAGAGGATCAGCGAAAAGAAAGATTTTTAGATCTTTAGTTTTTTATCGATGTCATCAACGTATACCCTAAACTGCTTGTCGGTTTCAACCAGGTTATGAATGGTACGACAGGCGTGTAAAACGGTAGCATGATCTTTATTTCCACAATGTAAACCTATTGTTGCCAGAGAATTCTTGGTATGTTTTTTAGAAAAATACATCGCCAGTTGCCGCGCCTGCACAATTTCTCGTTTTCTGGTTTTCGAGTTGATGGTTTCGAGCGGGATGCTGAAATAATCACAAACCACTTTCTGAATGAAGTCGATAGAGATTTCTCTGCTTGAACTTTTCACAAAATTGTCGATCATTTGTTTGGCCAACTCAAGCGTAATGGCCTTTTTATTTAGCGTTGACTGCGCTAATATGGAGATCAGCGCTCCCTCCATTTCTCTGATACTGGTGGTAATGCTATAAGCAATGTATTCAATAACCTCATAAGGCATTTGAATTCCATCTTTGTATAGTTTTTTCTGCAAAATTGCCATACGAGTTTCCAGATCAGGCAACTGCAAATCGGCAGCCAAACCCCATTTAAACCGCGACAACAACCTGGGTTCCATTCCTTTTAGCTCGACAGGCGGGCGATCCGAAGTAAGCACCAGTTGTTTGTTGTTTTGATGGAGGTGGTTAAAAATATGAAAAAAGACATCCTGTGTTTTTTCTTTGTTGGCCAGAAACTCAATGTCATCCATTATTAACACATCTATCATTTGGTAAAAATGGATGAAATCGTTTTGGTTGTTATTGCGGACTGAATCAATATATTGATTCATAAACTGATCCGTTTTTACATAGAGGACAGTTTTGTTCGGATGGTTTTGCTTCACCTGCAATCCGATAGCATGCGACAAATGTGTTTTCCCAAGCCCAACCTGACTGTAGATAAAAAGCGGATTAAAGGCCGTTTTCCCCGGATTTTCGGCGATAGCCCATCCGGCCGAACGAGCAAGTCGGTTGCAATCGCCTTCAACAAAATTATCAAACGACAACCCCTCAATCAATTGAGATTCTACTTTAATTTTTTTCAATCCCGGAATAATGAAGGGGTTTGGAATATCCCGAGACTTTCCTTTATTCAAATCCAGAGGCATTGAGACTGATTTATTGATTGTATCTTTTTTGTTGGCAGTTGGGTAGTTAACAGAATAGGGCACGGAATTGTCGTAATGGCTATCCATAATAACACTGTACTCAAGCCGCCCCGACGAACCCAGCTCCTTTCGGATGGTTTTCTTGAGTAAATCGATGTAATGTTCTTCAAGCCATTCGTAGAAAAACTGGCTAGGCACCTGTATTGTCAGAATTTCGTTTTCCAGTCGTACCGGAACAATAGGTTCAAACCAAGTATTGTAATTTGCCAACGGAACATTGTCTTTGATGACTGCCAGACATCGAGACCACACCTCCTCACACTTTTTCATCATTGTATTCGTAATTCTATAACAATAGGTAAAACATTAATTCTAAAAAACCCCTAAAATCCTTTTAACCAGAACGACTCTTGTTAGATACTCTTTCTGAATTTGAATTAACAAAAGTGCACTAAAAAAAGTGAAAAAAAAACAAATATTTGTATTGACAAATTAAAATTTTTGTCGTATTAAGAGAAATCTCCATTTTGGAGTATTTTATTGTATTACAACTTATTAACCTTTATCTCGTGCCAAAAACCCAATTTTTCAAGGATGTTTTCAGTAAGGCTTTTTTTTACTTCTACCTGGAGCACACAATTCATCTCAAATACTTGATTCACCACCGTAAGATTCTCCTCTCTTACGAACCGCATCAGCTGATCAACATGTGGGTAATCGCAGGTAATTTGAATGAAATCGGTTAGATATCTCACCTCTGTTTTGGCGCTATCGATGGCCTCCCTGGCAGCAGTTTTATAGGCATTAACCAACCCGCTCACACCTAATTTCGTCCCTCCAAAGTAGCGAACCACTACCACTAAGGTATGATACATTTCATAAGAATAGATTTGATTCAGAATGGGTTTCCCTGCACTTCCTGATGGCTCACCATCGTCACTGCTTCTGAAGACGTTATCTTCAAGACCTAATCTATATGCATAGCAATGGTGGCGAGCATCGTAAAAACGCTTTTTAATACCTATCATCTGTTCTTTAAAATCCTGCTCATCTTGCACGGCAGTGGCAATCGAAATAAATTTACTTCCCTTTTCCTTATACAGGCCTTCTCCCTGAGTTAAAATGGTTGTATAGGTATCAACGATTTCCATTTTTGCAATTCATGTGTTTTATTGTCAGGTAAATTCACCAACCCGATATCCGTTTCTGCAAAAGTAACAAAACACCTTGAATCAGGATATTGTTTTTGAGGGTTTGTTACTTGCCCCTGAGTGACACCAAAATTCCATTCTACTATATTATAAGGTGTCGTAAAATTGCTAGCGGATCTGTCATATTATAGGTTTTTTGTCCTATTAAAAAATTATTTAATTGCATCACAATTAGTTAGAAAGTAATTGCGCATTTTGTTACCTATTTGATCAAATGTTAAAGAAAATTAAATATTTTTGGACTTTGATTTTTAAAATAATTAACATAGTTTTAACAACTGTTATTCTTAATTAAAATTGCGGTTTATTTGATAATCTTTACATCATGATCATAAACGGTGCGCTTAACATTAACATCCTGAAAAAGCGGGTGTTAGCAAGGATCTCAATCCTAATCCTTCTTTTAATCTCCTCCCCTGTTATAAATAGTCAGACGCCTGAAGATGAAAAGAATTTTCAGCAATGTAAGGCCTGCCATACTATCGGTGGAGGTAAACTGGTTGGTCCTGACCTTAAAGGGATCACCGAGCGAAGGGAAGAAGTTTGGTTGATAAAATTCATCCAAAACTCGCAAGAGCTTATCCAGTCAGGCGATGAGCTTGCCATTCAGGTTTTTAATGAGAACATGAAAATCCCAATGCCTGCTCACAATTTAACCGACGATCAGGTTAGAGGTGTTTTGGCCTATATAGCAAGCGGCGGAAAAGTTGAGGGCGCAGAAACCGCAGTTGTTGCAGAGTCTGCAGAGGCTTCTTCTACCGAGATGGAAGCCGCCGAAGAAACCGTTAAACTATTAGCCGAGATGAAAAGGGACTCCCGGAGAAACATGCGCTCTACCTTTATTATCATGATCGTCTTGCTGCTTATCAGCCTGTTCGATCTGGTTGTTACGAAATTAGTAAAAGCCCGTTGGATTCACATCATCATTATCCTTACTTCCCTGACTATTGTTGGAGAGCTGATTTTTGTGGAAGCCACGAGTCTGGGGCGACAACAATACTACCAACCCGATCAGCCTGTTGCCTTTTCGCATAAGGTACATGCCGGTCAGAACAAGATTGACTGTCAATATTGTCATTTTACAGCAGATAAAAGCATGTATGCCGGCATTCCTCCTGTTGAAACCTGCATGAATTGCCACGCACAAGTAAAAAAAGGCAAGAAAACAGGCACTGAAGAAATTGCCAAGATCTATGCCGCCATCGAGCAAAAAAAGCCCATCGAATGGGTAAAAGTACATAACTTGCCTGATCATGTTTATTTCAATCACGCTCAACATGTTAATGTTGGGAAACTTGAGTGTCAACAATGCCATGGTGAGGTAGAAAAAATGGACGAGATAATACAGGTAAACGACCTGAGCATGGGATGGTGTATCGACTGTCATCGTACTCAATCGGTGCAGTTTGCCAGCAACAAGTTCTATGAACAATACACTCAACTGCACCAGAAGCTGAAAAACGGTGAAAGGTCGGCAGTAACAGTTTTGGACATTGGTGGCGATGAATGTCAAAAATGTCATTATTAATCAATTAGAAATTATTTACTCCAGATAACCAAAACATGGAAAAAATTTACTGGCAAAGTCTTGAGAACTATAAAGAGAACCAGGCTTCTGTTCTGGAAAAAAGGGAACCCCTTCCAGAGTTTAGCATCGAAGGACTGGATGAATCAGAGGTTAAAGGAAAATCAAGTCGTCGCGACTTTTTAAAAATGTTGGGATTCTCGGTGAGTGCAGTGGCTCTTGTGAGCAGCTGTCAAATGCCGGTGCGAAAAGCTATTCCACTACTCAACCAACCAGAAGAACTAATTCCGGGAATTCCCAACTATTTCGCCTCTTCCTTTTTCGATGGCGATGATTACTGTAGTATTCTCGTAAAAACCAGAGAAAACCGTCCGATAAAAATAGAAGGAAACGATCTGTCGCCACTCACCAAAGGTGGCACAAATGCTAAGGTTCAGGCTTCTGTTCTAAATCTTTATGATGATGCCCGGCTAAAAAACCCTTACCTCAACGGAAATGAAACTACCTGGCAAGAACTTGACGAAGAGATATCAGCACAACTTAGCCAGCTTAAAGAGTCAGGTAAAAAAATTGTGCTGCTTACCTCTACCATCATCAGCCCTTCTACCGTAGCCTTAATAAACGAATTCCTGGCAAATAACCCTCATGCTCAATGGGTTCAATTCGACCCCGTAAGCATGGCGGCAATGAGAAAAGCGAATGATTTAAATTTTGGCCAACCGGTTATTCCTAACTACAACTTCGCTAAAGCAAATATCATTGTCGGGTTTAATGCTGATTATCTGGGCACATGGCTCATGCCTACGGCCTTCACCAAACAGTACGCTGCAAACCGTAAGCTCAACGGTGGCAAACGAAATATGTCGAGAAGTTATCAGTTTGAAAGCACCTTGTCGTTAACCGGATCAAATGCCGACTACCGTTACGGAATCAAACCATCTGATGAGGGAGTTGTGTTGCTCAACCTGTATAATCTGATTGCAAAAAATACCGGAGCGGATACTTTTCCAACGTCAGCCTCACCTATCGATCTGAATCAGGTGGCTTCTGATTTGTTGAAAAACAAAGGCCAATCGCTTGTCGTTTCAGGCACTAATGACACAGGTATTCAGCTCATTGTAAATGCCATCAACCACCAGCTCACCAATTACGGGCAAACCATCGACCTAAACACCCCGATTAATCTGAAACAAGGCGATCATGAAGCCGTTGAAGCACTTATAAAGGAAATGAATTCAGGGACAGTTGGCGGCCTACTTGTTTATAACGTAAACCCGGCTTACGACTATTATCAAGCTGAAGCATTTAAATCAGGAATGGGAAAAGTAGGGCTGAAAATTTCATTCTCTGACACGATGAATGAAACCGCCAAATTATGTACGGCCGTTTGTACTAGCCATAACTACCTTGAATCCTGGGGCGATGCCGAACCCATTAAAGGACACCGCAGCATCATACAGCCAGCCATCCGACCCATCTTCAACACACGCCAGTTTGAGGACAGCTTACTCGCCTGGATGGGCTCAAACCTTGATTTCTCCAGCTATATGGAGAAAAACTGGGAAACAGAAGCCTCTGATCTGGGCTGGTTCTCAGGAACGTTTACTCAATTCTGGAATCAGACCAAACATGATGGCGTATTCTCATACCCCATCAACACTACTGAGCAACCAGCTTTTGCAGCACAGCCCCTAAAACTCACCAAGTCTGCCGGAAACGGCATTGAGCTGGTATTGTATGAAAAAATTGCCATCGGCACAGGAAAATACACCAACAACCCATGGCTGCTCGAAATGCCAGACCCAATCACAAAAGCTACATGGGACAATTATTTGTGTATTTCTTCAAAATATGCCACCGAGCATGGTTTAGCTTTGGAAGATGTGGTTTCTGTTAATGGACTGTTTGAAATCCCTGTGTTAATTCAACCAGGACAACCTGACGGAACTGTAGCTTTAGCGCTTGGTTTTGGGCGAACCGATGCCGGCAAAGCTGGCAATAACGTAGGAAAAAACGGGTTTCCTCTAATGAACACGGTGCAAGGCGCGCCTCAGTTGGCTGGAAAAATTGTTACCATAGAAAAGGTAAACGGAAAAACATACCCGCTGGCGCTCACCCAGATGCACCACGACATGGAAGGACGTCCGATTGTACGTGAAACTACCTTACCTGAATACCTGAAAGATCCGAATTCCGGCAACGAGCAACACCTATTCGATGAGAAACACAATGTAAGCCTCTACAGCAAAGTACAATACGATGGACTCCATTGGGGAATGTCGATCGATTTAAACAGCTGTACCGGCTGTAGTAACTGCGTTATTGCTTGTCAGGCAGAGAACAATGTAGCCGTAATTGGGAAAGAACAGGTTCGAAATCGCCGCATCATGCACTGGATGCGCATCGATCGCTACTATTCACGCACCGAAGACAACCCCGAAGTATACCATATGCCCGTCATGTGTCAGCATTGCGATAATGCTCCCTGTGAGAATGTTTGTCCGGTAGCTGCCACCAACCACAGCACCGAGGGGCTTAACCAAATGGCTTACAACAGGTGTATCGGAACGCGCTACTGCATCAACAACTGTCCTTACAAAGTGCGCCGTTTCAACTGGTTTGAGTTTACCAACAACAACAAGTTCGACTTCAACATGAACAGCGAGCTGGGCAAAATGGTACTCAATCCTGATGTCACTGTAAGACAGCGTGGAGTTGTAGAAAAATGTTCACTCTGCGTCCAACGAATTCAAGAAAAGAAACTGGTGGCAAAGATGGAAAACCGCGAACTTCGTGAAGGAGAAATCAAGGTGGCCTGCCAGCAGAGTTGTCCTGCCGATGCCATTCAGTTTGGCAATCTACTCAAGAAGGATAGTGCAGTAAGTTTGATGGTTAAGGAAGAACGCATGTATCACTTGCTGGAACACCTGCACACTTTGCCCTCAACAAGCTATTTAACAAAGGTTAGAAATACAGAAGCATAGTATTGAACGAATAAACTGATCATTATGTACAATACCAGAGTAAGAGGAATACTAATAAAAGGAGACAAGAGCTACAGCGATGTAAGCCGCGATGTTCTCAGGCCACTGGATGCGAAAACCCCGATCTGGTGGTGGGTTACAGCCGGATTGGCCATTATCGCGATGGCCTGGGGATCATGGGGTTTTTACAACACCATCAGCACAGGCATCGGAACCTGGGGACTCAACAACAACGTGGCATGGGGCTGGGCTATTATTAACTTCGTTTGGTGGATTGGAATCGGTCATGCAGGGACAGCCTTTTCTATATTCCTGCTCATCCTTCGACAAAAATGGCGGACGTCTATCAACCGTGCCGCGGAAGCCATGACCATTTTCGCCGTTATGGCCGCCGGACTTTTTCCGCTGCTGCACATGGGAAGAATTTGGGACGGGTTTTTCATTTTCCCCTATTGGAACACACGCGGGCCGCTTTGGGACAATTTTAACTCGCCGCTGTTTTGGGATGTCGTGGCTATCAGCACCTACTTTATGGCCTCTGCGCTGTTTTGGTACGTTGGTATGATCCCTGATTTTGCCACCATCCGCGAGAAAACAGCCTCTAAGATTAAAAGAAAAATTTATGGAGCAATGAGCTTCGGTTGGGTGGGCAACGCCAAAAGCTGGTTGCGCTTCGAGACAGCAGCCTTGCTTTTGGGTGGAATGGCTGCCCCACTCGTGGTTTCAGTGCATTCCATCGTATCCATGGACTTCTCGGTTTCTGTAGTGCCGGGTTGGCATACCACCATTTTCCCTCCATATTTTGTTATCGGAGCAATCTTTTCAGGCTTCGGCATGGTGCTTACCCTGATGATTGTTTTGCGTAAGATTTACAGCTTTAAAGATTATGTTACCGACGGACACCTCGACGCCATCACCAGAATTCTGACCTTTATTTCGCTCATTATGGGCACGGCCTATTTAACCGAGCTGTTTACAGCATGGTATTCTGGTTCTGAATATGAGCTGTTTACCTTTCTAAAAAACCGCGTTACCGGAGAATACACCTTTGCCTACTGGACCATGATTATCTGTAACGGACTCATACCTCAGCTTTTCTGGTTTAAAAAAATCAGAAAAAATATCACCATCGTTTTCATCATTTCAATTTTCATCAACATAGGCATGTGGTTCGAGAGGTATGTAATTGTAGTTACCTCTCTCTCAAAAGACTTTTTGCCCGCCACCTGGGCTACTTACGAGCCCACCATTACCGAAGTGGCTGCTTTTGTGGGAACGATCGGGTTGTTTATCCTTGGCGTACTGGCCTTCTTCCGCTGGATTCCAACCATCGCCATCAGCGAAGTAAAGAGCGTATTAAAAGAAACTACCACCTTAAAATCATTTACCGATGAAAACTAATATGCTGGGAATATACGATGACGAAAATGTAATGCTGCACGCCATCGATAAATTGCAAAATGGAGGAGTTGCTGTAGCTGATGTTTATTCCCCCTTCCCTATTCATGGAATCTGGTCGAGGCTTAAACAAACCACCCGTTTGCCTTACGCTACCTTTGCCTATGGTGCAGTTGGAGCCGTTCTGGTTTTTTCATTGCTTTATTGGATGTCGGTGGTGAGTTATCCCCTAAAATTCGGAGGTAAACCACTCAACACGCTTTCCTTTATCATCATCATGTTTGTTATGACCATCAACATCGGGACACTCTTTACTTTTTTAACTTACCTGTTTAGAGAAAAAATGTTTCCCGGCAAAAAGGTCGAATTACCTGATCCAAGATCAACCGAAGACAAATTTGTTGTGGTGATAGCCGACATTGGTAGCCTGTCGGAACAGGAAACAATTCGGATTAAAAAGCTCCTTCNGGAAACCGGAGCAAGCGAGATAAAAGAGTCAACCGTAACTTTACACGAGCATTAAAAAATACATTATGAAGTCATTACGTATTCTAACGCTGTTAATTATCCCCCTGTTCATGCTCTCCTGTAACAAGGATAAAAACAATCCGGGATATGATTACATGGGTAGTCACGACATGTACTATACCAAATTCTACAAGGCTTATTCTGAAAATCCGATACTTCGCGACAGCATGACCAATCAGCTTCCGGCTGAAGGTGCCGTGCCTCGTGGGCATATGCCTTTTCCTTTTGCCGGAAAAACTATCGCCGACAGGGCTGTGAACCAAACGCTTGCCGGGATTCAACTCGTTAATCCAATGGCTGGAAACACAAGTGAGATGGATAAAGGTAAAAAACTTTATGAGGTTTTCTGCCTGGTATGTCACGGAGATCAGGGCAAAGGCGATGGTCACCTATACACCAGCGGCCTGTTCCCTGCCAAACCAATGTCGTTGGTAGAGAATTATGTAAAATCAAAACCAGATGGCGAAATTTATTACGTCATCACCATGGGATCTATATCAGGTCTTATGGGACCTCACGGAAGCCAGATTACACCTGAAGAACGCTGGTTAATAGTTAATTATATCAGAACACTAGCTCAATAGTAATTATTCACATTAATACAACCAACATGGATAAAAAAGTACATCTCAGCAAAACATTTAAAATCATTATGATCGTGATGATTGTGCTGGGTATTATCTCTGTAATTGCCGAATTTATGACCCAGGATTCAACCAGGGTTTGGGCTAACCTGCTGCTGAATAATTATTATTTTCTGTCGGTGGCTATTGGTGCTCTTTTCTGGATGGCTCTGCAAGCGGTTACTCAGTCGGGGTGGTCGGCAGCCTATCTGCGAGTGCCCCAATCGATGAGCAACTATTTGATTGTTAGCTTTATCTTGTTTGCTCTGATGTTTTTCGGCGTTCACGACCTATACCATTGGACTCATGCCGATGCTGTGGCACACGATCCCTTGCTCCAGCATAAAGAACCCTACCTGAACTTACCCTTTTTTGCAATAAGGTTTGTGGTTTTTTTCCTGCTTTGGATTTTAATCACCAAACGAATCAACTTTTTATCGCTCAAAGAAGATAAGGAAGGCGGAATCACCTTTTTTAACAAAATAGAATTTAACTCAAAGGTGTTCATCTTTGTTTTTGCTTTTTCCTTTTCTCTTTTCAGCATCGACTGGCTCATGTCGCTCGATCCCCATTGGTACAGCACGATTTATGTGGTGAAGAAATTTATTATGGCCTTTTTCCACGGAGTAACAGTTATTACAGCCATCGTCATTATTTTACACAAGCAGGGCTATTTTCCCATGCTCACCAAGAAGCATATTTCAGATTTTGCTCGTTATATCTTCGCCTTGAGCATTATATGGGGCTACATGTGGTTGTCGCAGTACCTGCTCATCTGGTATGCCAACATCCCTGAAGAAACTGTTTATTACATCCCACGCGAAATGGGTGAATACAAAACACTTTTTTATCTGGAGCTGATCATGAACTGGGCATTCCCGTTTATTTTCCTCATGTGGAATCGCGTGGCAAAGAACGAAAATCTGGTTCTTTTTGCCGTACTCGTGCTTATCGCCGGACATTGGGTTGAACTGTACATGTCAATCATGCCCAGCCTTAACCTGAAACACAGCATCACACTCATCGAGGTAGGCACATTTATCGGGTTTGCTGGTTTGTTTGGGTTGGTTGTAGGGACTTCCCTTTCGAAAATGCCGATTATCCCCAAGAATCACCCTTATTTGAGTGAAAGCCTTCACGATGATCACTAAAACTTAACAATAGAAAAACAGGCCTTTTTCGCTGTTGCCGAAGGAGGCCTTTTTTTATGCTATGCAAAAACCAATGATTGAAAAACCCAGCCGGCACAACCCATTTTATATGGGGCTTCGTGTGGCCGGATTCCTCAGTCTCGACGTTATTCTGGGTGTTGGCTGCATGGGCATTTTCGCGGCGCACCTGCTTGAATCTACTGTTCCCCAAAATTGGCTGCTCCTACTCCTCATGGCTGCCTGGGTCATGTACACCGCCGATCATCTGGTGGATGCACAAAAACGGAAATCACTAGCCGTAAACCCACGACATGTATTTCATTATCAGTATCGAAAACAACTCACTTTAACTTTGGTTCTGGTATCTTTGGTCGTGCTGATAACAAGCCTTGTAAGTTTTTCTGCGAAAGCCATAGTATCAGCAATGGGAATCCTGTTGGTGGCCGCTGTTTATTTTAGCCTTCTTCGCTGGCTTCCTGAGAAACAAAAAAAATTCATCCCCAAAGAATTAATCATTGCGCTAATCTATGTTTCCGGCATTTGGTTTATTCCTCTCCTATTCAGCACAAAAACAAACACCGGGCACATCATTTTAATCCTTTTCATTATCCTGTTGGTTTGGATAGAAACCACTATTGCTTCGTGGTACGAATACAAAACAGATGTAACAGATGGTCACCATTCCTTCACCACGTTTTTTGGAAAAGATAAAACCAAAAATATACTGAAACGACTCCTCTTGCTAACAATTTCACTCCTAATCATTTCCGGTCTTTTTTTTACGGAAGCAAGCTGCCGGATTTCCTTTTTACTCCTGTTGATCGTGGCCTCCGGACTTTTACTGCTGATGTTTAAGCCCGGTTATTTTGAAAAAAATGAGCGTTACAGACTTATGGGCGAAAGCCTTTTTTACCTTCCTGCCCTGATTGTTTTCATTTAACCAGACAAATGAATTGATGAATCCGAACTCCACGCACGCTATATCCTGCCAAAATATTACTTTTGTGGTTACTAATTTAAGAGCACATGACCAACACCAATGCACATAAAAAAATAAGTGTTTCCTATACGCTCACGGCTGTTCAAAATGGAAAGAAGCTTGAGTCGTATTCTGAGGAAAAACCGATTCAGTTTATTTTGGGAGAAAATCAGCTACTTCCTGATTTCGAGCAACAGCTTATGGAATTGCAACCCGGAGATTCCTTTGACTTTGTAATTACCGCAGAAAAAGCCTACGGGCCTGTTGATCCATACGCTGTTTTTGATATTCCGCTCGACACCTTTGAGCTGGAAGACGGGAGCTTTGACGAGCAAATGATAAAAATCGGTAATGTTATCCCTATGACCGATCCGGACGGAAACAAACATCACGGAGAAATCATTGAACTGTTAGAAGACAGTGTTACAATGGATTTTAATCACCCGCTGGCAGGACAGGATCTGCATTTTAAAGGAAAAGTAATATCACTAAAATAAAATAAAGATGAAAAGTGTTCTTCTCGTTGTAATCACAACCCTCTTTCTAATAACAAGTTGTGGCCACCAGGTGGAAAAAAGCAATACTACCGAAACCACGGTTGACCCCAACATGAAAGTCTTTCCGGCACTCAACGACAGCCTGCACAAAGAGCTCATGGTACAGGGTGCCATACTGGTACACAAGGCCATGTTCGGTATAAAATCAAATTTGCTGGATGCCATGAAAAAAGGCGGTCCGCAATATGCGCTGGAATTCTGCAATTTAGAAGCTATTCCCATTACCGACTCGCTGGCTGATGCATTGCAGGTTGGGGTAAAAAGGATTGCCAAAAAATACAGAAACCCTGACAATGAGATGAAAGGAGCTGAAAACAAGATTTATAAAGAATACATCATGAATTACATCGCCGGGCAACCACCCAAAACCCGTGTTGAGATTGATGCCAACGGCCATCCTGTATACTATAAACTTATCGATGTTAAGCAGGAATGTCTGGTATGCCACGGACGACCGGATGTAGAAATTCCATCTGATGTCGCCAAACGCATTAAGGAATTATATCCTAACGACTTAGCTACCGATTTCGCTGTCGGACAGCCGCGTGGTATGTGGGCTATTACTTTTAATGACATACTGATCCAAAACAAAAAACCGTAATGGGAGCTCCCTGCGTACACTGTGGAGAGGACTGCGGCAGCCATCCGGTAATTTGGGACGACAAGCCCTTTTGCTGTCATGGATGCAGCACTGTTTACCAAATACTTAACCAAAACAAACTCGACAAGTATTATGAAATCCAGCCCATGGCAGGGATTAAAGTTGATAGGGTAGAAAGCGGGAATAAATATGCCTACCTCGATAACGAGGAGATTGCCGGCAAACTCCTCACCTTTTCTGATGGCAACATCCATGTAGTCAATCTGTTCGTACCCACAATACACTGTGCAAGCTGTATCTGGTTACTGGAAAACCTGCACACGCTGGACGCAGGCGTGATACAATCTTCAGTTAACTTTCCACGAAAGCAGGTGAGTATCACCTTCAACAGCGAAGAAATCACCTTAAGGCAGTTGGTTGAATTGTTGGTTTCGATACATTATGTGCCCGAAATCACACTCGATCAGCTCGATAAAAAGGATACACTCAACAGCAGCCGGAGCTTGTTGCTTTAAAATTGGGATTGCAGGATTCAGCTTCATGAACGTGATGCTGTATAACTTTCCTGAATATTTGCCGGGAGGAGATCAGCTTGGCAACCTGTTCACCGGGTTCTTTGGGTTTATGAGTTTTATACTGGCCTTACCCGTGGTATTTTATGGAGCAAACGACTATTATCTCTCCGCTGTAAAAGGATTGAAGCACAAAATTGTGAACATTGATGTCCCGATTACATTGGGGATATTCACACTCTTTTTGCAAAGCACTTATGAAATTGTCACTTTGCAGGGTATCGGTTACATGGACTCTCTGATTGGGTTGGTTTTTTTCCTGCTCATCGGAAAATGGTACCAAGGCAAGACCTACCAAGCCCTATCTTTCGAACGCAACTACAAAAGCTATTTCCCGGTGGCTGTGAGCCTGGTCACGGAAAATGGAGAGGAGAGCATACCGCTGAGTAACCTCAAGCAAGGCGACCGAATGATTATACGGAATCAGGAATTGATACCGGCCGATGCCACGCTGTTGTCGGGAAAAGCCAACATAGATTACTCCTTTGTTACCGGCGAATCGATCCCGGTAGAGAAAAAGGAAGGAGCCATGATTTTCGCCGGCGGACGTCAAGTGGGTAGCGCTATTGAACTGGAAGTAGTGAACAAGGTAGAACAAAGTTATCTCACCCAGCTCTGGAATCAGGATAAATCCGGAAAAAAAACAGACAACAAACTCACCACGGTTGTCGACAACGTGAGTCACTATTTCACCATCATTATCTTGTCGATCGCTACCATTGCAGGGATATACTGGTTAATAAATGACCCTTCATTGGCGCTTTTTGCCTTTACTTCGGTGCTCATCATAGCCTGTCCATGTGCGCTGGCTTTAACCGTTCCTTTTACCTTTGGCAGCACCATGCGGGTGTTTGGCAGGGCTGGTTTTTATCTTAAAAATACAGGCGTTATCGAAAACCTCAGAAAAACCGATGCCATCGTCTTTGATAAAACCGGAACCATTACCCTGAGCAGAAGTATGGACATTGGTTTTGTTGGAGAGGAGCTAACACCAAAAGAACGACTGATGGTGAAAGCATTAGCCTCGCAGTCGAGCCACCCTTTAAGTGTTTCAATTAAAGACAGCATCGCAGGGCAACCCGAATGGGAAGTTGAAAACTACCAAGAAATCCCTTCGTTGGGGATAACCGGAATAGTGGATGGGGTAAGAATAAACCTGGGATCGAAAAAATTTGTCACCGGAAAAGCTGATGAAGATGCCAATGCAAGCCATGTGTACTGTTTTATCGACAACCGGATCGCAGGCCATTTCAGCATTGCAAACAGCTACCGCAAAGGATTGCCGGAAGTGATAAATGAACTACAGAAAAACCATGAATTGTATTTGTTATCGGGTGATAACGAGAGCGAAAGAGAGAATCTACTACCTGTATTTGGCCATAACGACCGACTGAAATTCAACCAAAGTCCTCAGGATAAAATGGATTTCATCACCAAGCTGAAATCGGAAGGAAAACGTGTTATGATGATAGGTGATGGGCTGAATGATGCCGGAGCTTTGATGGAAAGCGATGTCGGGCTGACCATAGCCGATGATATCTATAGCTTTTCGCCAGCTTGCGATGGCATCATCGAATCAAATAAATTCAATAAACTCCCCGACTTTTTTCACTTCTCCGGTCTGGCCATGCGCGTGGTAGTCATCAGCTTCATTATCTCCTTTCTTTATAACGTGGTCGGACTGTATTTTGCGGTACAAGGCAACCTGTCGCCAATCATCGCCGCTATCCTTATGCCCATCAGTTCGGTAACTGTTGTAGCATTTGCGACCCTGTCGATAGAACGTCTGTCGAAAAAGTCAAAATTGTAAAACCTTACAGGGGACAACATTACAACTTTAATTATATTTATTCTAAATAACAATTGTTAATATAAATTAACAATATTTTTATAATTTTGAACAATAATTGTAATTGGGAACTCGAATACTTAAATGTCAGTCATTATCATCTTAGTCATAGTAGGAATAATCGTTGCGGGTGGCTTTTTACTGGGTTTCATCTGGGCTGTGCGCAACGGGCAATACGACGACATGTATTCGCCTGGCGTTAGGGTTTTATTTGAAGATCCTGGCAAACGTGATTCAGAGGATCAAATTCCGGATACCTTAAATGAAAAGGAAAAAACAAATATTTCTGATAAATAATTATTAAACTAACGCGATTAAGCTTATGGAGCTACAGAAATTTACTTACGACAACCGACTCAGTAACATGTTTTTATGGGCCACCGTAATTTGGGGCGTTGTAGGAATGTTGGTGGGTCTTACAGCAGCTTTCGAGCTGATTATGCCGAACATGAGCGGCAACATCTCGTGGTTGGTATTCAGCCGGATACGACCTGTGCATACCAATGCTGCCATTTTTGCCTTTGTGGGAAATGGTATTTTTACAGCCATTTATTACTCCACTCCCCGCCTGCTGAAAACGCCCATGTACAGCAAATTGTTGGGCAACATTCACTTCTGGGGCTGGCAATTAATTATCGTTCTGGCCGCTGTTACCCTGCCCTTTGGACTTACCCAAAGCAAGGAATATGCCGAGTTAATCTGGCCCATCGACGTTTTGGTGGTGCTCATCTGGGTTGTTTTCGGTTTAAACCTGATCATGACGATGGTGAAACGCAGGGTGAAACACATTTATGTTTCCATTTGGTTTTATATTGCCACCTGGGTAACCATTGCCGTGCTTTACATCACCAACAACCTGGCTATTCCCGTCTCATGGTCAATGAGTTATCCTATTTACGCAGGTATTCAGGATGCATTGGTGCAGTGGTGGTATGGCCACAACGCGGTAGCTTTCTTCCTCACCACTCCGGTTTTGGGGATGATGTATTACTTCGTGCCAAAGGCTTCCAACCGTCCAATTTACTCCTATAAGCTGTCGATTATTCACTTCTGGGCGCTGATCTTTTTATATATCTGGGCAGGTCCTCACCATTTGCTGTATTCAGCTCTTCCCGACTGGGCCCAGGCTTTAGGCGTGGTGTTCTCGGTAATGCTTATCGCGCCTTCATGGGGTGGTATGATCAACGGGTTACTTACCCTAAGGGGTGCTTGGGACAAAGTACGTGAAGATCCTGTTTTAAAAATGATGGTGGTAGCCGTAACGGCCTACGGTATGTCAACTTTTGAAGGCCCTATGCTTTCGCTCAAATCGGTTAATGCTTTGAGTCACTTCACCGACTGGACCATTGCCCACGTACACATCGGAACGCTGGGATGGAATTCGATGATGAATTTCGGTATGATTTACTGGCTCGTTCCCCGTTTGTTTAAAACGAAACTGTATTCGGTGAAATTAGCCAATGTTCATTTTTGGATTGCCACCCTGGGCATGTTGTTCTTCTCAATTCCACTTTATTTTGCCGGATTTACCCAAGCTTTGATGTGGAAGCAATTTACAGAAGAAGGATTTTTAGCTTATCCAAATTTCCTTGAAACCGTTACCCAGATCCTCCCCATGTATCACTTGCGCGCTTTTGGCGGAAGCCTTTATTTTATAGGTGCTTTACTGTTTGTTTACAACGTGGTTAAAACAGCCATGGCCGGAAGTCTGGTGCGTTACGAAAGTGACGAAGCTCCTGCAAAAGCAGAACCAAAACATAAGGAAGGATGGCATCGTGCACTCGAAGGTCGTCCCTTGCAATTTACAGTAGCGTCGCTGGTGGTTATCCTGATTGGTGGGCTGATTGAAATTGTGCCCATGTATCTCGTTAAATCGAATGTACCTACCATTTCTTCCGTTAAACCCTATACTCCCCTCGAGCTGGAAGGTCGCGATATTTATGTTAAAGAAGGGTGTTATCTGTGTCATTCACAGATGATACGCCCCTTCAGAAGTGAGACGGAACGCTATGGTGAATACACCAAGGCAGGAGAAACTGTTTACGACTTCCCATTCCAATTCGGGTCAAAGCGAACCGGACCTGATCTGGCGCGCGAAGGGGTTAAAACCTTGCCAAACTACAAACCTGACTCATGGCATTTTAATCACATGATGGATCCTCAGAAAGTTAGTCCTGAGTCGATTATGCCTGCTTACCCTTGGTTGGCTGAGAACGAAATCGACCTCTCGCTTACTCCTGCAAAAATTAACGCAATGATTAAGCTGGGTGTGCCCTACAGCGAAGGATATGCCGATCAGGCTGTCGCCGATCTGAATGCACAGGCAGAAAAAATTGCAGCCGGATTGCAGGCAAGCGGTATCCAGGTAGACAAAAACAAGGAAATTATTGCCTTGATCGCCTATCTGCAACGACTTGGAACTGATATTTATACCACAAAATAGTAAGCTAAACTTTGTCCGACCATGAAAATAGTTATCAATAGTCTGGAAAGAATTGCGGGGGTTGAAATATACCCCATCATTTCTCTAATCATCTTTTTCGCGTTTTTTACCCTGGTAACCTACCTGGTGCTACGCACGAGCAAGGAGGAAATTGAAGAAATGAGTCACCTGCCACTCGATGATAATGATTTTCATCAGTCTGACAAACAATCATCAAAAAATTAATTTTACACACAGCAACTATGGCAACAGATCAAATAAATAAAAACCGTGACGAGGATTACGAAATTGATACCCTGACCAACGACCGTTTGATAAAAGATCACAGTTATGATGGCATCCGCGAACTCGACAACGACCTTCCCCCGTGGTGGAAATGGTTGTTTTATCTCACCATTGTGTTCGCCATTGCCTATATGATCAGGCTTTGGGTCTTTCAGGCCGACGATTTGGTTCAAAACCGTGAATACGAACTAGCTATGGAAGAAGCTAAGCTAAACCAACCGGCAAAATCGGCTGCGGATTTTTCTGTCGTTCTGCTCGAAGACCCCGTGTCGCTGGCCAAGGGTCAGGAAACCTGGGTGAAAATTTGCGCCGCCTGTCATTTGGTAGATGGTGGTGGTATTGTTGGGCCTAACATGACTGATGAATACTGGATTCATGGCAACAAAATTGAAAACCTGTACACTATCATCACCAACGGTGTGATTGAGAAAGGTATGATTCCTTACAAAGATCAGCTTTCGGAAGAAGCCAGGTTAGAAGTGGCCAGCTATATCCTGCTGAAACTTCAGGGAACAACACCGGCAACACCCAAAGCACCACAGGGTGAAAAATACTAAGCCCAGGACTTAATACTTTGTTGAGAAGCCGAAAAAAATTCGGCTTCTTTTTTGCGAATAGCATAACTTTGTGAAATAAATCATCTTTTAAGATTTTATCATGGCTAAAAAAACAAAAAGAGAGAAAGAACATTTCCGCGACAAGCTGACAACTGTTGATGCCAGAGGAAAGCGTGTATGGGTTTATGCAAAAAAAATAAAAGGAAAATATTTTACCAAACGAAGCTGGCTGGCGGCTTTCCTGCTGCTCATTTTTTACGCCGGACCAACTATCAAGGTAAATGGAGAACCCATCATGCTATTCGACATCCTGCAGCGTAAGTTTATTTTGTTTGGCGTAACTTTCTGGCCTCAGGATTTTCACCTTATTTTGCTCTCACTCATTACAAGTATCGTTTTTATTGTGCTATTCACAGTGATATTTGGCCGGCTTTTTTGTGGATGGGTATGCCCGCAAACCATCTTTATGGAATTTGTTTTCAGAAGGATTGAGTACCTTATTGAAGGAGATGCCGGAGCACAACGCCGTAGAAACAATGGCCCGATGAACTGGGATAAATTATGGCGCAAAACACTTAAGCATAGTCTATTCTACCTGATTGCCATCATTACTTCTCTCACCTTTTTATCCTATGTCATTGGCTTCGAAAGGGTAAAACTCCTGTTGCTTGACGGCCCACTCCACGAACCCGGTTCCTTCGCTGCCTTGTTTCTTTTCGCCGGTGCATTTTACTTTGTCTTCGCCTTTTTCCGTGAACAAGTTTGTACAATTGCCTGTCCTTACGGACGACTACAGAGTGTGCTCATCGACAAAAAAAGTATCCTTGTGGCCTACGACTACAAACGTGGCGAGCCCAGAGGCCCAATTAAAAGTGATGGTATTGAAAACCAGGGTGATTGTGTGGCTTGCGACAGCTGTGTGGTCGTTTGCCCGACAGGAATCGACATTCGTAATGGCACACAAATGGAATGTATTAACTGCACCGCCTGCATGGATGCCTGCGATACTGTGATGCGAAAACACAATAAACCTGAAGGACTTATCAGATACGATTCCGAAGAAGGCATAAGCACCGGAAAACATTCTATTTTCAACACCCGTTCAATCGCTTACTCCGTTGTGCTGCTCTTACTCCTCATTTTTGTGGCTTCGCTGTTTTCGTTCAGAGGGAGTTTTGAAGCCACCATCCTGCGCTCGAGAGGGAGCATGTACCAGGAATATGGAACCGACAGCCTGAGCAATATCTACAACTACAACCTGGTGAACAAAACCAGTAAAGCCATCGACATCGAAATAAAAGTAGAATCACTCCCCGGCCGGATTCAGTATATCGGTGGCAACCAAACCGTTGAAGTGGGTAGCGTGGGCAAGGGCACTTTCCTGATTGTGCTTCCGACAAACGCTTTAAGCTCTTCGCAAACCAACGTTACGCTCGGATTATATATGGATGGATCACTGATTGAGACTTATCAGACGTCGTTTGTAGGACCAACCTCATTGGATTAATCAGAATAAATTAACCAACTTTGCGCTGTTTTAACAAAAAGATATACCATGAAATACAAATGGAATTGGGGGACTAAACTGGCGTTGTGGATCACGGCCTTCATCCTCTTTATGCTTACGCTCGTCTTTCTCACCTTTCAAAACGATGCCATGCTCGTTGAACGCGACTATTATCCCAAAGGACTGGAATACCAAAACCGCATCGATGAAGTAAAAAGGGCAGGTGCAGCCGGAGCATTTTTTGATTTAAGACAAGAGAATAATACCCTTATTCTGGACATGGTTAATATTCATGCTGACAGCGGAAAGGCAGTATTTTTCAGACCATCTGACAACACACTCGACTTGTCTTTCGACTTAGCAACCGTAAACAAAGACAGTCTTACTCCTGCCCATTACCAAGTTCAAAAAGGGAAAATACATCCTTAAAAGTCAATGGTATAAGGATGGAGAAAGTTACTATTTTGAAAAAATACTATTTATCAAATGATTGAATTATATGGAATGGCACTCCTGACAGGTTTGGTCGGGAGTTTACACTGTATTGGCATGTGCGGCCCTATTGCCATCGCTTTGCCTCTGGGCAAACGACATTTCGGTTACAAATTACTGGGTAGCATCACCTACAACCTGGGACGCATCATCACCTACGGCCTGCTTGGCGCGGTATTTGGCTTGCTTGGTCAGGGAATTGAAATGGCCGGACTTCAAAAATGGGCCTCCATACTGATTGGAGCTGCCATGATTTTGTCGGTGATCGCTCCTGCCCTCTTCAAAGGCAAAATTAAATACGAACAAGTATTCTTTGGCTATGCCGGGAAATTAATCGGCCAATTTAGAAAGCTATTTACCATCAGCTCATTGCCCTCCCTATTCCTGATTGGTTTACTCAACGGTCTCCTCCCGTGCGGGCTGGTATATGTGGCCATTGCCGGGGCAATCAACACCAACGACACCCTCAACGGGATTATGTACATGATCATCTTTGGTCTGGGTACAATTCCGGTAATGGCAGCGATTCCAATAATTGGCAACCTGATAGGTAAAAACATAAGAAAACGTTTCAGTAAAGTGTTATCGATTTTCATCGTTATATTGGGTATCATTTTTATTTTGAGAGGTTTGGCCTTAGGAATCCCTTACATTAGCCCTGCAGATAAAATGCTTGTCCCGCACGAGAAAATGATGAAACCGATGGATAAACCAGGTGCGTCAACACATACCGGGTGCTGCGGAGGGTAAAGAAATATTTATGGAAATTTTTCTAACTTGGATCAAATCTAAATAAATCCTTTTATTACCTTTGCAAGCTCAAACCTTAAACGAAAAAAGATGAAAAAATACGTATTCTTTTTGATGATTCTGGCAACAGCCGCCTTACTCAACCCCGGCTTGGCCATGACGCCCGACGATGATCCGGCAGATGCCAAATTTCCCAATGGCGCAAAAATTTACAAAGCCAAATGCGTGGCTTGCCACCAGCTCACCGGAATGGGCATACCCAACGCGTTTCCTCCGCTCAAAGGATCTGATTACCTGATGGCCGACAAAAAACGTGCTGTGAAACAGGTACTTAACGGCTCACATGAGCCCATGACAGTGAACGGCGCTGTGTACAATTTACCCATGCCCTTTCAGGTTGACACCCATCAGGATGCTGTTGACGTGATAAACTACGTGCTCAACGCCTGGGGAAACAAAGGAGGAACCATTACACTCGAAGAGGTTAAAGACATCAAAATTGTACGATAACCACACCATTAAAAAATAACAAAAGTCGTTGCTCCGAAAATTGGAGTAACGACTTTTTTTTAATNTATTGAAATTATACAACATGAAAAAGCTACCCCTATATTCCCTTCTACTCCTGGTATTTGCAGTAGGATGCGGTCCTTCAACAACAAATAACAAGATAAATAACGCCGAAAAATCACAAGCCATCGTACTCCGCGCCACGCAATTAGCCGACAGCATGGAACAGGTAGAAGAGCTTGACGTGATTATTTCAGGTACCATCACCGATGTATGCCAGATGTCGGGCTGCTGGCTTGAATTAGACATGGGCAACGGCAACGAAGTGTTGGTGACTTTTCCGGAAGACGTTTTTGTAGTTCCCGGCGACGCCATCGGAAAGCAAGCCACGGTTACCGGACTGGCCAGCAAGGTGATACTGCCCGTAAAAAGACTTCAGCTACAAGCCGCCGACGAAGGGGCAACGGAAGAAGAAATCAATGCCATTGTGGAGCCCGTGACGGAATACAGCATAGCCGCCACACAAGTTATCGTGAAGTAAGCGCAGGCCAAAGCCTGGGATATCAGTAGATTACATGCGAAACTTGATTTGAGTTTAGTAATAATCCAACTGCCGGAAATACAATAGGCCGTATTGCCTGATCTTAACAATTAAATCTGCTTGCATAAACCGAAAAAAGTCCCAGAGGTTTTTGCGATACAAATTCAAATTATTTTTACTTTTACCTTTTCAAAACCCCAAACGGTGATCGAAACTTACGACGGCATTCCATCCATACATACTCCTGAACGCACACGAGCGTTTGGTTTGATGAAAATGCCAAAGTATACGTTCGATGTGATACCGTTAAAACATTTGAATAGCAATTACTAACGCTAATTTTTGAGTTTATGGAAACACCTTTAATGACCTCCGGAGCGTATTTTAAATCCGTAAAAATCGTTCATTTTGCCCTTTTAGCAGGGATTGTTTTTTTTGCGCTAATCTCCACCTTTCTTCACCAAAATGGATACAAGACCTTTGGAGAGGATTTGGATGGTCCGTTTTTGTTCATTGTACCCCTCCTCGCTCTTGCTGGAATATTTACGAGCAATTTCCTCTACAAGAAAAGAATAAACGAAATAGATAAGCAATTGCCGCTTAGTGTGAAGTTGGTCAATTACCGTGCTGCATTGATAGTCAAACTTGCATTGCTCGAGGCTCCTTCTTTTTTTACCGTTATTGCCTATTTGCTCACCGGAAACTACATCTACTTAGGAATTGTACTGATCTTGCTCATCGTTTTTCTGCTTTACACACCAACAAAAGAGAAACTTATCAATGAGTTGGAATTACCCCGGGACGAAGTGGAAATAATTAACAATCCGGAAGCGGAAATAGATTAGAGAAACAACGTACATGTAAAAACACTGATTTCAGGATTTTGATGTTAGTAATGAATATGATAGAAACTCCACGAGTTAATGCGATCTTTTAAACTATTTAAAACAATAAATAAAACTTAATACCAGTCAATAGACAAGGGAATCCTTTCAAACAAACAATTTCAATTAAAAAAAAACAAAAACATGAAAAAGCACTTTTTAATCAGCATTTTGTTCCTATCTGTAGCTAATACAGTATTATCACAAGGATGCTTACCAGATGGGATACATTTCTCTGTACAAAGCGAAATAGACAACTTTCAGGTCAATTATCCTGAGTGCACTGAAATTGAAGGCGATGTAGTCATTAATGGAGGGCCGAGTATTACAAATCTACACGGACTAAGTAATATCCAAACGATTAGCGGATCTCTTTCACTATTAAATTGTTATGAATTGCCAAACCTCAACGGGTTAGATGCTATAACGACAATAAAAGGGGATCTAAACATCGACTACAATACAGCGCTGACCAATTTAAATGGATTGGAAAATTTATCAAGTGTTGAAGGAGAACTTCAAATTATCGGAAACGATTTGCTTGTTGACATCTCTGGTTTAAAATCCCTTACCAACATTGGGCTAGGCTTAACCCTAGGTAACATAGATGGCATAACAGATATTTCAGCATTAAGCAACCTTACTTTTATCGGAAGCAATGTAAATATCATGTTTAATAATGATTTATTGTCTCTATCCGGACTGGATTCCATTGATAAAATTTTGGGCACCCTATTTATCAGTGAAAATCCTAAGCTTAGAAGCCTGTCAGGACTCGAAAACCTGGAAACTATTGACATCGGTCTTTATATCGGTCGTTGTCCTATGTTGGAAAGTCTGAACTCGCTAAACGCATTACACACAATTGGAGGGAATTTAGATCTGTTTGCTAACGAGTCGTTAACAAACCTGAATGGGCTGAATAATCTTAGAACCATTTCCGGCGATTTACATCTATCGTATAGCACAAATCTGGTCAATTTAGCAGGATTAGATAGTTTAAACTCAATAGGAGGTGAAATCGAACTGAGGTATAATATTAATCTTGAATCAATTAGTAATTTAATCAACGTAACCTCAATTGGAGGAGATTTATTAATTTTATACAACAATTCCCTATCCAGCCTGCAAGGCTTAAACAATATTTCACACCATACTATTGAGAATCTTTACCTTGAATCTAATCCAAAATTGAGTGTGTGCCATGTGCGGAGCATCTGCGACTATATAGTTGACCCAACAGGGGCTACAGACTTTTATTTGAATTCGGCAGGCTGCAACACGAAAGAAGAAGTTGAGGCAGCATGTGATTATTCGGCAATACAGGAGGGCAGCGCACCTCTGATCAGGCTTTTCCCAAATCCGGCCAAAGATTTTATAAACATTTCACATACTACTGAAGAAGGCTCGATGGACGTTTCGATATACAACTATCTGGGTCAAATGGAATTACACAAAGCATCCGATAATAATAAAATTATGGTTTCAACCCTGAGGAATGGAATCTATACGGTTGAAATCACAACAAATGCTAAACTTTACAGAGATATTTTGATTATAAGCAGGTGATAAACTCTTAAAAAGTAAAAACTGCGATTTGTTTTTTGACATGTTTGATTGTTTACAGTCCCATAAACGTGTCTGGTGAGGTATACATCAGTACCCGTCAGTAAGGAGATACAGCCTTTCACTATCAATCAGTCGCGCTGTCACTAAGAGGCCGTCGTCGTAAGTTGCCCCACGCACTCAGAAGTTAACCAATCTCTTCAGTTGAGGACAGCCCACCATACCACCTGGACTGCAATTTAATGTAAATGAAGTTAATGACCACATTTAAAGTGTTCCAAACCGGGAATTTCGTTTCATTTTCGGAACTACTCTTTGCTTTTTACCAGGGTTGAGCTACTTGGAGTCAGATCCCGCGTACTTTTTCCATATCCCACGCTATATTGGTCGTGGCGCGCTCTACTTTTCCATATTCCGCGCTATATTGGTCATGGTGCGCTCTACTTTTCCATATCCCACGCTATATTCGTCCGTGGTGCGCTCTACTTTTCCATATCCCACGCTATATTCGTCGTGGAGCGCTCTACTTTTCCATATCCCACGCTATATTGGCCGTGGCGCGCTCTACTTTTCCATATCCCGCGCTATATTGGTCGTGGCGCGCTCTACTTTTCCATATCCTGCGCTATATTGGCCGTGGCGCGCTCTACTTTTCCATATCCTGCGCTATATTGGCCGTGGTGCGCTCTACTTTTCCATATCCCACGCTATATTGGTCGTGGCGCGCTCTACTTTTGTAAAATGGACGGTATATTGGCGGTGTTGTGCTCTCTGCTGGTGGTATGTGGGGTGGGGTCAGGTGGTTAAGTGCAACAAAACAGCTCATCGTACCTTACCGGCATCATTGTACCTTGCAGCACCTGGATTAAAATCCAGGCTTACAATGTCGGTCGTGCCTATGGCACTTTTAAGATTATGCATTAAATAATTCATACCGAACTCTAAATGATTTTGGAGGTGATACAGCTTCCATCTTCGAGTGGGAAAGTTTTGATCATTAGGGGGGCGCATCCGGCATTATTAAGACAGGTGTAATAGAGCCCCTCCCGCCGGGTTGAAAAAAAACCCGTCGGGTGGGAGCGCCTAGACATGGGGTAAAGGATTTATGCCATTGGCTTTGCTGAAATTCGGAGGGATGATATGTTGAGCATTAAAAAATGGAGAATTAATTTCCAAAAAAAAACCATGAAAAAACTTGCTTTTACATTTTTCACATATTACTTTTACACCTGCAATTCAGAATGTCCTTTGGAACCTGCTAAGATGAATACCAATGAGAACCAATTTTAATGTAAGTTTAAGAGAAAACCGACTGGGGCGGGGGGTAAAGGTATTTAATCATTGCCTTTTGGCTAGGATGCATCGCGTTGTTTTTTGGGGTCGTCTGGGATTGAGTTGTATGGTGAAAAAGGAGGTAAAACAAAAACCAGAAGCTTTGCCAATCTTTTTGGGGAAGTGTAATACGTTTTAAAATGATTATAAGAATCACATTTGAGTTACCGGGAACCCGGCAAATTTTACCACTGAATTATCAGTATGCTTTAGGTAGCTGGATTTATAAGGTTATCAACCGTGGCGACAGTGAATATGCCAACCGACTTCACACAGAAGGCTTTCGACTTGAGAGTGGTAAAAACTTTAAACTCTTCGCCTTTTCAAAACTAATTTTTCCGGCACGTACCAGTTCGCTCATTCCGAAAACGGATCGACTGGAGGTCAGGAGCAGGGAGGCCAGGCTAGACATTGGTTTTTATATCCCTGAGTCGATGGAGAAATTTGTGATGGGATTGTTTGAGAAACTTGATTTAGCCCTTGGCGACCGGATAAATACAATAGCCATGAAGGTAAAATACGTGGAGGTAATAAAACCGGAAATACCAAAGCGGAGACCATTGCGCATACAAGCCATTACACCTATTGTTATGGGTTTCAGACGAGACGATCGAAAACAGGAAGTATACGAAAAACCGGATGTTGCAGATTATGGCGAAAAATTTTTGCAAAACCTGATTCATAAATACGAAGCTGCTACAGGTAATCGGCTCAATGCAGAAAGCATGAGTTTTAAATTACTGACCTCCGAACCGAAGAGTAAAAAAATAACCATCAAAGACCACACTAGTGAAAAAACGGAAATAAAAGGGTATCTGTACACTTTTGAGTTAGATGCCCCCCAAGAAATAATTGAGTTAGGACTCACCGCCGGTTTTGGCCGCGAAAATAGCTGGGGCATGGGCTGGGGGGAGGTGGTTGGATGATAATTTCAATTGAAAATATTATGAGAAATTTAGATTTATCAATTCTTGAAAAAATCCCAGAACCGAACCTTAAGGTAATTCTGGAAATTGAACCGTTAGCACCACTCTCAATGGTGAGTGAGTTGCCTGGTTCATTTTATAAGTCATTAAAAAGCCCTAGCAAAAAAATGATTTGTGGACTTTTTGAAAACGTTTTGGGTTGGCATATTGACATCGCCGATAGAAAACTTATTCAAAAAGACTTGATTAAAGTTCGTCAAAAGGGAATAAAGAATGAAGAGAAGAAGAAAGGCATTAAAACAAGTATTGAAACCCTGCAATCTGGCTCAACCTATATTCCTTTATTGTATGAATATTTTGATGTCGGACTTCCTGTAATTCCGACAACAATTAGTTACAATGACTTGTGGAGTCGTTCTTTTGCAAGGACAGATACTGCTAGGCATGCAGCTGGCTCAATGTTTATGGATGCATCTTTAGTTGAAAAGTGGACTAAAATAAAAAAATCAGTAGCAAGCGATGATAAACGTTCTAGTCCTCAAAAGACAAAACTTCTTGATAATTTATTTAAAAGATATATAGGAAGTTTTCCTATGTATTATACGACACCTACATCTCGAGAATATTTTTCGTATTCAGGGAGTATTAAGATTGGCTTAAGCATTGATAATTTATTGAGAGAGCAGTTATCGAAAGCTTTACGGTCATCAAATATGGCCTATTTAGGTTGCAGTGAAGGATGGATTAATCTTAAAATTTATGAGCTATGATTATTCAGCATCCATTTTTGCGTTACGCAAAGGCTCTCGTCAGAGTTGAAACTCAAAAAGACAAATTATCTATTAATGATATTCTTAACATACTAAATGGACAAAAGGAACATTATCGTCTTATACCAACTGAGTCATATGAAGGGAAAGAAAAAGTCAAATTTGCCTACTCAGGTAATGAATGCGTAGTCGGCAAGAAAACCCCGTATACAAAAAATTATGGAATATTTTTAGCTCCTAATGTAATCTTAGAGGATGGAAATGCAAATAGCACTTGGGACAAAATAGAGGCAATTGACAAGGAGTTTGAAACCAAAAAAGATAAAAACGTTGACGCATTACTTTCAACAACAGCTGTTGCAGGAGACTATATAAGGTTTTCTGAGCAGGGAGGAAAAGGGAAAGTTACACCTAGAATATCATACGAAGATTATTTGCTTCTTCTGATATCACTAATTACAGAAAAGAAACCTTGTTTACAATATCATTTGCCAAATTCAAACCCCAAGAAAGAAGTTCGATATAATGCCTGTATTATCCCTGATTTAAATGATGGTGATATAGATAACTTCATCAGACTCTTTAAACAATTATTGGTAACCAAAACAAAGGATCTTTTTGTAGGAAATGTTTTAGCACCAGGAGGAACGGGACAAAATAAACGAACTAAATATGAAGCCAAACGGCCATTGATATTTAAGGGTAACTTTCCAAATCCTCCTCGAAGCAGTGCATTGGGAAGCATGGCTCTTTTAGGAGCAATCGGTGAATTATCAAAAGATGCTGAAGTATCAGAATTGACTCAAAGGGTTTTAAATAGTTTAAAAGATGCTAACATATACATGATTAAACCAGGAGATGCAACTACTTTCACATATAATAATCATGTAATAGATTTAGCAAAAGCGGGAAAGCTAAGAACAATAGTTGATAGTATATATTATTCGGAATTAGCTCTACATGGGAATAGATTCAGAAAAGATTTAAGCTCAGCGGAAAAGAATGCGCGTGCAAATGAATACCAAAAATTCGATTTGTTCACAAGTCGCTTTCTCCAATTATTTAATCGCGCAGCATTTAAGGATTTTCTGGCTTTCAGGGCTGAATATCCTGAAGCAGTAACAATATTGTTTAACACATATTTTAATAAGGTAGCAGAAATGGAAAAAATTGATTCAAAAATTGTATCATCGGCGAGAGCTATGGGAAAGTGGCTCAATCAAGTTGCATATTTTGCAGCAAAAACCGAAGTAAAAGAAAACTCTCCAAATTATAAGGAAGAACTTCGTAAGGCAAAATCTAAAGGATTAATCGAAATTGAAAGTTCTATCTTTTGCGCCAAATCTGGAAGAGCATTAGTTGGTCAGACCATAGCAAGAGCATGTCGTTTATTAATAGGCACAGAAGCTCCAAATGAAGCGACTCTGTTTATTGACAAAACAAATAGTGGGGAAATACCACTTGATGATGCGAAGAATATGCTAATTGCGTACTCCCGGTTAAACCCATATGAAAAAAAGACTGATCCGCTTAGTGAAAATCAAATTGTAGAAGATTTGGTTGAAATTGACGAAATAGATCACAGCGAAGAATAATTAAACCAATAAAAAAAATAAAATGGAAATCAAAGGAATTTTAGTTACAGCCCTTGCCCCGTTCGAAAACCATATTGCAAACGGTGGCGAAAAATTGTTAGGTAATGCGTCTTCAATTAAAAGAAGGCCTGATGGACGAGTTTATGTATCGGGACAAATGCAGCGTCATGTTTTATTTTCTGCAATCGACCGAATAAATTCAGCATATACGGCGAAAGGGGAAACTTTCGTTTCAAATGGAGATGGTATTAGTAATTTAATCGAGAAAGACCTGCGTGCAGACATGGGTGGTTTTATGCATCCATCAAAGGGTGATTATTCAGGAAGAAGAACTGCGCCATTATCGGTAACACCTGCTGTAGCAATTAATGAAAGCGAAGTAGGACGTGATTTATTGATCCGTATAAAGAATAACATAAAAGGGGAACATGTCTATTCTGATGGATATATTATCAGAAATGATGATGAAGCTGAAGAAGGCGGTGAAAACAAACAGGCTTTAGCTACTAAAGAATTTAGCGAATACGATTTGATGCACATGAACTTCTTTTTGGATATTAGTGCTTTGAGTATTTCAAAAGCTTTTAGATATGAACGAAGTTTTAATCTTGGANCCGAGTATTTCAAACATGCTTCTGACCCGGAACGCAAACGACGGGCAGGGCTTTATCTGGAAGCGACCAAATCGATGAATGACTATGCCAGCCAGGCCCGCAATGCGGTTAGTGGTGAACCTCAAAAAGTTTTAATTGTGTTCGATTCTGTTTTAAGCCGAAAAGCAAGCCGATATTTTGTTGCAGAAAAACAGGAACAAGAAAATATTCTTGCAGAACTGAAAGCCAGAGGAGCAGAATATTTCATTGGCGATGATACAACAGAGAAAAGTGTTTACAAAGCCTACGAAGAGGCCTTAAACTTTTTGAACGCAAATACACTCTATGATCCTGCCGGAGAGAAAGCAGAAGTAGTAACATTCGCACAAGCTTTTGGTCGTGAGTAACTACAAGTATCCCATATTGGCTAAGCCTTCCGGCATTACCCTTGAGCAACATACCCAAGGAGTAGTGTCGGAAGGAAAGCTATTGTTGGAACAGACCCCTTTTGTTGTTCAGAAATATCAGGAGCGAGTAAGGAAAAGTTTAGCAACCCGGTTAGAAAGAGTGTGCCAGTATCATGATTTGGGAAAAAAGTCTTCAAAGTGGCAAAATGCTTGTCAGAAAGATTACGATGCTTTTCTTCAATGGCAATCCCAACATGGCGGCACATTCAAAGATTATTCAAGAACCGAAAATGCTGGCGAAAACATCCGTAAGGCAGGAGTTCGTCACGAGATTCAATCTTTGCGAATGATCGAAAAAACACAACTGCCGTTACCACAAAAGGCAGCTATTGCGGCACACCATGGTAAACTGGGAAACAACTTTGAAGAGCGTTGGACAAACGAAGATGCATTTGACCTTTGGGCTACCTTTAAAAGGGAAAGCAATCGGGTAATTGAGCAATACTCTTTAGAACAGAGTGCAAAAGCACTTTTTGAATTTTCTGGCCCACGTGGATTGTTACAATTAGTCGATCATCGAGTGAGTGCTAAAGAAGAAGGAGATGTTGTTCCTAATTTCAAACAATTCAGCTATCAATTTCCCCATAAAGAAAAAAGAGGGGTTCAAAAAATGATAGAGCAACATTGGCAAGATGATTTATTGCTTGTTCGTGCACCAACTGGTGCCGGAAAGACAGATGCATCGCTGTTATGGGCTTCCTTACAAGTTAAAAACAAACGGGCAGATCGATTGGTAATTGCCATGCCAACCCGTTTTACATCAAATGCTTTGGCAATTAATGTTGCAGAAAGCTTATCCGATACAGGTCTTTATCATTCTAGTGCTTGGTTTTCAAAGTTCCAAGAACAAGTTGAGTCCGGAATAATGAGAAAGCACGAGGCCGATAAGATTCATGAATTTGCAAGATTGCTACAAACGCCAATTACTGTTTGCACTATTGACCATCTTTTGATGGCATTGACGTTAACAAGGGAGGATCATCATTTAATCTCATTCAATTTAGCCAATTCGTGTTTGGTCATTGATGAAGCTGATTTCTATGATGATTTTACACAAGCTAATATTCTTGTTTTGCTCGAAATCCTAAGATATTGGAATGTTCCAGTTCTTTTAATGAGTGCTTCATTACCAGAATCGGTTTTACCTTCTTATCAAAAGCTTGGCTTTAAAATCGACAAAATTATTGAAGACACTTCGGATAATTCGAGAGATCGATTTGAAATTAAAACCATCAAAGAATATTCTAACTTAGAAGAAATCATCGATCTGCTCGAATTGTGTGTTGAAAAAGGGAATGCAATCGTTTATGCCAACACTGTTGATAAAGCCGTAATGTTCTATGATTGGTTCAAAAAGAGAAATGCAAGCCCAATTTTATACCACAGTCGATTCACTGAACCGCACAAAAAGGATAAAGAACAAGAGCTAATTGATGCTTTAGGAAAAACAGCATGGGAAAATAATAGTGCAAAAGGGATTGCGATCTTAACGCAAATAGGAGAGATGAGTATTAACATCAGTGCCGATATTATGATTTCGGAACTTTGTCCGATTGACCGTTTAACTCAACGCGCTGGCCGCTTGTGCCGTTTCGACAAAACAAAGGTTGGTGAATTATTTGTGTTAGTACCACAAAAAAACGATTTGGTTTACCCTGCACCTTATGGCGAATACGATCGAAAAATCAAAGCATGGACTCCATGCGACGCTTTTTTAAAAACATCTGAAATTCTTGAAACAACAAGTTATAGTGCTGAAAAACTTGTTAGTCTTCTTAATCATGTTTATGCAGTACAAGACTCTTTTTCTCCAAAAGCAATAAACAATGCTAAAAACTTGAAAGAATATTTTTCTTGGAACTGGCTAATTAATCCTAAACAAATAACGGCAACTGACGATACTGATACCAACTTCTGGCGAAGTAGAAATATTGCACCACAGGACACCGTTTTTGTTGAAAAACCAACATCAAAGTTTTTTAATAGCTATTTCGGATTTCAAAATTGGAAACTTAATAACTCACTGGAATTGCCAGTTTATTTAATTGAAAAGGGCAAGAAGTTGCATATGATCGATCTCGAAAAAATAACAATAAAAGATGAGGATGAATTAATCTTTGTAATTCGAGAAGGGTTTTATAACAAAGAAAAAGGGGTTACCTTTATG
>JGI10211J34971_10000342_pt1 | contig 37472 bp, 35 predicted proteins | sample Etolagsediment_FD_34971 | JGI IMG/M metagenome (IMG submission 34971)
CGACGCTGCTGCGCATCATGGCCGGTGTTGATAAAGAGTTTGAAGGCGAGGCTCGGCCGCAGGCTGGGATCAAGATTGGTTATCTACCGCAGGAACCGCAGCTCGATGAGAGTAAGGACGTACGCGGCAACATCGAAGAAGCGGTCAACGAAATCAAAGATGCGCAGGAACGCCTAAACGCGATCTATGCCGCGTATGCCGAACCGGATGCGGATTTCGATAAGCTGGCGGAAGAGCAATCCAAGCTCGAGAACCTATTGCAAGCCGTCGATGGCCACAACATCGAGCGCCGCCTTGAGATCGCTGCAAATGCATTGCGCTTACCGGCATGGGACGCACAGATCAGTACTCTTTCCGGTGGTGAGAAACGTCGTGTGGCGCTGTGCAAATTAATTTTGTCCGGCCCCGATATGTTGCTGCTGGATGAACCGACTAACCACCTCGACGCCGAATCAGTGGCATGGCTGGAACGCTTCCTACACGACTTCCCCGGCACCGTCGTCGCGATCACACATGACCGTTACTTCCTGGACAACGTGGCCGGCTGGATTCTCGAACTTGACCGCGGCCATGGGATTCCTTGGGAAGGTAACTACTCCTCATGGCTGGAGCAGAAAGAGAAACGTCTGGAACAGGAGTCACGTGAAGAGGCCTCGCATACGCGCAGCATGAAACAGGAATTGGAATGGGTGCGCACCAATCCGAAGGGTCGCCACGCGAAGTCCAAGGCGCGTATGGCACGCTTCGAAGAAATGCAGTCGCGTGACTTCCAGAAGCGCAACGAAACCAATGAACTGTACATCCCGCCCGGTCCGCGTCTCGGTGACCTCGTCATTGAAGCCGAACATTTGAAAAAAGCTTTTGGAGACCGGCTGTTGATTGAAGATCTCAGCTTCAACCTGCCACCGGGCGGGATTGTTGGTGTCATCGGTCCAAATGGTGCGGGTAAGTCGACCCTGTTTAAGATGCTGACGGGCAATGAACAGCCAGACGGCGGTAGCATTCGGGTCGGACCGACCGTGGAGGTGTCCTATGTTGATCAGTCGCGTGATGTGCTGGATGGCAACAAAACTGTATGGGAAGAAATCTCCGACGGCCAAGACATTTTGAAGGTCGGTAATTACGAAACCCAGTCGCGCGCCTATGTCTCGCGCTTCAACTTCCGCGGTTCGGATCAGCAAAAGCGCGTCGGCGATCTCTCCGGCGGTGAGCGCAACCGTGTGCATCTCGCCAAGCTCTTGCTCTCTGGCGGCAACTTGCTCCTGCTCGACGAACCGACCAACGATCTGGATGTGGAAACCCTGCGTGCACTGGAAGAAGCGCTACTCGCCTTCCCAGGTTGTGCGGTGGTGATCTCGCACGATCGCTGGTTCCTCGACCGTATCGCGACGCACATCATGGCATTTGAGGGCGACTCACAAGTGGTCTGGTTTGAAGGCAACTATGCCGACTACGAAGAGGACCGTAAGCGTCGCCTTGGTGATGAAGCAGACCAACCGACCCGCATCCGCTACAAGCCCATTCAGTAACCCAGAAAGAGACTCAGGCTTTTGTCGCGGCGCCCCATTTCAGGCATGATGCGCACTCCATGAGCGCCTCCCTACTCCATCGCTTCCGTACCCACGCCGCCGCAACTCGGCGCGTGTTGGCGTTTGTGTTGTGGGGGCTGATTGCGCAAGCGATCTTCCCAACGCTGGCGATTGCGGCGCAGGCGGGCAATCCGGAGGGGCCGGACACTGCAACAATTTGTACCCGCAGCGGCCTGGTCACGATCGCGCTGAACAGTGATGGCCAACCCAGTCGTGACGATCCGGCTGCGAATGTCGTTGAGCGCTGCCTCAGTTGTGTTTTCCACAACATCGCAACGATACCGCCGACCTTCGACGCGGCACTGCAAATTGCAGATGCGTCCAATGATTCTTTCACGCTGACGCGGAATACCTCAGCGCTTCTGCCGACTCTTCCTTCAGAACGTTACAGCGCCCGCGCACCACCGTCCTTGATCTGATTTCCCTGCGCTCTGATGAGCGCTCACGCATCGTTGGATGCACCTCGTTTCTACGAATGGAATTCAGATTATGAACACTCAAAAAATTACAGTTCGCTTCCTGCAGTTGTTAACTGCCCTGTTCATTGCTCAGCCGGCACTGGCCGACATGGACCATCACAAAAGCCAGACCATCGAAATTGATGATGCNTGGGTTGCTGCGGCACCAAAGAATGCACCGGCGCTGGCGATGTTTATGGAAATCGAAAACGAAAGTCACCAAGACATCCGCCTACTTCGTGCAGAAGGCACAGGCTTTGCCCGTATCGAATTGCATCGCAGCATGCCGATGGANGGGATGATGAAGATGGTTCCGCAAGACTACATCCCAGTTTCCGCCAAGGGCGAAGTGAAGTTNCGCCCAGGCGACTATCACATCATGTTGATTGGTCCGGAACGTGTTCCAGCGATCGGTGAGCGCATCATGCTCACCCTCGTGTTTGACAACGGCGAGCGACTGCCTGTGCATGCCATCGTTCGTCCGCGCAGCGAATACGAGTCCGGCATGATGACGCATGACCACATGCATCATCACTAAGCCCCCCTCGGTTTTGATCTCAACACAAACCCCAGCAAGGCTGGGGTTTGTGCTTTTTGGACAAGGTGATTGTTCCTGGATTTGTCGGTTACGGGTGTTTTTATACGCCACATCTGGCTAGGATCACTCTTTCGATCATTATCAGAATGATTTAATAAATAAGAGTACAAAGAAATTCTGATGCAGCTGGAGATGATCATGAAACACATCCATGCCCTACTCAGTATTTTCGCGATAAGCGTTTTGATGCTCTCGCCCACTCACGCAAAAGATATGAGCGGCAATGTGATCAAACAACACAAGCTGTCCGAAATCGCGACCACTAAGATTCATCCTAAGGTCGAAGACTGGGAAGATCCGATGATTTGTGGCGGCTGTCATGAACGCCAATACAAAGGCTGGATGGGTTCAATGCATTCGATCTCCTTCAAAGATCCAATCTTCCAGGCAGAATGGGCGATTGCAGAAAAAGAAACCGGCGGCCAGATGCTTGAGTTGTGCGGGGGCTGTCATACGCCGATCGGTGTACTCACCAACACGGTGAAGTTTGATCCCAGCCTCGGTAAACATGGCGGATTCACCGCCGAAGGGGTTGCTGAACAAGGGGTTTCTTGCGACGTGTGCCACACCGCCGTCGGCAGCACCCACGCCAGTTCGCCCTACTACGGCAGCCCTGGCAACAACTCGCTAGTGTTCAGCCCCGGTAATGTGAAATACGGCCCGATCAAGGATGCAAAGTCGCCGTATCACGAGACCGAATACTCCGAGATGCACACCAAAGCTGAGTTCTGCGGCAACTGTCACAACATCTTCCACCCCACCAACAAGTTTCCGGTCGAACACACCTATGACGAGTGGAAGATGACTCCGTATGCGCAGGCTGGCATCGTCTGCCAAGACTGTCATATGGTTCCGGTGGAAACCGCGATGCGTGTTGCCGATGAAATGACGCGCCCGAAAGACCTCAAGGATCATGGCCTCGGTGGCTATGCCGGAATGGGTGCAGAACAGGAACGCAGTCTGGTGCATGACCATGGCTTTGTTGGCGGCAATGCGGTCATCGCTCCACTGCTAGGCGTGGAAGGTGGCGAAGAGCACAAGGCCGAAGCCATTAAGCGCTTGCAGTCAGTCGCTTCACTCGATATGAATGTGCGCCCGCTCGACAAGAACGGCACCTATGAGCTGAACGTGAAGGTTACCAATGAGCGCGCCGGTCATCAGATGCCCACCAGCCTGACCTTCATGCGCCAGATCTGGCTCGAGGTTGTGGTCAAGGATCAAACCGGCAATGTGGTCATGACCTCAGGTCAGCCTGACGAGCACAACAACTTACCGGAAGGCACCGTCATCTTCCGTAATCGCTCCGTGGATGCAAACGGCAAAGACACGATTGATCCCTGGAAGATCGCCGGCTTTACCGAAATGAACACGATTCCACCGAAGGGACATCGCTTTGGCACTTATGCCTTCAACACCCTCGGTACGTTCACGGTCGAAGCCAAACTCCATTACCGCTCTTACCCGCAAAAAGTCGCGAATAAGCTCTTAGGCAAAGGGATCGTCACCGTACCGGCCATCGAGATGGCCTCGATGCAGCGTAGCTTTGACCAGCGCGGGCGAATGCTCGCGGAAGAAAATCGTCCTGAAAAGGTTGCCCGAGCGGATGAACGCCTGAATTAAATCGGCGCCTCTTTGGTCAATCATCTGCCCGGCGTGTGCAAACACGTCGGGCTTTTTTTCGCGGAATTATCGATTGCGCCGAGCACGCACCGCATCGGCTAATTGATGCAACAGCGGCTCGGTCTCATCCCAGGCCAGACAGGCATCCGTGATGCTCTGACCGTAGGTCAGCGTGCAACCGTCTTCGAGATCTTGGCGACCGCCTACCAGATGGCTCTCAATCATGGCACCAACGATGCGACGATCTCCACCGGCAATCTGCCGCGCAATATCTTCACCGACCTCGCGCTGACGCGTGTGGTCCTTGCGCGAGTTGGCATGACTAAAGTCCACCATCAATACTTCGGGCAAACCCGAGGCTGCGAGTGCAGTAGCCGCGGCATCGACGCTGGCAGCATCGTAATTCGGGTCTTTGCCACCACGCAAAATGACATGGGTATCGTCATTACCCGTGGTGGAGAAAATCGCAGAATGCCCGGCTTTGGTCAGCGATAAGAACACGTGCGGACGCTGTGCGGCATGAATGGCATCGAGCGCAATCTTGAGCGAACCATCCGTCCCATTCTTAAACCCAACCGGACAGGATAGGCCAGACGCCAATTCACGATGCACTTGGCTTTCGGTCGTGCGCGCACCAATCGCGCCCCAGCTCACCAAGTCGGCAATGTACTGCGGCGTAATCAAATCAAGGAATTCCGTTCCGGCAGGGACACCGAGGTCATTCACCTCGCGCAACACCTGGCGAGCAAGCCGGAGGCCCCGATTAATCTGAAAGCTTTCATCCAAACCGGGATCGTTGATGAGACCTTTCCAGCCCACCGTTGTGCGCGGCTTTTCAAAATAGACGCGCATCACAATCATCAGCGCATCGGACAACTCATCGCGCAACACCTTGAGACGCTTGGCATAGTCGAGTGCCGCATCGATGTCATGAATGGAGCACGGCCCCACCACAACCAACATCCGGTCATCCTGACCATGCAGGATGTTGTGGATGGCCAAACGGGTATCGTGCACGGTCTGGGCGGCGACTTCCGTGACAGGGAACTCGCGATGAATCGCTTCAGGCGCAACCACTTCTTGCAGGCTACGAATGCGGAGGTCGTCAGTAAGGTAGGTCATGCGTCAGTTTTGGAGTCAATCGGCGCTAAAATAAAGGTCTGCATTCTACCTGCCCTGCGCGGTAAACCGAACCTCTCCGCGCCTGAGCGCGCCTACTGAACCCCTGTTGGAGTCGTTGAATGGCACAAAAAAGCACACTCCCCTGGCCCGCACTGATCGGAATCGGTCTTTTGGCATTAGTGCTCGGGCTGTGGCTGGGCACTCCGACGCCACCCAAAAGCCTTGACCCACGCGCCCTGAACCAGCTGCAAAGCCAATTACAAGCCGGAACGCTCCTGCCCCGCCCGCGCCCACTGATCGACGCACCACTGGAACGCCGCTCAGGTCAATCGTTTAGTCGTGACGATCTACGCGGTCAGTGGAGCGTTTTGTTCTTCGGTTACACCCGCTGCCCAGACGTCTGCCCAATGGAGCTGTCCATGCTAGGGCAAACGCTGCGCATCCTCGAGAAACAAGGAGCGGCACAACCCATCGGGATTTTTGTTTCAGTCGATCCACAGCGGGATAGCCCGGCAAATGCCCAAGAGTTTGCCGAGTTCTTTCATCCGAACTTCCTTGGCCTGACTGGCCAAGAGGAAGCCATCCACCAGTGGACCCGCAGCCTAGGGATATTGTTTGAACGCGACTATTACCTTGGGAAAGATGACCCAGACATTTATCTCATCAATCATTCTGCTGGACTGATTGTGATCGGACCAAGTGGCGAACAAGTCGCATTGTTCTCCCCGCCGCACAGTGCCGAGAAAGTGGCGGAAGATCTGCGCATTCTGATGCAGCACTATCCGCAATAAGCGCAAACCACGTCGATGAAACGAATCGCGCTACCCTTGGTTTTGCTCAGCGCTCTCGCGCTGGGCTGGGTGCTCGCACCATACGTGCAACAACAACTTCGCGGCACAGAGCAGGTCACCCTACTGGAGGGCGCGGACTGCCGACATACCCATACAGATGGAACACGCTCGAACCAATGGCCGTGCCTGGCAACTGTCAAGAATGGCGACACCCTCAGCCTAACGCTGGATCCTGCAAACACACCACCGCTCGCCGTCCTCAGCATCCAAGTGCGCTATCAAGGCCATACGCTCCCCGATAAGGTACAGCTACGCTTTGAAGGCGATGACATGTACATGGGCGAAACGCCAGTATTTCTAAAGCGGAGCGAGTTTGATCCACAGCAATGGGAAGGCAATGGATCACTTGCGATCTGTACGCGGGAACGCATGACTTGGCGCGCAACTGCGGCCTTGTATTACGAATCTGAGGTGTTTGAGGTGCCGTTCCGCTTTGATGCCGTCGCACCTACAACCGACTAAGCGTCGATAAGATCGCGCCTATGCGACAAGTCGCGGCAAGACGGCATGCGCGTTGGCCGTCGTCTGCGCCATGACTTCTGCAACCGGTATCCCGCGCAAATCAGCAAGCACCTGCGCAATCCGCTGTAGCTGGGACGGATCATTGCGTTGCCCCGAAATCCACTCCGGCGCGATATCCGGCGCATCGGTTTCCAACACAATCGCTTCCAACGGCAAAGCAACTGCAAGACGCCGCAGATTCAGCGCGCGCGCATACGTCATCGCGCCCCCAAATCCCAACTTGAAGCCCAAGGCAATGTATTGCTCAGCCTGCTGCATCGAACCATTGAACGCATGCGCAATCCCACCCGGCACTTCAATTCGACGCAACCATTTGAGAATCGCATCTTGCGCTCTGCGCACATGCAACAAAACGGGAAGCTGATGCGTGCGCGCGAGCTTGAGTTGAGCAGAAAACAAGTCTTCTTGACGTTGCACATCCAGCCCTTCCACGAAGAAGTCCAAACCGATCTCACCGACTGCAAGCGGGCGCTCCGCGATGAGCCATTGATCCAACACATCCAGATCTTCCAAACGATGATCTTCAAGATAAACCGGATGCAGCCCATAGGCCGCAACGGCTTCTGCATAGCGCTGGCAGGTTTGTTGTACATCGGAAAAAGTCGCGGCCGCAATTGCCGGCACCACAATTTGCTTGACGCCTGCGGCGCGGGCCGCATCAACAACCGCATCACGATCCGCCGCAAATTCAGCGACGTCGAGGTGGCAATGAGTATCGACTAGGCTACCCATACCCGCGCATTGCGGAACATACGCATCCATGGGCCATCTTCACCCCACGCCTCCGCGCTCGCAGGTTTCCACCCATATTGCGCGCTGCGGAATAGACGCTCCGGATGCGGCATCAAAATCGTGGCGCGTCCATCAGTCGAAGTGAAGCCAGTCACGCCTCCTTCAGAACCATTTGGATTTTCTGGATAACGCTGCGCAACTGCACCACGACCATCAACATATCGCAGGGTTGCTTGCGCAGCTTGTGCATCCTGCGCATTCGCAAACTCAACCCGTCCTTCACCATGCGCGACTACGACGGGTACTTGCGAACCGGCCATGCCTTGTAGGAATAGCGACGGCGAATCCAACACTTCGACCTCGACCAAGCGAGCCTCGAATTGTTCTGACAAATTACGCACAAAACGCGGCCAATGCTCCGCTCCCGGAATGAGCGTCTTGAGCACCGACATCATCTGGCAGCCATTGCACACACCCAGGCTAAAGCTGTCTTCGCGGGCAAAAAACGCACTGAACTGATCACGCGTCCGGTTGTTAAACAAAATGCTCTTGGCCCAACCCTCACCGGCACCCAACACATCGCCGTAAGAGAAACCACCACACGCAACCATGCCTTGGAAGTCACTGAGCGCTACAGCGCCACTATGCAGGTCGCTCATATGCACATCGACCGCCGCAAAACCGGCGCGATCGAACGCGGCAGCCATTTCAATCTGCCCGTTAACACCCTGCTCACGCACAATCGCAACCTTAGGGCGCACGCCCTTCGCGATATACGGCGCGGCAATATCCTCCGCCGGATCAAAGCGCACATCGAAATGTAAGCCCGGATCGTTTTGATCGAGCAAGCGGTCGTATTCCTCACGCGCACAATCCGCGTTATCGCGTAGCGCCTGCATCTGATGCGTGGTTTCGGACCAAACACGATGCAAGGCACTGCGCTCGGCCTGCAACAAGGCATGACCTTGCGCACGGATCGTAATCGAGTCTCCAGCAACGACTCGGCCTACCGTGTAGGCATGACTCAACAGCCCCTGCAGACGCAAGATGTCCTGCACTGCGGAGAGATCCGATGCACGAATCTGAAGTACCGCACCCAACTCTTCCGCGAACAAGGCAGCAATCGCACTATTGTTTGCAGCGACCGCATCCAAATCGATTTCCAAACCACAGCGACTGGCAAAAGCCATTTCACATAGTGCCGCAATCAAACCACCATCCGAACGATCGTGATACGCCTGCACCAGATCCTTGGCTGCTAACGCCTGCATCGCCGCAAAGAAGCGCGCCAGCGCATCGGCGTCATCCAAATCGGGGGGATGATGACCAATCTGATTGAAGACTTGCGCAAGCGCGGACGCGCCCAAGCGATTCTGCCCGTGCCCCAGATCCACCAGAACAAGCAGATTGTCTTCATCAACCGTCAAGAGCGGCGTCCAGGTCTTGCGGATATCGCCGACCGGCGCAAACGCTGAAACAATCAACGACAACGGCCCGGTGACGCTGTGAGTTTCGCCTTGCTCTTGCCAGACCGTCTTCATCGACATGGAATCCTTGCCGACCGGAATACACAGGCCCAACCGCTGACAAAGTTTAGAAACCGCCTCGACGGTATCGAACAACACAGCATCTTCACCCGGGTGACCCGCAGCCGCCATCCAATTGGCAGATAGCTTCACACTCTGCAGGTCGTTCACACGCGCCGCAGCCAGATTAGTAATCGCCTCACCCACGGCCATGCGACCCGATGCCGGACCTTGCAACAGCGCCAACGGTGCGCGTTCACCCAAGGCCATCGCCTCACCGGTATAGCCCTGGAACGAAGCCGCCGTTACTGCAACATCGGCAACCGGAACCTGCCAGGGGCCGACCATCTGCTCACGCGCAACCAAGCCCGTAACGCTGCGATCACCGATGGTGACCAAGAAGGTTTTGTCGGCCACGGTCGGCAAACGCAGTACACGCTCGAGCGCTTCACGCAGATCTAGTCCTTCCAGCGCCAACTCAGGCTTATGGAAGGTCTGATGATGAACATCACGCAGCATGCGTGGTGGCTTACCGAACAACAGTTCCAATGGCAGATCAATCGGGGTGTTATCGAACAAGCCATCGGCAAGAATCAATTCTTGCTCGGCTGTTGCTTCACCAATCACTGCATAGGGGCAACGCTCACGCGCGCAGATCGCCTCAAATTCCTCGAGCTGATCCGGATGGATCGCTAACACATAACGTTCTTGCGCTTCGTTACACCAAATCTCGAGTGGACTCATGCCCGGCTCATCCGATGGAATCGTGCGCAACTCAAAGCGGCCGCCACGGCCTGAGTCATTCACAATCTCGGGCACCGCATTGGACAATCCGCCCGCACCCACATCGTGGATCGACACGATCGGGTTGTGCGCACCGCGCTGCCAGCAACGATCAATGACCTCCTGACAACGGCGTTCCATTTCTGGATTGCCGCGCTGCACTGACGCGAAATCAAGATCGGCCGCACTGCTCCCGCTGGTCATAGACGATGCCGCGCCACCACCCAGGCCAATCAACATCGCTGGACCCCCCAGCACAACAATCGGCGTGCCGGGATCGATACTGTTCTTTTCAACGTGATCGCGTTCAATGTTGCCAACACCGCCCGCCAACATGATGGGCTTGTGGTATCCACGGACTTCTTCGCCCTGCGGTCCCGGCACTTTCTGCTCATAGGATCGGAAGTAACCGGATAATACCGGTCGACCAAATTCATTATTAAAGGCGGCCGCACCCAACGGCGCATCGCGCATGATTTCCAAGGCAGAAACGATGCGTTCGGGCTTGCCGTAGTCGACCTCCCAAGGACGTGGCGCATTGGGCAACTTCAGATTGGAAACCGAGAAACCCGACAGTCCTGCTTTTGGGCGCGAACCACGTCCAGTGGCACCGCCATCACGAATCTCACCACCGGCTCCGGTTGCTGCACCTGGAAAAGGTGAAATCGCGGTCGGGTGATTGTGTGTCTCCGCCTTATAGACGATGTCTTGGGTCGTCGCGTGATAGGTATACCCTTGACCGGACGCATCTGGATAAAAGCGCTGTGCTTCGCCACCCGCAATCACCGCTGCATTGTCTTTATAGGCCGAGAGCACCCCGGCCGGCTCGCCTTGGCAAGTCTGTCGAATAAACCCAAACAAACTGTCCGCACGATCCTGACCATCAATGATCCAATTAGCATTGAAGATCTTATGGCGACAATGTTCAGAGTTTGCCTGTGCAAACATCATAAGCTCGACATCGTTGGGATTCCGGCCAAGCTCGGCAAACCCCTCTACAAGGTAATCAATTTCATCATCAGCTAAGGCAAGACCCAGATTTTTATTGGCCACTTCCAGCGCAGCGCGTCCACCACCTAAAACATCCACCATCCCCAGAGCACGCGCTTCATGCTCAACAAATAAGCCTTCTGCTTCATCTACTTGAGTGAATACGGTTTCCAGCATTCGGTCGTGCACCGCACGTGCAAGCTGGTCGCAAGCGGCCTCATCGGTCACACCTTCAAACCACCACTCAATACCACGCTCAATCCGATGAATGGCCTTGAGCCCACAGTTCTGCGCGATCTCGGTTGCCTTGGTCGACCACGGTGAGATCGTGCCAAAACGTGGCGTCACAATCCGTGTCGCACTCGCCTGTGTCGGCCATGCCTCATCTTGAGGGCCATAACGCAACAATTGCTCTAGGACGTTCTGCTCCTCCCCACTCAGCGCAACAGACTGGTCGACAAAATGCAGAAAGCGCGCATGCACCGCAAGCAAACTCGACACCTGCTGCTGCATCTCTGCGAGCAAACGCTGACGACGGAAGGGGGAAACCGCGGAGCTACCCGCAATAATCTGCAACATCCAATGTCCTTATCGTGATTTCGGGTGCTTCGATGAATCGTGGTCAGTGCAGACTTCGCCAGTCAAAGCCCTGATCTTGATCAGCACAATCCAGCTCATTCGCCGGACAACTCAACACCGCTGCCAGCGCTTCTTGTGCAAGCTGAGGCTGATTATTCTTTTCGCTCAAATGCATCGCGATCAGATGCTGCAATCGCGAGCAATCCAAACGCTGCAAAAGCTCGGCCGACTGCCGATTACTCAAATGCCCTAAGCGGCCACCCACACGGCGTTTGAGCGCCGGTGGATAGGGTCCATTCTCAAGCATCGCCTCATCATGATTGGCTTCAAGCATCAAGGCATCACAGTCTTGCAACATGTCAACAATATGCGGCGTGATCTCACCAACGTCCGTCAACAAGCCAAGCTGACTCTGTCCATCTGCAAACACAAACTGACTGGGCTCACGCGCGTCATGCGGCACTGCAAATGGGCGAATCTCTATGTCGCCGATCGTAAACGTCTCGTGCGCATGAAACAGCTTAAGTTGCGAGGCCGGTAATTGGTCGAAGCGAGCAGCACGCGCCGTGCCTTGGGTTGTCCACACCGATGCGCCCGCAGCTCGTGCCACACTAAGTACGCCACCAGCATGATCGCCATGCTCATGCGTCACCAGGACCGCATCCAAATCCTTGAGTGCAACACCCATGCGTTGCAGGCGTGGTTCGAGTTGCTTACGCGAAAATCCGCAGTCAATCAGCAGAGTCGTATCAGCGTGCTGCACCAACGTCGCATTACCGCGACTGCCACTGCCTAAGGAAGCAAAGCGCATCCTCCGATCAACCCCGCACAGCCTGGACTCAGCTCGCTACGTTTGCTTACTTCAACTGCTCCAGCACCAACCGCAGAATCCGACTGGCGGTCTCAGAGGCCTCCGGAGCACCCTCATTATTAAGCACCTGCACACGGCTCACACCGTCCCGCGTTTCGATCTGAATGCGGTACTCGCCTTCGGCCGGCTTGTCCTTACCCTTCCAGAAGGCCAACTTGTCAAGGAAGCCTTTCTTCTGCGCATCCTTCTCGATGTCGAGATAGCGCACGTAGTAAAGACCTTCAGAACGATTGCGATCCTGTACCGTAAAGCCCACTCGATCGAGCGCGTGACCCGTGCGACGCCAGACGCGGGCAAAGTCTTCACGCACCAACAGGTATGGGGTCTCATCCGGACGTGCAATCAATTGCGCACGATCTTCGACAGGCGCTGCATCCGCATCGGCAACTGTGGCGCGCGCGCGTCGTTCTTCAACACCAAGGAAGGACATCAGACGCGCCAACAATTCCGCTTCCAGTTCTGGCAAGGCGCCTTGGTTCTCCCAAACAAAGCCTTCGCCTTGCGCCTTTTCTTCAACTCGCTGATGCGTCAGAAATAATTCCGTCTCACCCGCATCGGTGCGCTCCAAGCGCACCCGGAATTTGTCGCGCGTACCGGTGGAATAGAGAATATCGAGCGCACCCTTGAGGAAGTTACGAATCGGGCCATCCGGAATGTCGGCGCGATTCTCAGCCCAATCGGTTTCCATAATCCCGATCCGCGGATCCTCCATATCGATCAAGAAGCCATTCTTGAGGAAGAATTCACGCACTCGCGGGAACACCTGATCCGGCGTTGCGTTAATCACCAACCAACGCTGGTGACTGTCGCGCACCACGCGGATGTCATCCTGCGGCGGCAATACCGTGGCGACGGCCACGGCTGGGCCCGCGGCACGTTCAGCCGTGTACTCCTGCAAAGAGGCAGAACCGGAACCGGACGCCAGATCAGGCACCCGATACGCATCCGCAATCGAAGACGTACTGAGATCAGGTGGAATCTCCAACTCTGGCACTTCTTCACTGGAGCGGTAGTCGATCTTCTTCTTTTGCTCTTTGTACTTATCCATCGCGCCACAGCCCGACAGAACAACCGCTGCCGACAAGCCAAGGAGAGAAATACGGAGAATTCGATCAATCTTCGACATGGACGTACTCAACTTACGCAAATTAAAAAACGAGGGAAATTTAGAAGACTAAAGCGCACCGGCCTGACGCAGGGCCGCGCGTACGGTTTCATGGAAGGGTTCCGACAACGGCGTGAGTGGCAAACGAATGCCCGGTCCCACTAAGCCCATCTGTTGCAACGCCCACTTCACTGGGATCGGATTGGCTTCAACAAACAAGGCGCGATGCGCGGCAGCAAGTTTGGCATCCGCCGCACGCGCAGCTTCTGCATCCCCAGCGATTGCTGCGGCACTCATTTCATGCATCAACTTCGGTGCGATGTTAGAGGTGACCGAAATCACACCATTGCCACCCTGCAACAAGAAGTCACAACCCGTCGCATCGTCACCGCTATAGAGCGCGAAGTCTTCGCCACATAACTCACGAATGCGGCGGGCACGCGCCAAATCGCCGGTTGCTTCTTTGATCCCCACAATGTTCGGCACTGCAGACAAACGCGCCACGATGTCCGCCTGCATGTCACATGCTGTACGTCCCGGAACGTTATACAGAATCTGCGGAATATCGACTGCTTCAGCCACGGCTTTGTGATGCAAGTACAAACCCTCTTGGGTGGGCTTGTTGTAATACGGCGTTACCAACAAACAGGCATCGGCTCCGGCTTGTTGCGCACAACGCGTCAAAGTGATCGCTTCAGTCGTGGAGTTCGCACCCGTCCCGGCAATCACCGGAATGCGTCCGGCAATGTGCTGAACCGTGCGCGCGATTACCTCACAATGTTCATCTTCATCCAGGGTCGCGGATTCACCCGTGGTCCCGACCGCCACAATGCCATCGGTTCCTGCCTCCAAATGGAAGTCGAGCAGACGCGCCAAACCCGGCCAATCAAGGCCGCCATCGGCGTTCATGGGAGTGACCAGCGCTACAAGGCTGCCCTGAATCATCACTACTCTCCGGCCCGTGGGGCGCAACCCGCCCAACGGACGGCAAATCGGGGAAAAATCTGGCGAGATCTTACCGGAAACCGCTCGCGAACGGCAGCGATGGCGCCTGCGATTCACGCCCCGCTCCGGTACACTTGGCGGATCTTCTGTCGGCTCACGGACGAGCAGACATCCAGTTTTTCGAATTCTTCTGCTCGGAGCCCGTCATGGACGACACCAACGCGAAAACGGTTCGCGAAATCCGCATCAACCCGATTGTCCCCAGCGAGTCTGTTTTGGTCGCTACTGCGCGCAGCATGCGCCCGCGTGATGAGGAAGCGCCAGCCCCGCGCGACACCCGCAAGCATGTCGAAACCTGCCCGTTCTGCCGCGGCAATGAGCACATGACCCCGCCTGCCATCATGACCACTCCCAGCGAGGAAACTTGGGATGTGCGCGTGGTCGAGAACCTCTACCCCGTGCTCGGCGGCAGCGACCAGCAGCCTGGCAACTTCAGCTTCGGTCTACAGCAGGCGATCGATGGCTACGGTCGCCACGAGGTCTTAATTGACCACTCCAATCACGGCATTGCCCTGCAGGAAATGTCAGAAGCCCATCTGGCACGGCTCTTCGGCGTCTATCGGGAACGCATGCAGGCGCTCTACGAAAACCCGCGTATTCGCTATGTGTTGGCGTTCAAGAACTACGGCCCGGCGGCCGGCGCCAGCATTCGCCATACCCACTCGCAAGTGATCGCCATGCCCGTGGTCCCACAAAACGTCCATGACGAAGTGGAAAACAGCGCCAATTACTGGCGCAAGCATCACCAATGCATCTTCTGCAGCCTGATTGATGAGGCGCTGACCTTCGAGGCCACTCTGTATGACCGCACCTCCGGCGAAGTCCGTCGCCAAATCAATGTCGGACAGTATGTGGTGGAGCGCGGCGAACGCTTTGTGGCAATCAAGCCCTTCGCCAGCCGCTTCGAGTGGGAGGTCCATATCCTGCCGCTGGAACACCAGGCCGACTTCACCCACGTCACGGACGAAGATCTAGAAGACCTCGCACGCGTACTGCGTCGCACCATGGGCCGCCTTGATGCGGTTCTGGGAGGCGTGCAGTACAACTACTTCCTGCATTCGCTGCCGCGCTGTGAGGACGAAAAGGAATGCCAGAACAGCTATCACTGGCACCTCGAAATCGTGCCGCGCACCAGCATCCCGACCGGCTTTGAGCTCGGCTCCGGCCTGTTTGTGAACACCATCAGTCCGGAAGAAGCCGCCGAACAGTTGCGTCAAATCAAGCTGGAATTGGGGCCGGGTGAGTAAACCCCGCGTACAAACTCCGCCACCGCTCATTGGAATTCCTGTCGGATTAGCCCAGAATCAATACGCATGACTGAAACTCGCACCAACCCGACGGATAACTTGGTGATCACGGCCGTTGGCCACGACCGCCCCGGTATCGTTCACCAGCTGACCCGAATCGTGCTCGACTACAACGGCAATGTGCTGGATAGCCGCATGACCGTGCTCGGCGGCGAATTCGCCATCTTGTTGTTGGTTTCTGGGAGCTGGGACACCATTGCACGGCTCGAGAGTGCGCTGCCCAAACAAACCGAAAAGCTAGGCCTGACCCTGCTGACCCGCCGCACAGCCTCACGCAAGGTTGCGGAAAATGTGCTGCCCTATCACGTCGAAGTCATCTCGATTGACCATCCAGGCATCGTCCACCACGTTGCCGATTTCTTCTCTTCACGCAACATCAATGTGGAAGAGCTTTCGACCAGTAGCAGCCCAGCACCGCACACCGGCTCACCGATGTTTATGTTGAACATGGTCGTTGGTGTCCCGGCCAGTCAATCCATCACCCAACTGCGCGATCAGTTCCTCGACTTCTGCGATCGCAACGGGCTGGATGGCATGCTCGAGCCCGTGAAATAAGCTGGTAACTGAAAAAAGACTCGGGCATACTCAGAATCAATGTCGACCGTCTCCCTCAATAAGGTTGTTCCCGACTTCACGCTACCGGCTACCGGTGATCAGACGATCCGCCTCAAAGATTTGCGCGGCCAAAACGTCGTCCTCTATTTCTACCCCAAAGACAGCACGCCTGGCTGCACCACGGAAGGCCAAAACTTCCGCGATCAGTACAAGGCCTTTGCCAAGGCAAACACCGTGGTCTTTGGCATCTCACGCGACAGTCTGCGTTCGCATGAGAACTTCAAAAGTAAACAGAATTTCCCGTTTGACCTTCTCTCGGATAGCGAAGAAGAAGTGTGCATGCTATTTGATGTCATCAAGCCCAAGAATATGTATGGGCGCGAAGTGATTGGCGTTGAACGCAGCACCTTCCTCATCGATGCAGCCGGAAAACTTCGACGAGAGTGGCGCAAGGTGAAGGTCCCGGGACATGTGGACGAGGTCCTAGCAGCGGCGCAGGAACTGGGTTGATTCCCGCGAACATTCCGCTGAGAGACCCCGGCCAACACTGGCAGGTTTTCTCACCAACGGAGTGTTCCGCCCATGACCGCAGCCATCGTGCATGAGCTTGATACCTTGAAGTCGTCCTCTAAGCCCCCCAAGACTGATCCGGCCGAACAGCGCTTGTTCATCCTCGACACNAATGTGTTNATGCATGATCCAACCGCGCTGTTTCGTTTTCAGGAGCACGATATCTATTTGCCGATGACGGTGCTCGAAGAGCTCGATCGCGGNAAGAAAGGGATGTCAGATGTGGCGCGTAATGTGCGCCAAGTCAGTCGCTTCCTCGATGAGCTGCTTGTCGACAGCACCCCGGAAGATATTCAAAACGGGCTGCCACTGAATACGCTCGAGATTGGCGCCAACGGCAACCTTACGGGTCGCCTCTATTTCCAAACCCAAGAAGAACATGCCGCACTCCCCGAATCGCTCCCGGGCGAGACGGCGGACAACCACATTCTTGAAACCGCGATCTCGTTACAAGATCGTTACAGCGTTACGCTCGTTACCAAAGACATCAATCTCCGCATCAAAGCGACCGTGCTCGGGATTCACTCCGAGGACTACCGTAACGATAAGGTGCTGGAAGATGCAGACCTGCTCAATACTGGCTATCTCGAATTGCCTCAAGGCTTCTGGGAAGAGCATGGCAAGAACATGGATTCTTGGCAGGAAGAAGGCCACACCTACTACCGCATCAAAGGTCCGCTAGTACAAGGCTGGATGCCCAGCTTGTTCCTGCATGATGCGCAAGAAGACTGCGATTACATCGTACGCAAGATTGAGGGCGAAGAAGCGCTGATTGAGCGCGCACATAACTATCGTACCGAGAACCACTCGGTCTGGGGCGTGACTGCGCGCAATCAAGAACAGAACTACGCACTCAATCTTCTGCTCGACCCAGAGATTGATTTTGTCACTATGCTCGGTCCAGCCGGTACTGGCAAAACCCTGCTCACGCTCGCCGCTGCGCTCCACCTCACGCTCGATAAGCAGGCCTTTCGCGAAATCATCATCACTCGTGTCACCGTACCGATTGGTGAAGACATCGGTTTCTTACCCGGCTCGGAAGAAGAAAAGATGGAGCCATGGATGGGTGCTGTCATGGACAACCTTGAAGCCCTCACGGCCAATGCCGAAGGCGGCGAATGGGAGCGTGCAGCAACCAGCGACTTGATTGGCCAGCGTGTCAAAATTCGCTCGATGAACTTCATGCGTGGACGCACGTTCTACAACCGCTTCTTGATCATTGATGAAGCGCAAAATCTGACGCCAAAACAGATGAAAACACTGGTCACGCGTGCCGGCCCTGGCACCAAAGTCGTCTGTATCGGCAACATCGCACAGATCGATACGCCGTATCTAACCGAAACCTCGTCGGGTCTGACTTATGTAGTCGACCGCATGAAGGCGTGGGAACACAGTGGCCATGTCACCCTACGTCAGGGTGAACGTTCACGCCTGTCCGATTACGCGATTGGCGTGCTGTAGAACCACACCCGTCCAAAACAAGAAAAGCCCCGCAATGCGGGGCTTTTAAATGGGTCCGCACTCAATGGTGTGACAGCGGCTTGGTGGTGAACAAGTAATCTTTCAACTCCTTGTCCATACTCGGGTCGCGCCGGCGAATCCACTCCAACACCATTGCGGCATGCTCTTTTTCTTCATCACGATTGTGTGCCAGGATCGCCTTCAATTCCGGATCCTTACAAGCATCTACACGCTGGTTGTACCAATCTACCGCTTCGAGCTCTTCCATCAACGACGTGATGGCACGATGCATATCGCGCGTTTCATCGCTGAGCTCGTCAATCGGTTCGTGATAGCCCTCGTTCGCCATGATTGCCTCCTTAGGTCATTCTTTGTCGATTGTGTTATGCAGATTGCGCCTCACGCGGCCACGCATCCATCACCGCTTTCACCAGTGTGGCGAGCGGGATGGCAAAGAATACCCCCCAAAATCCCCACAAGCCGCCAAAGAACAACACCGCAACAATGATCGCGATCGGATGTAGATTAACCACTTCAGAAAACAGCAACGGTACGAGCAGATTGCCATCCAACGCCTGAATCACCGCATAGATGCCCATCACCCACGCGAATTCCGCGGTCCAGCCAAATTGAAAGAAGGCAACAATTGCAACCGGAATGGTGACGACTGTCGCCCCGATATACGGCACCAACACAGAAATACCAACGAGGGCCGCAAGCAACACCGCATATTCCAAACCGAACACTGCAAACCCCACCCAGGTTGCCACGCCCACAATCAGGATTTCCCAAAACTTGCCACGCACATAATTGGCAATCTGATCGTCCACATTGTTCCAAACCTTCAGACTTAATCCATATTCACGCGGGAGCAAGCCTTTGAACCAACGCAGCAACTCTTGCTTGTCTTTGAGCATGAACAACACCAACAAGGGCACCAAAATCAGATAAATCAACAACGTAACCAAACCCGGAATCCAACTCAGCGTCTGCGAAAGTGCGCTCTGCCCAAACTCCGTCATGGAACGACGAATAGCGGTTGAAAGCTCATTAACCTGTTCAACACTTATCAATTCTGGATACTGCGCCGGCAGCGTCATCAACAGCTTTTGCCCCTCATCCACCATCATCGGAATGCTGGTGAAAAACTGGCTAATCTGATGCGAAAGAATAGGTAACAAACCGAACAACACGGCGGCAAGCAACGCAAGAAACACAATGAAGACGAGGCTAACCGCCAGCCAGCGCGGCACCCCCAACTTCATCCCCAACTCAACCGGGTAATCAAGCAGATAGGCAAAAACGACTGCAGCCAAGACCGGACCAATCCAGCCGCCAAACAAAACAATGACCGCAAAAAATACGACCAGGAATGTGGTGAGGATGACCACTTGCGGGTCCGAGAAGCGGCGTCGAAACCAATGCCGAACGGGTTCAATCACAGCATCACCTCATGGATGAAAAAATGCATCATGACCGCCTTTCATTGCGACGGATCTCACCCCAACGCTCATAATGCTCCACGAACAAACCTTCCAACTCATCAATCACCTCAAGCGCCGCACGACCATGAACTAAGTGTTGCGTCATCAGCGAACTGGCTTGATCCAGCAGCGTGCGTCCCGTATCGAGCATCGGGTACGTCTGACGCAAACGCTTCAAGGCGCCCACCACACTCTCTTTTTCTGGACGCGGGATAGTCAGCGGCTCGGAAGGCAGCTCGGGCTTTGTGGTGCGCTGATTCGCTTCTAGGAAACGAGCAAAATCACTCAGACTTTGCTGCGCTTCTGCATCGAGTCCTCGATACAGAAGCATCATGGCCTCTGCGCTCAGGGGCTTATTTTTTGCTTTGTTGAGCACAATACTCGCGCGCAAATTCCAGCAGCTCTTCGATCGCACGCAGACGGAACTTCTGCTTTTGATGCACGAACGAGAATGGACGCGTCAATTGTGGATCCAGCGGAATCGCAATCACTGTACCCAAACGCAGCTCTTTCTGGATCGAAGAGCGTGAAAGAATGGTCATTCCGATCCCTGCCTCTACCGCGCCCTTGACTGCCTCGGGGCTGCCAAGTTCCATAATGACATCCAGCTCATCCGGATTAATACCCGCGTGTTCAAGCTGATCACGAATCACCTCACGAGTACCGGAGCCTTCTTCACGCCAAATGTAGGGATACTGCACGATCTCCTTCAAGCTGACCGAAGACTTACCTACAAGCGGATGCTTCGGTGGAACCACCAACACCAACTCATCATTGCGGCAGAGCTCAACCTGTAGCTTCTTGTTCAACACTGGCGCTTCCACAATGCCGAGATCAATGACATTGTTTTCGATCATCTGCACCACGCCATCGGTATTACCAACCTTGAGTCGCACCACTAGATTAGGATATTTGGTTTTAAAAGCGCCCAGCATCTCTGGCAGCATGTATTCCGCGATGGTCGTGCTCGCACCCAGCATCAGCACACCGCTGATTTCACCGGTGAGCTCGCGCACCGAGTTATCCATCTCGCCATAGAGATCAAGAATGCGCTCAGAGTATTCAAAGACCCGCTCGCCTGCTTGCGTCAGACTGATGCGATTATGGGTGCGGTCAAACAGCCGCGTATTGAAATAGTCCTCCAACTGGCGCACCTGAAAGGTCACCGCCGGCTGGGTCATGTGCAACGTCTCTGCCGCTTTGGTAAAGCTCAGCAGTCGTGCAACGGTGTGAAAAACTTGAAGCCTGCGATCGGCCATAACACTCTCCTGCCAGCTGCCGCATCATCTTGTTGCGGCATGCCGATCGCCTCTGTGAGGCTTGTCATGCTAAAAAATCAGCGCGTTACACCCTATACCCGCACATTTTGAGCGGTGATGAGTCGCACTCCCGTTTAATAAAGCGGCTTTATAGCAGCGACAAACTAGGTTTTGCAAGAGATTCTGATACCCCCATCGGGAGAGACCGGGGCAAATGCCCCAAGCAACACGCCCGATACGAGGATTAGAGCGCTAGGCGATAGCCCCAAGTTTCGGCGAATCGCGCCTCGAAACCGGCACGATCCAAGGCGTGATTTTGCGTACCGGCATGGGCGATCTTAATCGCCCCCATCAGCGAAGCCACGCGCCCAGTCGTCTCCCAGTCGAGGTCGTTACGCAACCCAAATAGTAGTCCCGCGCGATAGGCATCGCCGCAACCGGTCGGATCCACCGGAGCCTCGACCGCCACTGGCGGAATCTCAATACAACCGCCATTGGCATAGATCTGCGAGCCCTCACCCCCCTTGGTCACGATCAGACCATGCACCCGCTCCGCAAGCTGCTCAAGAGACAAACCTGTGCGCTCGGAAAGTAGGGCCGACTCATAGTCATTCACCGCCACCCAGGTCGCTTGATCAACAAACTGGGTCAAGTCATTGCCATCAAACATCGGCATGCCCTGACCCGGATCAAAGATAAAGGGAATACCCGCTTCAACGAACTGCGTTGCATGATCAATCATGCCCTGACGCCCATCCGGTGAAACGATACCCAACACAATCCCCTGCGCGTCGCCAACTGTATTGCGATGGCTCTCACTCATCGCGCCGGGGTGAAACGCAGTGATCTGGTTGTCATCCATGTCTGTGGTAATGAAGGCCTGACCGGTGTACTGCTCATCGACTATGGTGATGTGACGCTCATCCACACCGCACTGCTGCATCCAATGCGAATAGGCGGAGAAATCCATACCCACGGTTGCCATCGGCAATGCCGGCTCACCCAGCGCATTAAGATTGTAGGCAATGTTGCCAGCCGTACCTCCAAACTCGCGCCGCATCTGCGGCACCAAGAAGGACACATTAATCATGTGCACCTTGTCTGGCAGGATGTGGTTCTTAAAGCGATCAGGAAACACCATGATGTGGTCGTAGGCATACGACCCGCAAATCAGTACGGACATCCAACTTCCTCGTACGGGAAGCGCCTCGGCGCTTCAATTCAAGATTGGGCTTCGCCCTCGTTATTCGTGCTGACTCCGCAGAGCTCAGGCAAGCGCTGCCGGCTGATCCCAAGTGAGGTCGAGTTCACGGGCCGCACGCACATCATCAAGACGACGTACCGGCATAGTCCATGGCGCACCCTTAATACGATCGGGTTCCGTCATCGCTTCATTACGAATCTGAATCATGGCCTCAACAAACCCATCCAGCGCTTCCTTGCTCTCGGTTTCCGTCGGCTCCACCAACAAACATTCCGGGATCAATAGCGGGAAATAAGTGGTCGGCGCATGGAAACCAAGATCCAACAAACGCTTGGCCAAATCCATCGCAGTAATGCCCTGCTCTTTTGCCATGGTCTTGAGCGTAAGAATGAACTCATGCGTGGCACGACGATCCGGCAACGCCACCTCAAAGCCTTCGCTCTTGAGTCGCGCCATCAAGTAGTTCGCATTCAAAGTTGAGTATTCCGCTACCCGCGTCATGCCATTGCGGCCCAACATGCGTGCATACACATAAGCCCGCAGAATCACGCCGACATTGCCCGCCCACGCATGCAAACGACCAATGGTCTTCGGCCGATCCGCTTCGGTCACCCAACGATACTGGTCATTTTCATGAATCACGCTGGGGATCGGCAGATAGGGCAACAAACGCTTGCTCACCCCCACTGGACCTGAACCCGGACCCCCGCCACCATGCGGGGTAGAGAAGGTCTTGTGCAAGTTGATGTGAATGACATCAAAGCCCATATCACCTGGACGAACCTTGCCCAGAATCGCATTCAGATTCGCGCCATCGTAATACAACAAGCCACCCGCCTCATGTACGATCTTAGCGATGGTGACAATGTTGCGATCAAACACACCCAGCGTCGATGGGTTCGTCAACATGATGCCAGCGGTTTGCGGACCGACCGCAGCCTTCAGCGCTTCGACATCAACATCACCGTTATCACCGGTTGGGATTTCTCGCACGGTAAAACCACACATCACAGCAGAAGCCGGATTGGTGCCATGCGCCGCATCCGGAACCAAGATCTCGGTACGCGCAGTGTCGCCACGATCGTCGTGATAAGCGCGAATCATCGCTACCCCTGCAAACTCACCCTGCGCACCGGCAGCTGGCGCGAGCGAAAAGCCCGCCATACCGGTCACATCAGCAAGCATGCCCTGCAAATCATGCAGGCACGCCATCACGCCCTGACTGGCGTTGTCGGGCGCCGCAGGATGACGCGAAACAAAACCCTCCAACATCGCGAGCTTATTCGAGCCACGCGGGTTGTGCTTCATGGTGCAGGAGCCCAACGGATAAAAATGCGTATCGATCGAGAAGTTCTTCTGCGATAAGCGCGTGTAATGACGAACGACTTCCAATTCAGAAACGGCTGGCAAGCCAATATCGCCCTGACGCAACTGATTGCCCGGGAGATCCGCGAAGTCCGCAACTTCAGGCGCCACATACTGTGCTGGATTGCTACGACCGCTACGACTGTGTTCAAAAATCAACATAGGATTCTCCGCGATCACGCCTTGAGCGCATCGGCAAGGGCCGAAGCAAAACATTCGATTTCATCATCGCTACGCTTTTCTGTCGCGCACACCAGCAAAGCCTGCTTGAGCTCGCTGTATGCGCCCATCAGGTCAATGCCAGCGACAAACTTCTGCTCCGCAAGTCGCGCAATGACCTCGGCCGCCGGCTTTGGTAACTGCAAGGCTGTTTCATGGAAGAAAGCTCCAGAGAAGATGCGTGTTACGCCTTCGATTTGACAAAGACGGTCGACTAGCTTGCGCGTCTGCGCATGGCTATGACTCGCAACACGACGCAGACCTTCATCACCAAGCAAGCTCATATGAATCGTGGCTGCTGTAACGATCAAGCCTTGGTTGGTACAAATGTTTGATGTCGCCTTGGAACGACGAATGTGCTGCTCACGCGCCTGTAGGGTCAGCGCATAACCCACCTTGCCATCGAGATCCACCGTGCGCCCAATTAAGCGCCCCGGCATTTGCCGCACGTAATCTTTGCGGCAAGTTAAGAAGCCAAAATACGGCCCCCCCGAAGAAAGTGGCGCCCCCAAAGGCTGCCCTTCACCACAGGCAATATCGGCGCCCTTCGCACCCCATTGCCCTGGCGGACTCAACAGCGCCAAAGACACTGGATTCACCGCCGCAATGACGAACGCATTTTGTGCATGTGCCCAATCCGTAAGCGCATCCACATCTTCCAATTGGCCGAAGTAATTCGGTTGTGGAATCACCACAGCCGTTATGTCGGTACCTGCGTATGCATCCAGTGCCGCACGATCGATCGTGCCAGTCTTTGCATCGAACGCCACATCAACCAACTCCACATTCTGATGACGCACGATGGTTTCGACCACCTTGCGCCAAGTCGGGTTGAGTGTCAGCGGCATCAATACGCGACGCGATTTAGATTTGCGATGACTACGCACTGCCATCAGCACCGCTTCAGCAAGACCCGATGCGCCGTCATAGAGCGATGCGTTCGATACATCCATGCCGGTCAGGCGGCTCATCATGGTCTGATATTCGTATAACAGTTGCAGCGTGCCCTGACTGGCCTCCGCCTGATACGGCGTATAAGCGCTGTAGAACTCGCCGCGCGTGGTCAATTCCCACACTGCCGCCGGAATGTGATGGTCATACGCACCACCACCTGCAAAGCAAATCGGCGCACCGTCTTGCTTCGCGCGCTGTGTCATCAGCNGAGTGATGCCGAGCTCACCCACNCCTTCGGGAATACGCTCCGGCGGNGTTGCAACCAGCCCCTCTGGAATCTCATCAAAGAGGTCATCTATGGATGAGGCACCAATTGTGGCCAGCATGTCCTGAACATCTTGTTCGGTATGCGGGATAAAAGGCATAACGGCTCCTTGCCGAGATCAATTCAAAAGCAATCAGTCTTCTGCAACTGCTGCGTAGGCTGATGCATCCATCAGATCTTCAAGGTCGCCATCAAGCCGGACCTTAAACATCCAACCACCTTCATACGGATCGTCGTTGATGGTTTCCGGCGCATCAATCAAGGCCTCATTCACCTCAATCACTTCACCCGTAATCGGGCTGTACACATCCGATGCGGCCTTCACCGACTCGACAACCGCGCACTCGCCACCTGTTGTCACGGTCATGCCGACCTCGGGTAATTCAACGAAGACAATGTCACCCAACAAATGCTGAGCGTGGTCAGTGATACCAACCGTGACAACCTCACCACCATCACGCACCCATTCGTGCGACTCGGTGTACCGCAGCTCTTCCGGGATCTTGCTCATGCAACCACTCCAGCAATTTGAAAGAAAAAAGAAACGAGTTACAGGTCGACCAGCGCCTGTCCCTCACGCACAAAATTTGCTTTCACCACGCGGGCGTTCAGCGCCTTGCCACGCACTTCCACCTGACAGGTGTCTCCAAGCTTCAAGCCCGAGGCGGTTTCCACGCGCGCCAGCGCAATCGAACGCTCCAGAGTCGGCGAGAAGCCACCGCTGGTGATCTCGCCTACATTGTGTCCATTAGCCTGCACCAGCATGTGCGAACGCAGTACGCCACGGTCTTGCAGCAGCAAGCCAATCATCTTGCGTGGCACGCCAGCTGCCTTTTGCGCTTCCAACGCGGTACGCCCAACGAAGTCACGCTTCGGCGCACCTTCGTCGCCCCAGGCAATCGTCCAGTTCAAGCCAGATTCCAAGGGCGTCGTTGTGGTGGTCATGTCACTGCCATACAGCATCATGCCCGCCTCAAGACGCAAGGTATCGCGCGCACCCAACCCACAAGGCTGAATCCCGGCATCCAAAAAGCGCTGCCACCATTGCTGCACGACTGCGCTTGGGACAACCCATTCGAAACCATCTTCACCGGTATAACCGGTGCGCGCCGCGAACACGAGGCCGAGATCGGTCTCAACTTCCGCGGCATAAAACCGCTTGAGCCCTTCGACCCTTGCATGCGCATCACCACTCAACAAACTCAACGCCTTCTCGCGCGCTTGCGGCCCTTGCACCGCAATCATCGCCAACTCAGGGCGTTCGGTAATCGCGACCTCAAACGAAGTCGCTTGCGCCTGGAACCAGGCGAGATCACCGTCACGCGTCGCTGCATTACTCACAATCCGGTAGTTGCCGTGGCCACGCTCATAAACGATGAGGTCATCAATGACTCCACCCTCAGGATTGAGCATACAGGTGTACAAAGCTTGATTCGGTTGCAGCTTGGCAACGTCGTTGGCGACTAGATGCTGTAACCAAGCCTTCGCGCCAGCGCCGGCAATGTCGCTCACCACCATGTGGCTGACATCGAACATACCGGCACTACGGCGAATGATGTGATGTTCCTCAACCTGCGAACCGTAATTGATCGGCATTTCCCAGCCGGCGAAATCGACGAGCTTGGCACCCGCCGCAACATGCGCCGCATACAAAGCGGTACGTTGCAGGGAAGAATTGGATTCAGACATCGGTGTCTCCGGTACGCGTGTCGACCACAACGTTCACACCTGCGACGCAGATGGATGTTGTGACGACCCCTCTGTCCGGGCACCTGAGAGATTGGTCGCGTCCGAGAGCAATCTGCTCCCGTGCGCCGTCCCCTTCGGTGGAGCACAAGCCGCGCTTGTGATCACTCTCCAGAGTCAGCTCGATCAGTCCTTGCAGTCCGTGTGCCTGAGCGTTTCCGGGTCTTGTTGCGCCTTCGGCGGCAGTCGTGCGACTGCGCTCTCCCACGAGGACCTTGCTGGTGGCTCAGCATACCCCAGCCACGAGGGACGGCCAAGCGCTCCGCTATGGCCTTTTTCAATACCTACCAAAGATTCTCTGAATACCGGCCTCAGCGTGGCCACAGATCCATGCAACCGCAGCTCTACTGCGGATCTCGCGTCGTCCTGCGGACCAGCAGCAACACCGGCAAAAGACCGGCCAGGACGAGCGTCAGCGAGGGCAGCGCGGCGCGTTCCCATTCACCTTCGGAGGTGAGCTCATAGATCCGTACCGCCAAGGTGTCGCCGCCAAAAGGCCGCAGCAGCAAGGTTGCCGGCATCTCCTTCATCACCTCAACCAAGACCAGCAACAAGGCCGTCACCATTCCCGGACGCAACAGCGGCAAAATCACCCGCCGCACAATCTCAAAATCACGTGCGCCCAGGCCGCGCGCTGCCTCGGAATAACTCGGCCGCACACGCTCAAAAGCACTATCCACGGCACCATGTGCAACGGCGAGAAAACGCACCACATAAGTAAAGATCAACGCGAATGCACTGCCACTGAGCAGCAACCCAATCTGTTCCCCCGTAAGCTGCAAAACCCAGTCACTCACACGTCGATCAATGGCCACGAAGGCGATCATGCTGCCGACCGCCAGTACCGAACCCGGCAAGGCATAGCCCAGGGTCGCGATACGCACCGCAGTGCGCGTAACCGGTTCATCCCGTTGACGCAGCGTCAGCACCAAAATAAGTGAAGCCAGCAAGGTCAGCGCCGCTGCAATCGCGCCAAACAACAACGTGTTTTCCAACAAGCTAAGGTACTTGGCATCGAGCTCAACATGTACGGTCTCAACAACCCAGACCAGTAACTGTGCCGACGGCGCAAGAAACGCAGGGATGAGCACCAGCCAGCAGAACCCAGCCGCGAGCCACGCACGCCTGCCCATCAATTGCTTGCGCTGCGCAGGACGACTGCGGCCGGTTTCATAGCGCGCCTTACCCCGCGCCGAACGCTCCGCGAACAAGGCCAAGGCCACAAACAACAGCAGAATGGACGCAATCTGCGCGGCCGCGGGAAGACTAAACAGTCCGTACCAAGCCTTGTAGATTGCAGTGGTGAAGGTGTCATAGTTGAACACCGATACCGCACCAAAATCCGCCAAGGTTTCCATCAGCGCCAAAGCCACACCGGCAACCACCGCCGGCCGGGCCATCGGCAACGCCACCCGCAAGAAGGAAGCGACCGGGCCCAATCCCAATACCCGTCCAGCCTCCAATGCATTACGCCCTTGCGACAAAAACGCGCTGCGCGCCAATAAATACACATAAGGATAGAGCGCGAGACTCATCACTATGATCACGCCACCAGGCGAACGAATCTGCGGGAACCACGAGAGATCGGCCGTCAGCACATGCAATGCGCCCTGCACCGGCCCAGCAAAGTCCAACAAACTGATCAAGACAAACGCAAGCACATAGGCGGGCATCGCCAAGGGCAACATCAACAACCATTCCAACCACTTACGCCCCGGGAACTCATACGCAGTCACCAGCCACGCCAGACTGGTACCGAGGACAAACACACCTGCACCAACGCCCAGCAACAACACCACCGTGTTGTGCACCAACTCGGGCAACACGGTTTCCGATAAGTGCTGCCAGATCTCGGCTTCAACCTGGAGCCAGCCCGCCATCACAATCAACAGCGGCAGCAGCACCATCGCCGCCAACAGCAGCGTGGTGAAGCGCAGCGGGCGACAGCCGAGACGACGCAAAAAACCCGGGACCGGCGTGGTCCCGGGTGCTTCGCCCGGCAAGGGTAGGCGGTTCATTACTTCCAACCAGCGCGATCCATCAACATCACTGCCTGTGGTTGCAGCCGTCCCGCATCTGCGACCCGCAAGGTATCGGCCTTGAACGACCCCCATCTGGCAACCACTGGATCCAACGCAACATCAGCGCGCACTGGGAATTCCATATTCAAGCCCGCGAACTTCGCTTGAGCTGCAGGACTGGCCAGCCACTCTAACAAAGCGCGTGCGCCCGCAGCATTATCGGCATGCTTCACGATACCGGCACCCGAAACATTCATGTGTACACCCGTACCATCCTCAGCTTGCCCCGGCCAAGCAATCGCGAGCGGCAGGTCCGGACTCTTCTTTTGCAGACGACCAAAGTAATACGTGTTCACTAGCGTGACATCACACACACCCTCGGCAACGGCTTGCATCGCTTTGGTGTCATTCGAGAACGGTGGTACAGCAAGATTCGCCACCCAACCCCGCACGATTTCTTCGGTTTTGGCTTCGCCAAAACGCTGAATCATCAGCGCAACCAACGATTGGTTATAAACCTTCTTTGACGTCCGCAGGCACAGACGCCCCTTCCACTGTGGATCTGCAAGACCCGCATAACTGCTCAGCTCCTCAGGCTTCACCTTGTTGGTGTTGTAGACCAAGGTCCGCGAGCGCAAAGACAATCCATACCAACGCCCTTCGGAATCACGATAGGCTTCCGGAACGGCTGCATCCAACGCCTGAGAATCGGCTGATTGCAGCACACCCTCATCGGCCGCCTTCCAGAGATTGCCCGCATCCACGGTCATAAATAAATCCGCCGGGGTGCGATCGCCTTCGGCTTTGATCCGCTCCAACAGTGGACCCTCTTTATCGGTCAGCCAGGTAATCTTGGCACCGGTTTCTTGCATGTATTGCGTGAACAACGGCTTGATTAAATGCTCTGCACGCGCGCTATAAACCACCACGTCCTTGTTGTGATCAACCGCTGTCTGCGCTTCTTCTTTCCCTGAACAGGCACTCATTGAGACCGCCAGTACCGAACCGGCCAGCAGCAAAAATCCGAAACGCGGCCCACGCGTGACAACCGAACGATGCATATCAATCCTCCCAACAAATAAATAAAACGGGGCAGCGCACCCATGCCTGCCGCAACCCGCTGCAAATGTTAAATGAGAATCTATTGTATTTGCAAGTGAGACTGGAGGAGCGGCCAGGACTCCAACCGGCTGTCCATCGCTTGCAATGCGAATTGACGCTTCAACAACGCACTCTTGCCCACGGCCGCAAGCCCCCAGCGGCGCAACGTCCGTAACGGCGCCTGCTCCTGCTCAAACAAGGATTTCAGCCCCGCCATACCGGCTTGCATCAATAAATTATCGCCGCGCCGCGCGCGTTCATAACGACGCAACCCTGCGAAATCGCCCGGATCCGTTTGCTTCGAAGTTCCTTCCCCGGCACAACCCAAGATCGCTGCCAAGGCAGCCACATCTTGGAATCCCAGATTCACGCCCTGTCCGGCGAGCGGATGCAGCGTGTGTGCCGCATCCCCCAACAGCGCAACACGAGGACGCACATAGTGTTCGGCTTGACGTTTCTGTAGTGGGAAGGTGATGCGTGGCGTGGCGCTGATTACTGGACCCAACGGCGTCTCGCCAAGAGCGCTGGAAAGTGCCGCACAAAACGCCGCATCGTCGAGTGCAACATGCTCCGCAGCCTGCTCCGGTGATTGCGACCACACGATGGAACAACGCCCATCGGCCAACGGCAAGAACGCCAAGGGACCACTCGGCAAGAAGCGCTGCCAAGCCGTGTCTTGATGCGCATGCTCGGTCTGAACCGTTGTGACCAAAGCATCATGACCATAGGCCTCGCGTTGCACATCAATGCCCAACATCGAGCGCACACTGGATTCCGCACCATCCGTTACAGCCAGCAAACGTGCGCGATAACGTTGTGTGACACTGGCCGCATCGACACAAGCCGCACGCACCATCACCCGTACCAATGTCACATCGGTCTCAACCTGCACGCCGGCTTCTACCAGTGCTTGCCACAACGCCGCACGCAAGGTTTCATTTTCAAGGAAGTAACCCAACGCAGACACACCGCTTTCACTCGCCGTGAAATGCATGCCACTGGCAGGAGCATCCCCTTCCCACACCTGCATCGCTTGATACGGTAAGACTCGCGCGGGATCGACACGCGACCACACGCCCAAATGATTCAGCAAATTGAACGACGCCGGACTGATGGCACTGACCCGTGCCGTTTCTGCGCGAGAAGATGCAACTGTCTGCGGCGCAGAGCCCGCTTCGAGCATACGCACACGCCAACCGGATTGCGCGAGCGCCAAAGCTGTCGCAGCGCCGATCAAACCGCCACCCACGACCAATACATCATCCATCACAGCATCATGAAGCACCGCGCTCATGCAGCATCCAACTTCAATCCGCGCATCAGACGCGGCAACGGACCATTCATGCCGAGATTGCGCTTCGCCAAAGCATGACGCAGGGGCGCCACCAACTCCATCGCCAACAAGCCACTGCTGCGCCCCAAACGCACAGGCAAAGCCGGATGAGTAAACAAGCGCACCAATGAATCCGTGAAATCGGCCGTGCGCGCCTGATCGCCCACACGCTTCTGCTCATAAGCCTGTAACACCGATGCCGCCGCAATGTCCTGCTGCTGTACATGCGCAGCACGCAGGATCTCCACCAGCCAAGCGACATCGCGCAAGCCCAAGTTAAAGCCCTGGCCCGCAACCGGATGCAAGGTGTGAGCGGCATTTCCAATCAACACCACACGACCCGCCACACTTTGTTCCGCACGCAACATCTGCAAGGGATAACTTTTGCGCATGCCGACGCGCAACAAACGACCGAGACGACCACCAAACTTATCTTGCAACGCCATGAGGAATTCCGCATCACTCAACCCAAGCAACGCATCACGACGCTCAGCCGTCCCAGTCCAGACCAAGGCCATGCGTGGCTGACCATCGACATCCGCAAGCGGCAAAAACGCCAACGGACCCTGATCGGTAAAACGCTCATAAGCGACATTCTGATGTGGCTTTCCTGGCGTAACGTTGGCCACGATTGCATGCTGATCGTACTCACGCTGTTGAATCTGAATCCGTCCTTGCGCCACCAATTCTTGGCGAATGGGTGACTTGCCGCCATCCGCCGCAACCAACAACGTCGCCTGCCAAACCTGCGTAACGCCAGCTTCCAGAACCACCTCTGCCGTAACCGCGCCATCCTCTTGCTGGAAGGAAATCAGCTTGGCCGGTGCCAATACCTGAATGCCCGCCTGCTGCTGCAAGGCTTGGTGCAGCGCGCGCCCCAAAATACGGCCCGTCACAACTTGGCCGAGCGCAGGCACACCCTCTTCTTCGGCATGCAAGCGCGTAAAGCCAAAGTGACCCGCGTCGGATACATGAATCTGGCGAATCGGCGTGGCTTCATTGGCCAAATCACGCCACAAGCCTAAGCCCTCAAGAATGCGCTGCGAGCCCCACGCCAACGCAATCCCACGATCGTCATACGCGGCGGTCGCTTGCTCGACGAAAGGCTGCGTCTCTACCAAAACCACACGTAAACCACTCGGCGCTAATGCCAGCGCGAGAGAGGTGCCCGCCATGCCGCCGCCCACAATCAATACATCACAGGTTTGCACTGCCGTACTCATTCAATCAGCACCCACATGCATTACCCGGCTGCCATCCAGCGCTCAATCTCATCGGCATCGGTCGGCACGCCCACAGTGAGGTTTTCATAACCGTCTTTGCTGACCACGAGATCATCTTCGATCCGAATGCCAATCCCTTGCAGCGCTTTTTTCACGCCACGTTCACCGCGTGAAACGTACAAACCCGGCTCCACCGTGAGCACCATGCCCGGCTCGAGCAAACGCCAGCGTCCATCAATCTTGTATTCACCAACATCATGCACATCCATGCCCAACCAATGACCGGTGCGATGCATATAAAAACGCCGATAACTCAGCTTCTTCAGATTCTCGCTGAGACTGCCCTTGAGCAGACCGACATGCAGCATGCCCTTGGTCAGCACACGCACCGCAGCGGCATGCGGATCATCCCAATGGTTGCCCGGCTGCACTTTGGCAAACGCCGCATGCTGCGCCTCTAACACGATGTCATACAACTCACGCTGTACGGGTGAGAACCGTCCATTCACAGGATAGGTGCGTGTCACATCCGAAGCGTAGTGATCCAACTCCGCACCGGCATCAACCAAGACCAGATCGCCATCGTTTAAGACGTCGTTGTTCTCAACGTAATGCAGGACTGTGGCGTGATTGCCACCCGCAACAATCGACGGATACGCCGGCGAACGCGCGCCTTGGCTATGAAATTCATGGAGGTATTCCGCCTCAAGCTGGTATTCCAGCATGCCCGGATGGACCGCCCGCATGGCCCGCTTATGTGCGGAAACCGTGATCTTCGCCGCCTTGCGCATCTGCGCGAGCTCGGCGCGCGACTTGAATAAGCGCAACTCATGCAACAGCGGATCCAACGCAACAAACTCGCTCGGCGCCTGCACCCCTAGTCGCGTTTTCTGACGCAACTCATTCACCCACTGCAGCAATGCGCCATCGAATTCCGGATCAGCGCCCATATTGCAATAAATCCGCTCACTACCTTCGAGCAGGCCAGGCAGAATCTCGCCCAAATCCTCAATCGGATAGGCCTGATCAAAACCGAATTTGCTTACCGCTGCCTCGGGCCCAACACGATACCCATCCCAACGCTCTTTCTCAGGGTCGCGCTCGCGGCAAAACAGAATGCTCTCCATGCCGCGCGCGCCGCGCTTCAACACCAGCAGCGCTTCCGGCTCAGCAAATCCAGTCAAGTAATAAAAATCGCTTTCTGCACGGAAGGGATAATGCACATCGCGATTCCGAGTTTTCTCTGCCGCCGTCGGTAGCAGCAACACACTGTCTTTATCCAGCATACGTAGGACATGACGACGACGACTGGCAAATTCACGCAGATTCATGAGTTTCCTAATTTTTATCTCAGTGCACCGAGCGGCTTGCCGGCACATTCGCCTGCGGCGGCGGCATCGCATCCCGCACAATCATCACACCCGCACGGATGTATTCGACCAGCTGCATGAAATGCTGTTCCGCTTCATCACTGTCATCGTCTTCGGCATGCTGTAAACGTGCGATCTCAACCACATCATGCAAGAACTCACCGACCATGCGTTCATCGGTATTGCCACCCGCTTCAGCAAAGCCATGCAGAAAACCCGAACACCATTCCGCCAAGGCGCCACTGCGCAAAAACAAAGACACCTCATCATCGGGCAACAAGGGCTGAAAGTTGAGCGAGGCCTCGTCTAGCGCGCGCCGCATTTCGGCAAAGCGAGCGACCATGCGCTGTACCGCCTCGGTTGCCAAAAGGTCCCCTTCTGCTGGCGGACCAATCTGTTTCTGCACCCATGGCGCGACCTGTTCAGCCCCTTGCACCACCATCAAGCCGCACAGCTCGCCATCAAACTCGGAAGCTGACAAGGGCAGTCCAAGACGTTTCATCGCCTGCGCGACTTGAGAGTGGGTAGGAGCGGTGCGGTTTTCAGTCATGGCGCAAATTCTCGCAGGCGACCTGCCAAAACGCGAATTTCCATTGAACTCCTCACCCAAATCCAGAAAAAAGCCAACGCCCGTGCAAGCTGAGATTGACCTCGCGAAGCCGACCGCTCTATCCTCGCCGCCATGACTACGGTTTCTGAACAAAGCACCGCCGGCCAACCGCTCGAAAGCGAGCTGCGCGCGCTCGAACATCGCACCTATGAATTGGTGAAATTGTGCGAGACCCTGCAAGAAGAAAACCGTCGTCTGAATCGCGAACGCGAACGTCTGTTACGCAACCAAGAAGAAGCGCATTCGCGTGTTGAAGATGTCATCAACAAACTGCGCACCCTCGAGGCTTCAGCATGAGCAACGATGCAGTTACTGTTCAGATCCTCGACAAGGATTACCAAATCCGTTGCCCAGTAGAAGAACATGATGCGCTACGCGAATCCGCAGCCCTGCTCAATAAACACATGCGCGACATTCGCGGCAACGGCAAAATCGTTGGTAGCGAACGGATTGCGGTGATGGCCGCACTCAACATTGCACATGAACTGGTGCAGGCGCAGAATGGCGGACAGAGTTCGTTGTCACGCGTCAGCAAACGTATAAAAGGTTTGACGACCGCCATCGAAGAAGCACTCGAGCAAGGCCGCCAGTTGGCCCTCGACTAAACTTCGTCACCCCCACACAGCGACTCAAAGTTTTCGGATTGCGCTACAGCGAAATCCAAACAGTTACGGCGTCCTCTGCGGTGTTCGATCTTGGGCACTTGTTCCTTGATCCTATGCGTATATCGCTCGGGGAGTTCGCGCAGACCCTGTGTGCAAGCTCGTCTTGTAACGAGAAGCCTAATCAGCCTGCGCTGCACCCCACCTTGAACTTCGGGTTCAAGGACGGCGAGCCCTAACGGCACAGGCGGGGGGCGCCACCTTTTTCCAAACATGGCCACGCGCAACACCACATCTGACCTCAACGCGCTTCGTCGTCACATTCGACATCAACGACGCGCCCTGAGCGAAGGCCAGCGCCACGCGCATGCCGAGTTGCTTGCGCATCACTTCAGTGGTCATGCCTGGTTTCGCCGCGCACAACGCATTGCCGCGTTTCTGCCCAACGATGGCGAACAAGACCCCACGCCGCTAATCGAGATCGCCTGGGAGCGCGGCAAACAGGTCTTCTTGCCCGTACTGAACCGACTCTATGGCAACCGCCTGTGGTTCTTTCCCTACACACCTGAAACCCGCCTCGCTCCCAATCGCTTCGGCATTCTCGAACCGCCAATAAAACCCTTTACGCCCGTTCCGGTCTGGACGCTTGATCTGGTCCTCACACCATTGGTGGCCTTTGATGCCAACGGCAACCGCCTCGGCATGGGGGGCGGTTACTACGACCGTACCTTTGCCTTCCTGCGCCACAACCCACGTCACAAACCCCGCCTGCTCGGGGTGGCGCATGATCTACAACACACCAACNNAACCTTGCCGCGACAGGCATGGGATGTGCCGCTACAAGGCGTACTGACCGAATCCGGCCTCTCCACCTTCGCGCCCCCGCACTGTAAAAAAAGCGTCAACGTTTCGTCATAAGCAACGCCTACCCTGCAAGGCCCGCCCAAGGATTTGGGCATTCCACTTGCAGAGANGATTGCATGACGAATTTCGATTCCACCACCCATGATCTCGATCAGGTCAGCGAAGACGCGAGCGAAATCGAGCGCCTGATCAGCCGTCGCTATTTCTTGAAAGGCAGTGCGGGCCTGTTCGGCTCCGCCGCCATGCTCGGCGGGATGAGCGCATTGAGCAGCTCGGTGGCCCAAGCGGCCCATCATGGCCATAGCCATGCCCCCATGTTCGAAGCCATCGCCGCCAATAGCGACGATGACATCACTCTGCCCGCCGGTTTCCGCGCACAAGTCGTCGCGCGTTGGGGCGATCCTCTGTTCTCTAACATCCCTGAGTTTGAAGATGCCACGCGTGGCAGCGCCGCCACCCAGATTGGTGCGGTCGGCGACAACACCGATGGCATGGATATCTTTGAGGTAAACGGCCGAATCCTGCTGGTTACGAATAACGAATACACCAACCTCAACGTGCACTTCGGCAATCGCGCCTCGGAAAAGCCCGAAACCGACGATGACATCCGCAAGGGGATGTACGCCCACGGTGTGACGGTCATGGAGCTGGCCGAAAACAATGGCCAGTGGTCCATTGTGAAAGACAGCCCCTACAACCTGCGCATCACGCCACAAACTCCGATCGCGATCGCCGGTCCGGCACGTGGCAGCGCACTGTTGCAGACCAGCACCGATCCACTCGGCATGCTGGCACGCGGCACCTTCAACAACTGTGGCAATGGCATTACCCCATGGGGCACCTATCTAACCTGCGAAGAAAACTTCAATAAGTATTTCTCTTCTGCAGAAGGTGAAGCCTTCCAACAAACAGCGGAACAAAAGCGCTATGGCATTGCCAAGAAAGGCAAGGATGGCGGCTATGCCTGGGCCAAGATTGATCCGCGTTTTGATGTCAGCCAGGAGCCAAATGAGGCCCATCGCCATGGCTGGATCACCGAAATTGATCCGAGCGGCAAGAACCCTCCGCGCAAGCTCACCGCCCTTGGTCGCTTCAAACATGAAAATGCCGAAGTCGTGATCAACAAGGATGGCCATGTCGTGGTGTACATGGGGGATGACGAGCGCGGTGAGTTCTTGTATCGCTTCGTCAGCCGCGATCGCTATATCCCTGGTGCTGATACCGATCGTCTGCTCGAGCATGGCGAACTCTTTGCTGCGAAATTCCACGACGATGGCCGCGGCGAATGGGTCAACTTGAGCGAGAGCGNTATGCAGCCCGATGCGCGCTTGGTGTATGCGCGCGTTGCGGCATCACGCGTAGGTGCAACCACCATGGATCGTCCGGAATGGGTGGCAGCGAACCCGAAGAAGGCCGAGGTCTATTGCTGCATGACCAACAACAAGTATCGCGGCAAGAAAGACACCCAGCCCCTGAATGCAGCCAATCCGCGCGTGGATAACAAGTACGGACACATCGTGCGTTGGACACCCAAGAACAGCGACCACACCAGTCGTGAATTCACTTGGGATCTGTTCGTGATGGCAGGCAATCCGGCAGTGCACAAAG